>Ga0209795_10002267_pt1 | contig 10802 bp, 9 predicted proteins | sample AgamicOrMarz_FD_187166 | JGI IMG/M metagenome (GOLD analysis project Ga0209795, IMG submission 187166) | Agave microbial communities from Guanajuato, Mexico - Or.Ma.rz (SPAdes) (version 2) | ecosystem: Host-associated > Plants > Phyllosphere > Phylloplane/Leaf | place: Guanajuato, Mexico...
ATAATGCCGCTGATGCCCTGCATAGTGCCATCCATCACTGAAAATACTGTTGATCATGCTATCATAACATTGCGTTTTTACCTGAAATTTTATGCAATCACTTGTCATCACTGATTAATAGGGCCATATATGCAACAACTTGATCAAAAAGAATTGTTTGAAGTCTTAGATAAGCAAAAACAGAATCAACTTCAGGTGGATCGTGTATTAAAAATCGTACTTCCGATTGTCGCTTTTTTATTGAGTGTGATTTGTGCAAATCTGAATTGGCAATCGACACTAGGCACCTTTGTCATTTTAACAATTACCTTTATTGCGGTCGGTGTTAAAAGGCTTCCTTTATGGCATTGGTTAATTGTGATTGCCCTATATTGCCTTGTTGATAATTATTTAAGTTATGGTCAACTTGATTTAACTCATCTACGCTTACAACTTGGCACAATGCTTGTTTTTGTCGGAATAGTAGGAATTGGCCGTCCCTACATAGACCGCTGGTTTATGAAAAGTCACAAAATATAAAAACAAAAAAAGCGCCCTAAGGCGCTTTTTCATTAACTTTTTAAGCTGGTTTACGTAAGTCTTTACGTAAGATTTTACCTACGTTAGATTTAGGTAACTCATCCATAAACTCAACATAACGAGGGCGTTTATAACCTGTTAAGTTCTCTTTAGCAAAGTTCAAAATTTCTTCAGTCGTTAAGCTTTGATCTTTTTTCACGATAAAGAGTTTTGGCACTTCACCTGATTTTTCATCTGGAACACCAATTGCAGCAACTTCCAATACTTTTGGATGTTTAGCAATCACTTCTTCGATTTCACTTGGATAAACATTAAAGCCAGAGACCAAAATCATATCTTTTTTACGGTCTACAATTTTTGTATAACCACGGCTATCCATAACGCCGATATCGCCCGTACGGAAGAAGCCATCCGCTGTCATGACCTTAGCTGTCTCATCAGGACGGTTCCAATAGCCTTTCATGACTTGAGGACCGCGAATTGAGATTTCACCTTGCTCACCTAAAGCAACTTCTTTACCGTCATCATCTAAAATAGCAACTTCAGTTAAAGGTAATGGAATACCAATTGTGCCGCTAAATTCAGTAGATGCAGGAGGATTTGCAGTCGCTACCGGAGAAGTCTCAGATAAGCCATAGCCTTCAATAATAGTTGTGCCAGTAATTTTCTTCCAAGCTTCTGCTGTAGAAGGTAATACTGCCATACCACCGCCCATCGCCATTTTTAAATTGCTATGGTCAAGCTGTTTAAATTCTTCATTATTCACTAACGCATTAAATAATGTATTTACTGCTGGGAAGAATGATGGCTGATATTTACGTAATTCATTAATTACAGCAGGTAAATCACGTGGGTTCGGAATCAAGATATTTGCTTGACCTTTATACATACCGTACATCGCGCAAACCATGAACGCAAAAATATGATAAAGCGGTAATGCACAAACAATACGGTCGCCTTTAGCCCCATCATTTGCACCAAATTTACTTTGGAAAATACCGTCACACTGTAAAAGGTTGGCAACCAAATTGCGGTGAGTCAGCTCAGCACCCTTTGAAACACCAGTTGTACCACCCGTATATTGAAGTACGGCAGTATCGCTTAAAGTTAAGTTCGGACGTTTATAATTACTCGGACTTTCTTTATTTAATGCTGTATTAAATTTAACGTGCCCAGGAATATTCCAAGCAGGAATTTGCTTACGAACTTTACGTAATACAAAATTCACCAATGTGCCTTTAAGTGTACCAAGCATATCCCCTACTGTCGCAACTACAACATGCTTCACAGGAGTTTTACCTAAAATACTTTGGTAAACACTGGCAAAGTTTTCAATAATCACGAGTACTTCTGCACCCGAGTCATTTAATTGATGCTCAAGCTCACGCGCAGTATAAAGTGGGTTTACATTCACCAATACTAAACCTGCACGTAACACAGCTAATGCAACTACAGGATATTGCAATACGTTCGGCATCATTACTGCCACACGAGTTCCCTTTGCTAACCCCAAATTTTGCAAATAGGTCGCGAACTTACGGCTTGCAAGTTCTAACTCGTTAAATGACATTGCCTTATCCATGAAGATAAAGGCATCACGAGAACCAAATTTTTGGAAATTACTCTCAAAAATATCAACAAGAGAAGTATTTTCCGCAGGCAATGCTACTGTTTCTGGAATCCCTGTTTTTTGGTATTCTGCAAACCAAATCTTTTCCATAATGCCATTATCTCCGATTCGTAATCCTTAGTAATAACTGTTATTCAATGCCCCAGCTATTCTTTAGCTTCTTGGTGCCAGAACATATTTAAAACTTATTGGCACATTCATGACACTTTCGAACAAGATTATGAGACAGAAGTTTTGACAATTTGACCCTGTCAAATTTTTTGCATGGAGTACAAATTACGTACTCCAAATTGCTGTCCTTTTAATCGTTATCCAATACCAACAAGTTCAGTTCATTGCTTGAACATGTTGCCATATATAGCGTATTTATGTTGCCCGACGCTAGCTTTATCTCTGAATCAACAGTTTATTTGCTTTTTGATATCCACGTGGTAAGAGATGACCTTTTGAAGCTCGTTTACCCATGTATTTTTGTAGATCATCACCTTTTAATTTTAGATGTTGTTGACCTGCAACCACCTGAATTATTTCATCTAAGTTCAGGGTTGTCATGGATAAAATCTGCTCTTTCGCTTCAAGTTGTATCAACTTATTACCTTTACCCTTATTTAAATTTGGCAGTTCTGACAAATCAATAATCAGGAGTCGACCTGCTGAGCTGAGTACAGCCAAATGTGTCATATTTTGGGCAGAGATTAATGGTAGAGCTTTTGATTTTTCAGGTACCGATAAGAAACTTTTTCCGGCCTTGGCATTAGTATCTAGCTGTTTAACTTGAGTTTTAAAACCATAGCCTGATGAGCTGGCAGCAATAAGTTCTGAGTCTTCATCATCTAAGTAGACCTGAATAAACGCAACTCCACTTGCAGGTGCCAATTTCGAACTTAGTGGTTCACCTAACCCCCTTGCTGATGGCAAGCTGCTAATAGGTAAGGCATAACTACGCCCCGTCTCATCAAGGAAATAAATTCGTTGGTTGGTTTTACCTACCGCATGACTTAAATATTGGTCGCCAGCGCGATAGTTTAAATTCTCTGCATCAACATCCGCACCTTTTGCAGCACGAATCCATCCCGCCTCAGATAAAACCACTGTTACTGCTTCAGCTGGCATTAAATCCTGTTCTCTAATTTGAACAGCTTCAGCACGCGCGACAATTGGAGAACGGCGTTCATCACCAAACTTTTTCGCGTCTTCTTTTAATTCACCAATAATCAGACTCTTTAAAGATTCTGGATTTTCTAATTGTTCACGAATAATGGCAGCTTTTGCAGCAAGCTCATCTTGTTCATGACGGATTTCCATCTCTTCAAGTTTTGCCAAATGACGCAACTTGAGCTCTAAAATTGCTTCTGCTTGTATCTCATCAATTTTGAAATGTTCCATCAAGACAGGTTTAGGCTGATCTTCTTCACGAATAATACGAATGACTGTATCAATATCAAGATAAGCAATTAAAAGACCTGCCAAAATATGCAGGCGCTTTTCAATTCGGTTTAAATGATATTCTAAGCGGCGAGTTACCGTTTTTTTACGGATCTCAATCCATTCAAGCAAGATACGACGAATCGATTTAACTTGAGGACGGCCATCCTCACCAATCATGTTTAAATTAACACGGTAGCTCGACTCTAAATCGGTAGTCGCAAATAAGTGGCTCATCACCGCTTCTGCATCAATACGGTTAGAACGCAGTACAATCACCAGTCGTGTTGGATTTTCATGATCCGACTCGTCACGAATATCAACGACTAATGGCAGTTTTTTGGCCTGCATTTGGTCGGCAATTTGAGTAATTACCTTAGAACCCGATACTTGATACGGCAATTCGGTAATCACAATTTCATTTTTTTCGATGGTATAAACCGCTCGCATGCGGTAACTACCACGTCCAGTCATCTGGATTTTGAGTAATTCTTCTGGCGGCGTAATAATTTCAGCTTTGGTTGGTAAATCTGGCGCTGGAATATATTCAGCCAATTTTTCATCTGATGTTTGCGGATTACGAATTAAAGCAATTGTTCCTTTAATCACTTCACGCAAATTATGTGGCGGAATATCGGTCGCCATACCAACCGCAATACCAGTTGTACCATTAAGCAGAATATTAGGAACTCGTGCCGGCAACGTAATCGGTTCTTTTAAAGAACCATCAAAGTTATCTTGCCATTCACTCGTGCCTTGTCCTAACTCACTTAGTAATAACTCACTGTAGGCAGAAAGTTTTGCCTCAGTGTAACGCATCGCAGCAAACGATTTAGGGTCATCTGGTGAACCCCAGTTCCCTTGACCTTCAATTAAAGGATAGCGATAACTAAATGGCTGAGCCATTAACACCATGGCTTCATAACATGCCGAGTCGCCATGTGGATGGTATTTACCGAGTACGTCACCCACAGTACGTGCCGATTTTTTTGGCTTACCACTGCTTTTTAAGCCCAACTCGCTCATGGCATAGACAATACGGCGCTGTACAGGTTTTAAGCCATCACTGATATGTGGCAATGCACGGTCCATGATGACGTACATGGCATAATTCAGGTAAGCCTGTTCAGTAAATTCGGCTACAGAGCGGTTTTCTGTCGCTTGATGCGCAAGGCTGGTCATAGTCAGCTTATCTTCCAAATCAGTCGTTATTTTAAGTGAGTCTTATGCTAAGTGGGCTATGTTACAGACACAAGAGGGACTCTGTCACCTGAGCGTCAAATTATGTCTCATCTCTCTATATTTTTAGTTACTTGCTATAAAGTTAGGCAAAACTAGAGACCGATCGACTCTAGTCTTTTACCTTGAGTCTCTTCACCTAATATTAAAATTACAGCTGCAACCAAGAGTAAAACAATAGTGAACATCATAAAAACATGACTAAAGCCATTTTTGGAAACCATCATATGAGTGACGACGATCGGCGCCAAAATTCCGCCTAAACGGCCCATTGCAGATGCCCAGCCCGAACCAAAAGCCCGAATATTGGCCGGATATTGCTCTGGTGTATAGGTATATAACACACCCCATGCACCCAGATTAAAGAAGGACATGAGACAGCCCCAAAACATAATGCTATTTACACTGTCGGCTTGTCCAAAGAAATATGCAGACAACGCACAAAATCCGATAAATGCAGCAAGTGTAATTTTTCTACCCAATCGCTCTACAAACCATGCCGCTGTTAAGTAGCCTGGTAGCTGCGCCAAAATCATCAACAAAACATATTCAAAAGATTTAACAATGTCATAGCCCTGTTTTACCAATAAACTTGGTAGCCACGTAAAGATGCCATAGTAGGAATACACAATTCCAAACCAGATGAGCCAGAGCATTAAACTACGGCGAGCAAATGGACCACTCCAAAGTTGTTTAAAAGAGACTTTTTGTCGCATGGCAACAGGCACGACTTCAATGTGGTGAACAATTTGAACCCCTGCTTGAGCTTCTAATTTTTGAACTAATGTGTGTGCTTCTTCGATACGACCCCGGTTAATTAGGTAAGGTATCGATTCAGGGAGTTTTTTCCAAATCACTAAAATATAAATCAGTGGAAGGCCACCTATAAGAAATGCAATATGCCAACCAAATTTAGGAATAATAAAATAAGAAATGAGTGCAGCAACTAACCAGCCTAAGCCCCAAAAACTTTCAAGCAATACAATAAAACGACCACGTACATGTGAGGGTATATATTCACTCACCAATGTCACCGCAACAGGTAACTGCCCACCAAGTCCAAGACCAACAACAAACCGGAAAATTAATAACCACTTTAGATCTGGAGCAAAAGCACATAAGGCTGTCGCGACGCTATAGATCGCCATGGTCACTGCAAAGATTGTCTTTCGGCCAAAGCGGTCTGCTAAAGCTCCCGAGCAAACAGCTCCAATAGCCATTCCTACAAAACCGATACTCACAATCCAACCGCTTTCGGCGGGTGTTAATGCCCAGTCCTTAACAAGCGTTGTCATGATAAAAGCAATGATCCCTGTGTCCATCGCATCAAACATCCAACCTAAACCAACCACCCACAATAGTGTGTAGTGGAATTTGCCAATTGGAAGATTTTGTATACGTGAAACCAAATCCATAGGAAAAACTCTACTGGAAAAAATAAGTGAGCAAGACAATATATTTTATTGTTATAGCATGCTCACATCGAATTCTGCATGATTAATGTTCGTCGGTTGAAGAAGCCGATTCTGCATCATCATCTTTATAAATAAATTTAGGCATTTCTAAACCAAAATAGATCGCAATCAGACGCAAAGTAAAGCCGAAAATTAAAGTTGAAATGACTGTTAACTCTAGGCTTAACCCTAAATCTTGGCAAACCCAGTAACAGATGACTGCCACAAAAGAGATACTCGCATAGAGTTCGCGGCGGAAAACGAATGGGACATCGTTACATAAAATATCACGTAAAATACCGCCAGATACTCCAGTTAACACTCCTGCTACTGCCGATACGACAAAACCGTGCCCCATTTGTAGGGCAATCTGGCAACCAATGATCGTAAACCCAATTAGGCCTAAAGCGTCGAGTACCAAAAAGATGTTATGTAAATGACGCATCCATTTGGCAATAATGATTGTGACAAAGGCAGCACAGCAGGTCAGAACCAAGTATTCAGGATGTTTCACCCAAGTTAAAGGATAGTGACCAAGCAATACATCACGTACCGAACCACCACCTAAAGCAGTTACACAGGCAATCAGTACGACACCGAACCAGTCCATACTCCGTCGCCCAGCAGACAATGCGCCTGTCATAGCTTCCGCAGTAATCGCAATAATATAAATAACGGTGAGTAACATCGCCCTTTCCCTCAGGCCAAACAGTGGGCGTATTTTAAGATAAAGTTATAGGTATTGTGCACAGCATTGCTTAAATTTTTTTCCAGAACCGCATATACAAGGTTGCTTCATCGTGACATGCATATCGACCGTTGGATCAAGGAAAAACCATTGTTGCTGATGAAATACAAAATGTGAAACCTCATGGTGAATTTGGGCTTTTTGTCCATCATGATAATGAGCCTTGAACTCAACCTGTGCATGGGTTTTATCTAATTTTCCGTTGGTGTTAACCACCTCTAAACCCAACCACTGATTTTGTTTACTCCACTCAGCAATCGCCTCTTTATCAAGAGCTGTTTGCTGACCTAAAGCAGTGGTTTGCACAATATAATCGATTTGCTGTAATGCAAAAGCGCTATAACGTGAACGCATAAGCTGCTCTGCTGTTAGTGCTTTTGCTGCACCTAAATGTAAAGGCTCACAGCATTCTATATAGCTGCCTTTTCCACATGGACAATTTTGTTGAGTCATTTGGTACTTCTCAAATAAAAAATAGCTCAAAGTTGAGCTATTTTATGATGTTTCTAGACTTAAAACGTTATTTAATCTTTTGGTTCATCTTGCTCAATAGAAACAATATGAACTTTCTCGATTTTATGACCTTCCATGGTAATCACTTCAAAGCGGTAACCGTCTGCCTCAACAGCTTCACCATTTTCTGGTAAACGACCTAAATGGAATAACAAGTAACCCGATAAAGTTGAATACTGCTCGCTTTCATCAACGAGATCACGACCTAATAAAAGTGATACGTGACGAATGTCAGTTGAACCCTCAAGCATTAATGAACCATCTGCCAAGCTTTCAGCAGCAGCATCTAATTCATCTTCATCCGGGAATTCACCCGCAATTGCTTCTAAGATATCAATTGGCGTTGCGATACCTTCGATAGAACCATATTCATTTAATACGATGGCCATTTGTAAAGGAGCTTGACGTAATTGTTCCATAACCATGAGTACTTGAGCATTTTCATGCACAATCACAGGTTCACGTAAATGCTTTTGGAAATCAATCACACCTGTTTCAATAAAGTTATTTAAAACCTTATGCGTAAGCGCAATACCTTCAATATTATCAAGCTCACCACGTGCAACGATCAAACGAGAGTGAGTCATTGACATTAAACGTTCTTTTAAAACTTCAGGTTCATCATCTAAGTCAATCCACTCTAATTCAGGACGTGGAGTCATAACAGACTTTACTGGACGCTCTGATAAGCCTAGTACGCCTTGTACAAGCACACTGTGATAAGCACCGTTTTCTTCGTCAAAAACTTCATCTGCAAACGCTTGTGTAGCCAGTACGTCTTCTTTATCAGCTGATTGGGCATCTGAACTAGAACCGCTATTTTTACTACCTAACATACGTAAAACTGCAGAAGCCGTGCGATAACGTAAATCTGTGGTTGTAACCATCTTTTCCTGATTGCGGCGCATGCTTTGATTGATAATTTCCACCAAAACCGAGAAACCAATTGCAGCATATAAGTAGCCCTTCGGAATATGGAAACCAAAACCTTCCACGACCAAAGAGAAACCGATCATCATCAAGAAGCCAAGACACAGAATAACGACTGTTGGATGTTTATTGACAAAGTCCATGAGTGGTTTAGATGCCCACAACATGATTCCGACAGCAATCACAACCGCAACCATCATGATTGACAGCTCTTTCACCATACCTACAGCTGTAATCACACTGTCTAATGAGAATACCGCATCAAGCACGACAATCTGAACGATGACCATCCAGAATGCAGCATGAACAGGATTGTCTTCTTTATGAAGCTGTTTTCCTTCCATTCGTTCATGCAATTCCATGGTGCCCTTAAAGAGTAAGAACACACCACCGAATAACAAAATCAGATCACGACCAGAGAAAGGATGATCAAAAATATAGAAAAGTGGTTCAGTTAGTGTCACAACCCAAGCAATCGAGGCTAAGAGTATAAGACGCATTCCCAAGGCGAGCACTAAACCGACTATACGCGCTTTAGCTCGTTGCTCCGGCGGCAATTTCTCAGCCAAAATAGCGATAAAAACGAGGTTATCGATCCCCAATACAATTTCAAGAACAATTAAGGTCGCTAAGCCTACCCAAGCAGAGGGATCAGACATCCATTCAAAGATCATTGATCCTGCTCCTGTGTTGTTTGAATTTTATCTTTATTTGGCAACACAACAGGCGCGCCTACACAAAGTGCGGAAAATGTTTTTTTAGGACAAGAAATTAAAACGGAGCGACTACAACCACTACCCATATTTGTTCATATGTTGTTAAACGATTTTTTAGTATAGGCAAGATTTAACATAAATTCATCATTTTTATTTGTACATAACCAGCATTCACCAAACCCATACAAAACATGAATCTTTCTTATAAATCTGCTTATAAAGTTGTCATATCTTTTGCTTAGTGTAGACAAGAAATATGAACGTGATAAGGTGAAAATAAAGCAATGAATAGCGTATTAACAATGGCAGTAAATGATTTACCAATAACAGCTGTAAAAACAAAACAACCTCTTATTGCATTATATTGTGGTTCACGTGCAGGAAATAACCCAATCTACCGAGAAAAAGCAATTGAACTGGCTCACGGAATTGCTGAACAAGGCTTTGGTTTAGTCTATGGCGGTGCCAGTATCGGTTTAATGGGACAAGTCGCAGATAGCGTTCTCGCAAACGGCGGAGAAGCTGTCGGGGTGATCCCTGAATTTATGCTTGATTATGAAGTCGCACATGCAGGACTAACTGAATTACATGTCGTAGAAACCATGCATGAACGTAAAGCCATGATGGCAGAACGTGCAAGTGCATTTATTGCGCTACCGGGTGGTTTAGGAACATTTGAAGAAATATTGGAAATAGCCACTTGGGGCCAACTCAACCAACATCAAAAGCCCATGATTTTATATAACGTAAATGGCTTTTATAATGCATTGATCGCCCAATTAGACCATGCAGTTCAAGAAGGTTTTCTACCCCTTCAGCACCGAGCTAAATTAATTGTATGTGAAGAGGTCGATCAAATTTATAACGTCATTAAAAATTTAAAAATGCCAAAAAGATTTGTTGTCTAGTTGTCCATCTACTCTCTATAAAAAAGCGGTTCTGCCGCTTTTTTTGTTTTACACTAGATCAAAACGTTAATTTTTAAATGTTATGAATGCCACGCCGACTCACCAAGCCTTGCAACCCGAATATCGCTTACTCGTTCTTTTGGTTTCTATTGGCTTTTTTATGCAGGCCTTGGACACAACGATTGTAAATACCGCTATTCCTGCAATGGCTCATCATCTCAATGAAGATCCTTTACGCATGCACAGCGTAGTGGTGGCCTATGTATTATCGGTTGCTGCCTGTATTCCTTTAAGTGGATGGTTAGCAGACCGCTTTGGTGTCAGAAATATTTTCTTGTCGGCAATTGTAATTTTTACTCTGGCATCTTTAGGATGTGGTCTTTCTCAGAGTCTCAATGAACTCTTATTTTTCCGCGTCATCCAAGGTGTGGGTGGAGCCTTGCTACTTCCTGTTGGCCGATTATCACTTTTAAAAATTATTCCTCGAACTCAATTTTTAGCTGCAATGAGTCTAATGAGCCTTGCAGGTTTACTCGGGCCTTTGGCTGGCCCCACCTTAGGCGGTTGGTTAGTTGAAGTTGCAACTTGGCATTGGATTTTCCTGATTAATATTCCTATGGGTATCCTAGGTATATTAATGACGTTAAAAGTCATGCCAAATGTAAAAGAACCCTCAGTCAAAAACTTTGATTTGGGCGGCTTCATTTTATTAGTAGTAGC
>Ga0209795_10002272_pt1 | contig 10791 bp, 11 predicted proteins | sample AgamicOrMarz_FD_187166 | JGI IMG/M metagenome (GOLD analysis project Ga0209795, IMG submission 187166) | Agave microbial communities from Guanajuato, Mexico - Or.Ma.rz (SPAdes) (version 2) | ecosystem: Host-associated > Plants > Phyllosphere > Phylloplane/Leaf | place: Guanajuato, Mexico...
TAATTCTTGAATGGCCTGACCGACAAAGCAATTGACTTCGTCAACGGTTCCGTATGCTTCCACTCGAATATCATCTTTATCTACCCTTCCGCCGATAATGCTTGTTTTCCCTTTGTCACCTGTTCTTGTGTAAATTCTCATTAATTCCATTCCCCTTTACTTTATCTTTTGATTTAATCCATACCAAATAACGTCAACTTTTTCTGATTTTGCTGTGATATCTTGATAGGCCCAGCCTGTTACATCCCGCCACCTTCTATTTTCCTCTTCCATTGGTACAATTCCTTTTGATATATCCGTTCCAATCACAACTAACTTACGATCAAACCCGGCTTGTTCCCAAGTGAGCCAATTTTCTAAATAATCAGACCAAATTTCCCTGCATTTATCGGCAACGATTGTCGCGGATAATTGTTTTAGCCATATTTCTACTCCCTCAAGGATGACCACATCGTGAGCGATTTCAATTAAATTTATCGGCAGAGGGTGGTTGTCGTATGCGGACACCCATTGTTTATTCTCATACACGTTGTAGGTATTTTTTACCCAGGCTCGTTTGCCGTTAAAGGCACCTCCAATAATAAAGTGCACCGTTCACCCCTCCTTAGCGATTCCCTTTCAAATATGAGTTCGTATCCTTGGTCATGAGTTACCTGCCAAGCCCAAAAATCTTTGGGATTCGGGGCAAACCTTGATAATAGATAGCGAATCACCCCGCCATGTGTAATCACCGCAACACTCTCCAAGTTGGACGTAAGAATCTCTACGGCAATCTTTGACCAGCCAGAATCTATCCTCTTGTTGAACTCTTGAAAGGATTCTCCCTCGGGCGGACAATGAGCGAAAGGATCTGTAAGCCAGTTGCGATAGAGTCGATTTTCTTTTAAGTCCTCGTACGTTTTCCCTTCCCACTTACCGAAATTCATTTCTCGTAATTCTTTATAAAGATTCGGGCTTGCATGGGGGAATAACCTTTTGGCTGTATGAACACATCTTTTCAAATCACTAGAATAATAACGTTGGTATCTTTTAGAAATTAAGTTAGCTTTTGTTTCAAAGCATAAAGGTGAATCATTCCAGCCTAAATAGGCTTTTCGTTTGTTTTCTTCGGTTACGCCATGACGAAATAATGCAATAACCACACGGTCATCCACAGTAGTAACTCAGTCCCTTCAACAGCAGCTCCTAAGACATCCCCGGTAATTCCGCCAAACCATTTCACCGCTTTCCGACGAAAAAGGAATGAACAACTGGCTGCAACCAGAATCAATAAACCTATTATCAAGATTTCTTTATAAAAAAAACTGATAAGAATGAGAAGACTAACTAAATAAAGGGAATATGGCCATAGTGCTTGCGGTTTGGCCGCATTCTGGAACAATGTACCGAGTCCTTCATTTTTGGCTGCCCTAACCGTTAACAACAGAACGCCCATTACACTTTTACTTAAAAAAGGAATCAAAGCAATCATGATAAATAGTCCGTGTTCGACATCCGCTGTACTCTCATAAATAAAGAGAAAACGACAACTTAATAGAACAAGAATGGACAGAACACCAAATGCCCCCGTTCGCGGATCCTTCATAATTTCAAGTCTTTTCCCCTGATCTTGATAGGAAAAATAAGCATCACTGGCATCCATCCAACCATCTAGATGAATTCCTCCCGTTAAGAGAATTGTTGCCAGCCAAAGCAAGAATGCCGATGCAAGATGGGAAAAAGGAGTAAATTCAAGACACAGAAAGCATATGACTGCATAAATAATTCCTTGCATCAATCCTACTAGCGGGAAAGTTTGTACTGCCTTTTTAAGATGCTCCTGATCCATTGGTAATTCTTTAGTAATAGGTATCGCCGTAAAAAATTGAATATTAATTAAGAAACCTTTCCAGATCCTCATTATTTTGAACCCCATTGATTAATGAGCTTTTTCATCAGATCCCATTTTAAATGACTTTTCATTTCATTTGCGATCAAATCAAATCTCTTATCTTTATAGTTGCTAATGGATCGAATTTCTGCTGCCGGCATTCCTTTCTTTTTCCGAATCATGTTTAACCATTGATTTCTCCATTCATCATTATGAAATAGATGGTGAAGATACGTTCCAATGATTTGACCGTCATTACCGAAATAACCATCCTCTTCCCCATTAGCAAATATTAAAAACGGACAAACATCTTTAGAAAATGTAGTTTTTCCTAAATGGATTTCATACCCCTCTAGCCGCTGAATGCTTGGCAATCCTGTTGCTTTGTGATACTGGGCAATGACTCGATTGGTTTCTTTTTCATTATAAAAAATAGTTGTTGCCGGGATAATTCCTAACCCCGCTTCTGTGAAATTCGCTAGGCTGGTGTCTGAACCAACTTCATCAATCAATTCCTCCCCGAGAAATTGATACCCGCCACAGATCCCAACAACAAACCCGCCATTTGCAATATGGGTTTCGATGAGAATATCTAACTGTTTATCTCGTAAATGCTTCAAGTCGCTGATGGTACTTTTTGTTCCCGGAATAATGATCGCATCTGGCTGTCCAAATTCACTCGCCTGATTAACCCATCTGAGAGAAACATCTTCTTCAAATAAGAATGGCTCCAAATCACTATAATTTGAAATAAACGGCAGGTGGATAACAGCAATATCAAGTATACCGTTATTTCGCTTTGAAAATTGGGTCCGAATCGATAAGGAATCCTCCCCATCTATCATATGATTCTCTACATATGGCAATACACCTAATACAGGGACACCTGTTTTCTCTTCTAGCCACTGAACTCCATCTTCAAACAAACCGATATCGCCACGAAATTTATTGATAATTATCCCGACCACTCTTTGCCTTTCGTGAGGATCCAAAAGATCAAGCGTGCCGACAATGCTTGCAAAAACACCGCCTCGGTCAATATCCGCAACCAGGACAACTGGTACATCCGCCAATTCGGCCACCTTCATATTGACGAATTCGCGATCCTTTAAATTAATTTCAACTGGACTGCCTGCTCCCTCGATTACCACTACATCAAAGTCATCGGCAAGTTGGTGTAGTGATTTCTTTATCACCGCTAACCCCTGCTCATAAAAGTAATCCCGATATCCACGCCCCGAAAGGGTTTGAATTGCTTTTCCTAGATAAACAATTTCAGAGTCCTGATCTGAACGTGGTTTTAAGAGAATGGGATTCATCCAAACAGTGGGCTCCACTCTAGCAGCCTCCGCTTGAATACCTTGCGCTCTGCCAATTTCTTTTCCGTCTCTAGTCACATATGAGTTATTGGACATGTTCTGCGACTTAAACGGGGCAACTCTTACTCCCTCGTTGGCAAGGATTCGGCACAGGGCCGTTACGATTAGACTTTTGCCTACATCTGAAGCTGTGCCCTGAATCATGATTCCTTTCATCGTATTACTCCCTTCATTACGATTGGGATCCCGGCTTCTACTAAAAACACTTGGTCTGCTTCCTTGACTAAAAACTGATGGATTTGTCCTAGCAAACGTCCGTAGGCAAACACCATTTCGTTGCCATGTATAGATTCGTTTAATACTTCATTACTCACGATAATCATGGTCCCGGCACGTTCCTTTATGGAACTAATACCCGAAATAATATTTTCTTTAACGTTTGATAAAAACCGGTTACCCCAGTTTTGCTCCGAAGAAAACAGTTCATTATTTAATAGAGTGGTGACACAATCTAATAAAACCACATCTTCGGCAGTAAACTCATCAGCAATCTTGCCTATTCGAAGTGATTGTTCATACGTTTTCCATTGGTAGGTCCCAGCTAAACGATCGTGTTGGTGCTTTTTAATTCGTTCCATCATTTCAGAATCAGAAGCAACACCCGTTGCAAGATAGTTCAGTCGGCCTTCTGACTTCCTAGCGATTTCTACTGCTTTCCTCTCAGCAAAGCTGCTCTTCCCGCTTCTTACTCCCCCCGTTATGAAGATGAATGGGGATGCCGCCATTGTGCTAACACCTCCATTAGTTGATTATTTTCTTCATGACTTTTTATCGCAAAACGCAGCCATCTTCCCTCCAAACCTGGGAAATTAAATGTATGACGTGGAATGATGCCATGATGAAGAAGAAACTCAAATAAGGAGAACTGATCCTTTAAAAGTGGATCCTGCAATAAATAGAAATTAACTTTGGAAGCTGAAACTAAAAATTCATTTTGCTTAAAAAAGGCAAATAGCCTTTTCCGCTCATAATCAATATATTCTTGTGTCTCTTTAATAAAAGACTCATTTTGTAGACACAGTTCGCCAGCTAGTAATGCAATGGTATTGGTACTCCAATGTGATTGCAGTTTGCTAAATTCTGAAACAAGCGCTGGTTGAGCGACTAAATACCCTAAGCGTATGCCTGGAATCGCAAACATCTTTGTCATCGAACGAATAATTATTAAATTTAAAAACTTGTTTATGTATGGTACAAATGAATCATAATCGATTAAAAAATCAAAAAATGCTTCATCCAAGATGATAAGGCAATCTCTCTTCCCACATTCCTCGATGATCGATTTAATGGTTGTCGAGGGATATTGAATGCCTGTTGGATTATTAGGGTTACATAAAAATAAGGCATCCGCATCGATTAGACTTGAACGTAAATCATCTATGTTTAGGTCAAAGTTCGGTTCTCTTAGTTGATGATAGACAATTTCACAATTGTTGGCCTGACAGGTTTTTTCATATTCTAAAAATGTTGGCTCCACGATGATAACTTTTTTGCCGGCAAGCATTCTTGCAAGGAGTGTGATAAGTTCTGCTCCGCCATTTCCAATTAAAATGGAATCACTCGGGATCTGTTCTGATTTTGAAATCCTATCCTTTAACTGTGTGGCAAATGGATCGGGATAAACAGTAATTTCTTCAAAAAAATCTGTCCACTTTTCTTTCAAAGCAGGTGGTGGACCAAGTGGATTGATATTTGCACTAAAATCAATATACTGCTTCGGAAGTGCTAACCCCATTGCCTTAAATAAATATTGAGGATTCGAACCATGTGACGGCCAAATCAAGGAGCATTCCCCCTATCCATAATAGTAGTAAAAATAAGAAGACCGTTTTGTTAAGAATGGAATTGGCCTTGAGAATATGCTCCGCTTCGATTGGCTGAATAGGATCACCCATTTTTGCACGATTGGAAACGATTCCTTTGTAATAATTGATACCTCCAAGCTGGATCCCTAAAATAGCTGCAACAGCAGCTTCCCCCCAGCCGCTGTTTGGGCTTGGATGCTTTTTGGCATCACGGAACAAAATCGACCAAGCTTTTCGGAATCCCGTCCTTTCTGGCCGCTTTCCAAGCAGCATGATGATTCCGGTTAATCGACTCGGGATCCAATTCATCACATCATCCCATTTTGCGGAAGCCCAGCCATACTCTTTATATCTTTCGTTCATGTGTCCCACCATCGAGTCACAGGTATTAGTTGCCCGATAAACCATCGCAAGCGGGGCTCCACCAATGAGTGCCCAAAACATAGGGGCAGTTACCCCATCACTAGTATTTTCGGCGACTGTTTCAATCGTCCCCCGTGCAATTTCACCTTCATCAAGCGCGGCTGTATCACGTCCAACAATATAAGATAGTTTTCTCCTGGCTTCAGTAAGGTCCCCTTCAATTAATGGCTGATAGACCTCTAGCGACGCACCCTTCAAACTTTTTTGGGCAATAGTTGTCGATATAATGATACTTTCTACTAAAACCCCAACTAAAGGATGAAGCCAATATCCTCCTAAAACTAGTGTTAATACAATAAAATAAACAACGAGTAAAATAAAAAGGAGCATGCCCACCCCTTTCCATTGTTTAGACTTCCCCTTATTCCAGCGTTTTTCAAAAAATGTAATCATCGTCCCTATCCATCTTACCGGATGGGGCCAATTGGGTGGATCACCAATAAAAAAGTCAATAATATATGCAATTGTAATGGCGGCTAAATGATGAAGAATCATTTTCGTTTCCTTTTGCATGATTTTAGAATCGCTTCTGTCGTGCACTGATAAACAGCCTTACTAATAAGTTTCCCAAGAGGGGTTATGGTTCCAGCATATTCTAACATCTCTCCAGATTGAGTAGCAGCAATTAAAATACTATCTGTCGAGGTACCGGTAGCAATCGTTCCGGTCACTTCATCGATTACCTTAAGATCATTTAATGCCTTTACCTTTGCTTCAGTTGCGGTCATGATGCTTTGGATAAAGGCTTCCTCTGTTAACTCCCCAGTAACAAAAATCCAGGTATTAATCGTTCCAGGTACGATGTCAAATGAATGCTGCTCACTTTTCGAGGCATCGATTGCATTGCCCACCCCAGCTGTCACAACAACAAATATGGAGAAGCCTTCACCGCTATACCTTTTGTAAACAACATCTTCCAATATTACCGCTGTCATCATCCCAACCGTTTCAGACGGCTCAAACCCTTTTGATTTTAAAAATGAGGCCATTTCTGACCGATGATCATTACAATTGTAATCCTTGTTGACATGCCGGTTCACAAATGTCTGATGCCATCCGGTACCTGAACCAATGACTCCTGAGGACATGGTTCTTAATGGCAGCAGGGATGTTAGCATAATAAATTCGTTTGATATATGTAACCTCGACTCATCGAGATGAAAATCGATCACTTCGTTTTTCACTTTTGGCAGTAAGACCATTTGTGGTGCAGCAACTTTCGGATGGGGGTGTTTTTGAATGTCTGTATGATATACTTCTCTTATTCGTTCTTCCCGAAGCACCTCATTCGGAATATGATCGATATTTATCCGCCCATTTTCAAGGAGAAGCAGCCGATCACAATAAAGCCCCGCAAGGTTTAAATCATGAAAAATGGAGATAACCATTAAATCGTTTTCTGCTGTCCATTGTTTTAAGAAATCCAGTAATTCCTTTTGATACGATAAATCCAAATGGTTCGTGGGTTCATCTAAAAGAAGAATTTCAGGCTCTTGGGCTAATGCTTGCGCGAGGAATACTCTTTGTTTTTCACCGCCCGATAACTCCTGTATATTTTTATGCTGGAATCTGGCCACACCAATTTGCTTCATTACTCTTTGGACAACTTCTTCATCGACATTACTCCAGGTTTGAAACAAGCCTTTTTGATGGGCATAACGCCCTAGAGAGACGGTTTCTTTAACCGTGTAGGAGAAAGATTGAGACGAATGTTGGGAAAGGACGGCAATAATTTGTGCCAACTGTTTTGCCTTGTATTCCTGGAGCCTTTTTCCATGGATCAGAATCTCCCCTTGTTGGATTGGTAAAATTCCGCTCAGCATTTTCAAAAGGGTCGTCTTTCCACTTCCATTCGGTCCTAATATCCCGAAAAGTTCTCCCTTTTCTACGTCAAAAGAAATGTCCTTCAGTACTGCTTCACTCGAGTATCCACCGGAAACCTGTTGAACGTTCAGCATCCTTTAACCACTTCTTTCCGTCCTTTTTCTTTGTAGCAGGATTATTGCAAAAACCGGAGCTCCAATTAAAGCAGTAATTACACCGATCGGTAATTCAGTAGGAGAAATGATTGTTCTTGAAATCAAATCAGCTAAAATTAAAAAACCACTCCCTGTTATGATCGATAGCGGCAGAAGATGCCGATGATCCGGCCCCCATAATAATCTCGAAAGATGGGGAATCACCAAACCGACAAAACCAATGGTGCCTGACACCGCGACCGCTGCACCAGTTAAGATAGAGCCCGCTGTTAAGATAAGCAGTTTTCTTTTTTGAACATTGACCCCTAAATGCTGTGCTCGTTCTTCTCCAAACGACATGGCATTTAGTTCTTTGGCATTAAACATTAGCAGGCCTGAGCCAATGATAAAAAATGGTAAAATGATTTTTATGTAATCCCAGCCTCGCATGGATACACTTCCCAAAAGCCAGCCAATAATTTGCCGGAGCTCATCACCTGTCAGCGCAATCATGAGTGAAATAATGGCTCCTAAAAAGGAACTAAAAATAATACCTGTTAAAATAATCGTTTCCACTCGCAGGGAGCGCTCAATTTTACTTGCAAACATAAGGACTAGAAAGATAGTAAAAAAAGAAAATAGGATGCTAAGCAATGGTAAAGTGAAGGAACCTATGAAAGGAATCGAAAGCTGGAAAAATAACGTCAACACAGCACCCACCGACGCGCCTGAGGATACTCCTAATGTGTAAGGATCTGCTAACGGGTTTCTGAGCAAACCTTGAAAGGCTGCCCCTGCAATAGCAAGAGAAGCCCCGACAAGACCTGATAATATCACTCGAGGTAAACGAATATTTAGGACAATACTCGAATACATGGGGTCAATTGTTTCCAATGAGATAACCCCAAATAACTTAGCAGTGATAATCTTAATAATGGTAAAGATTGGAACGGAAACCGTTCCAATTGAAATACCTAATAAGATAGAAAGAACTAGGAAAATTCCCGCTATAATATAGGCAAGATACTTATTATTTAAAAACTTCAGGATAGACAGCCTTCGCAAGATCTTCTACTCCTTCAATAATCCTAGGGCCTGAGCGAGTAACGCGATCAGAATTCACATCGACTACTTGCTTATTTTTTACAGCGTTGACTGTTTCCCAGCCTTTTCTGCTTAAAACTTGCTCCGCCGGATTTTTCACATAGTACCCGTATGTTGTAACGATAACATCAGGATTACGTTTAATCATTGCCTCTTGATCAATTTTAATCCAGCCTTCTTGATCATTTGCGATATTTTCTGCATTAATGACACTAAGCATCTGATCCATAAACGTATTCTTTCCTGGTGTATAAATTTCTGGAGCAGGTGAAACCTCAACAAATACCTTTTTCTTTTCTTTTATTCCCGCAGCCTTTGCTTTAATTTCGGCCAATTTAGCCTTCATCCCTGTGATTATCTCGTCTGCTTTCGCAGTTTCACCGGTAGCTTTTCCAATCATATCAATGGAATCATAGACTTGGTCAAAATTTTGAGCATCATTAACAACTAAAACTGTAATCCCAGCATCTTTTAGCTGCTGGAGTCCAGCCTTAGAGTTGTGCGCAGAAGAGGCATGGGCTAACACTAAATCAGGCTTTAAGGAAATGATTTTTTCTAAGTTAATTTCTTGACCGCCGACTTTTTCCTTTTTTGTTGCAGACTCCGGATAATTATCGAAATCAGACACGCCCACCACTTCTTTATCGAGACCTAATGCAAAAGCAATTTCAGTATTACTTGGGATAAGAGAAACGATCTTTTCAGGTTTCTTTTCGATAATAACTTTGGTTTGGGTTGCATCTGTAATCGTTAGGGGATATGTAATCTCCGCCGTTTTCTTTTCAACGCTGGATTTATTGTCTTCGTTAACCTGGTCTTTCTTTTCAGCACAACCTGCTAGAACTCCTACTGTCAATAATACTACTAACAGCAATGAATACAACTTTTTCATTTTTCTCCCTGCTTTCTGTGAAATATCATCTACGTAACAAAAAATAAATCTGTCTTGTGCTAAACAAGATTAGTTGAATAACAACAAAAAAACATCTCCACAATGTAATGGAGATGTTGGTGTGATTAGATTCAGGTTACTAGTATTAAGTAAAAAGAGTCTAGCCTTCAACACCTTCCTATCCTCGTAGGTTTATTGGCGCACAAGAATTAGGCAGGTTTCCTGGCTCATGGTCATCGCTTCCTATGCCTTCCCATCGTATTCGACAGTGACACAATATAGGTTGCTCCCATTTACAGTGGCGGGACCGCGTTGGCTTATACCAACTTCCCTTTTAAGCTTAAAATCTACTGACAAGATTTTAGCACCTAATTTTAAAAATATTTTTTGTTAAATTAATTATAGAAAAAGTGGAATGATTTGTATATGTTTTTTTACAATAATTTATTGATCAATACTTCTGCATAAATTTGCCATTTCAATTGCAGCTGTTGCGGCATCCCAACCTTTATTACCTGCCTTTGTACCAGCCCGCTCTATTGCCTGTTCAATGGAATCGGTTGTTAAAACTCCAAAAATAACCGGAATGCCGCTTTTTAGATTGATTGCAGAAACACCCTTTGCCACTTCATTACAAACATAGTCAAAATGTGGAGTTGATCCGCGAATGACGGTTCCTAGTGTGATCACTGCATCATATTTTTTGCTATTAGCCATTTTTTGCGCGATTAATGAAATCTCAAATGCACCTGGTACCCAAGCAAGATCCACATCCGCCTCACTCACTCCATGTCTCTTAAGTGCATCCTGTGCCCCGCTTAATAATTTACTGGTAATGAATTCATTAAAACGTCCAACTACAATTCCTATCTTTAATCCAGATCCAACTAAATTTCCTTCAAAAATATTTCCCATGAGTATGCCTCCATCAATAGTTTTTGTGTTTTTTAATTAAACTCCCCGTTTAACCAAGTTTTCCTTTTTCACTCGGTATTCAACTAAGTCCTTGATTGTAATCATTTTTAGGTTCATCTTTTCAGCAATTTTTTGAAGTTCCGGGACGCGGGCCATCGTTCCGTCCTCCTTCATAATTTCACAAATGACCCCTGCAGGCTTGGCACCGCATAATTTGGCAAGATCTACGGCTGCTTCAGTATGCCCTGTTCTCCGTAGGACTCCCCCTTTTTTAGCAATAAGCGGAAACATATGACCTGGTCGTATAAAATCAGATGCTTTCGAATCCGGGTCAACCAGACTCATCACCGTTGCCGAACGTTCAAACGCTGAAATGCCTGTCGTCGAAAACTTGTGATCGATGCTTACGGTAAAAGCTGTTCCGTGTGGATCCGTATTTTTGGAA
>Ga0209795_10002274_pt1 | contig 10785 bp, 17 predicted proteins | sample AgamicOrMarz_FD_187166 | JGI IMG/M metagenome (GOLD analysis project Ga0209795, IMG submission 187166) | Agave microbial communities from Guanajuato, Mexico - Or.Ma.rz (SPAdes) (version 2) | ecosystem: Host-associated > Plants > Phyllosphere > Phylloplane/Leaf | place: Guanajuato, Mexico...
ATGCAATAGTTCAAGGCATGCAGAAAACGCCGCTCGGAAATCCAGCGCCGCCGCTCGACCAACTCCTGGTGCATGATCGAAATCTGCCCGGCCGGCCCGCCAAAACTGATAAAGCCCAGCTTCAACCAGAACCAGAACGCCACGCGCAGACTGACGGCCTGCGGCCTAACGTCGTCATCACCCACCAACGGCTGAACTTCACTCATCGAGCTGTTCCTTTTATGCAGTCGGCAGGTTGTACCTGAAAAGCCTCACGAACAAAACGCCAGAAACGAAAAAGCCCCCGTAATCATCAATGATTACGGGGGCTTCGTCTTGTTCAATAATGGCGGAGAGATAGGGACTCACCATAAACGTCGATCAACCTCAACGAACATAGAAAATCAAGGTCTTGCGGCGGATAAGTAGTACAATCGAGTAGTACAATTCCCTGTATCACTCACCTATTCCCGGCGTGTCAATGGCTGACAATCTGATCCAAAAGAAAGGCGAATCCACTTGGTACGTGAAGCTGGCAATCCCCGCTGACGTGCGTAAAGCCTTCGGTGGGAAGGCTGCATTTATCCAGTCATTGAAGACTGGCCTGCGATCCGAGGCGATGGATCGACGCTTACCTTTCCTGGCCTCTTGGAAAGCACAGATTCAAGCGGCACGAGATAAACGAACAAATCGCGGTGATGGGTGGAAAGAACCGGTTGCAACGTCTGCTCGTGCATTTGCCGATGTTTTCCGCCAGCTAAAGTCAAATTTGGTAAATGACGACGCAAGGGATGTAGCCGTCTCAGAACCAGCAGATATTCAAGCTCTCCACCAACTCGTTTTCGATGACTCCGAGAATGGGCGACGGAGACGTGCAGAGGCAGACCGTGTTTATGCTTTGCAGGGGCTTGAGGGGGAGATAGCTTTGCATAACCTCGCCCATAGATTGGTGCTCGAAACCTTTGGTGAGGTTGTTACATCCGAGCAGCAGCTCTCGCCAGTCGAAGCGGCTGAAATGCAGGGAATTTTAATTGATCCGAAAGCCCATAAACCGAAGTCGCCAATCACCAAAGCCAGATTGGCAACATTTCGTGAATACCGGGAGACAAGGAAAGTTGCCCCCAAGACTATCGACCAGCAGGAATCGAAGCTGGACAAGCTTTCCGCTTTCTTGAAAGAGAAAGAACGCAGTCTCGACTTTGACGCTGTTTCAGCGTGGCTGGACTCCCTCAAACTGGCGAGCAAAACGCTCACGCAGTACCTGCTGGCTGGCAACGTTTTCTGGAAGTGGGCAATGAAGCACGACGTTCGCTGGCGTGAAGATTTCAAAGATCGTGCAAATCCCTTCGAAAATCATGATCTGCCGCAGGTGAGGGGGAAGGCTAAAACCGACGCTCAGCGAAAAGATTTCAATCTGGAAGACATCAGCAAACTACATGCAGCAGCTTTAACCGAGGGGCATGCCATCCTGGCCGATCTTATCCTTCTCGGTACATACACCGGCGCCCGCATCGAAGAGCTATGTCAGTTGAAGGCGGAACACGTCATTGAGCCAGACGGTATAAAGAGCTTCGATATTGTGGACTCCAAGACAGCAGCAGGCATCCGTGTTGTACCAATCCACCCTGCCCTGTCTGCTCTCGTTGATCGTATGGTTGAGCAATCCAAGGGCGGGTATCTGGTGCCCTCTGACAGCAAAAACAAATACGGCATCCGATCAGACGCTCTCTCCAAGGCGTTTGGTAGGCTCAAGAAAACTCAAGGGTTTGGCCCCCAACAAGTTTTCCACTCTATCCGCAAGACAGTGGTGACGCAGCTTGATAGAGCATCAGTTCGCTGGACTTTGATAGCAGAACTTGTTGGTCATGAAACTGGCACCACGACAATGGACGTTTATAGCCGAGGTGCGACGGCAGCACAGAAACTAGAGGCAATTTCAAAACTCCCCCTGCTTCCGATAATCCCCGAAGCTGTACAGGAGACATCTGAGTAAAGTTTGGTTGGTGGTATGCCCTGCAACCCGGCAGGAACGGGGCACAAAAACAAAACCCCATACACAAAACCAACTAACCAAGCAAGTATTGTCTTGACAAACTCAACTTTCGTGTTACCATATTCAATGTAGAGCAGTAGTCCTTCTCGGCTCTTCGCAACAACAGATTTTTATCAATCATAGTCTGAATGGGTTTGCTGTTGTTGTCTGGTGGTAGCGTCCTGTTGCCACCTCTATTCCCCATCTCATCGTCATTGTTTACTCCTTTTCAGTGACGGTGGGCGAGCCACGTTAAGTGTTTCCTCAAATCCCTCAATGTCTCCTTGTGTGTCCTTGAGAAATGCCATCAACGGACGTTTCCCCGTTGGTTCCTTGCGTTCCATCCAGTAGCGTTGGCAAAACTGGTACATCAGGATAAACGGAATCAGGGCCATTTGTTCAATAGACCCTTGGCTGTAGGGTGATGGAAAACAGCACTAATTTAATCGGCGTTGAAATCGAGAATGGCCCTAGCGGCCATTTTTATTGTCTCGGCCACAAACGTTACAACCGATACCCCAAAACCCCCATATAAGCAGGAGGCCATTAGTGGCAAACAAGGTTATCCGCTGCTCGCATTGCGGCTGTACACACGCTCCAGAGCGTATTCGTATTCGCAACTATTGCAGCATCCGCTGTCGAGTGGCAGCACATCGTGCAAATAAGAAAAATCTGGTTGATCTTTCAATCAACGACAACAACCTGATAGGAGAACAAGATGAAACACAACGAAGAAACAGGCCAATTCGAACGACCAACCCAATCACTTAAACCCAACCACGAGGAAACAAACTAATGTCGATTCTACGAAAAGAAGTAAAGCAGGAGCTACAAGCCCTGAAAGATGCAGCCACAGCCTCCTATAAAGGCCGTCAGCATGGCTATGATGCCTACGCCGACACTGATCAGAAAACAGGTCGTCCTATTGCCAAGATGGTGACTGGTGCATACGCCCCTGAATTGGTTTTGACTCCCGCTGAAATCATTCCAACATATCTGGCGAAGATCGCAGAAGGCTACACGCTGCACGAGTTCGGGACAATGCAACATGTTGGAACTTCACACTACATCTATTTCTACAAGCCGGAAGCACAGCAGCGAGCTGACATCAAAGCTCTGCTCCTGGAAGTGGAAGCGAAGTACAAGCGAGACATCGAAGAACACAATAACGCTATTGTGCTGCGTCAAGTAGAACTTGAGCAGGCGAGCATAGATCGCCAAGTTGAAAAAGAGTTGGCAGCGGAGCGTCAGGCTCAACGCGATGCAATCGAAACTCGTATTCGTGCAGAGCTTTCGAAGTGATAGACCGTAGAGGCTAAACCCCGGATAGCCCTCGGGCCATTACCCACCACCCCACATAAAGGAAGTGCCAATGTACATCGGCAGGACATCACTCGCCTTTCTACTGCTATTGGTGCTGATTGCAGTATCGCACTTTAGTCAATCGGCACGGATCGAGTCCGTTAGCCAACACGCAATTGACTTGAATCGGCAAACATACAACCGGCTCCAGTTGGAACGCTCGCAAGACAGGGCGATAAACGAAGAGCAAACACGGAAAATTGTTTCTATTGAAATTATGCGAGCCACATCCAACAACCCGAACATAAAAAATCATACAGGAAACATAAATTGAATAACCAAGAGAAACAACACATCGAACAAATTTTCAAAACAGTTATGGTGACAAAACCCACGGCCTCCTTCCAGAAGCTTCGAAAGAGCGTTAATCGCCAAGCTGCTTTAATCGCTTTTGGCCTTTCTGCCAGTTCAGCGAAAGAATACGCCGACAAGTTGAAAGACTTCACTGACGAACAGTTCAACCAGATTGTGACAGGTGCAACTGCTTCAATCATGAAAGCAGCAACTCCAGAAGCGCTAACTTACGAAAACACCTCTGTTGATATGACAGTGCAAATCCTCAAGGCCAAATACGGGGAGTCTGAATGAATCAGCCTGCATTACTGCAAGGAATTTTGAGCGTGCTGCAAGAGTATGCCGCTCAATATCCTATCTCCCTACGCATTCAATTGGTCGAAGAGCTAATCGAAGCAATGGGAACACGCCAGTCACCAGAGCCTATACCAACTGGCCGAAGGGCTTGGCGAAGACAAGAAGTGAAGGAAGAGCGCCCCACGTGGGCACTTCCACATTACGCCTACTAACTAAATCAATTGCAGGAGCTATCCCCATGAAATCCTTCATCTGCCGGTATTGCGAACACGTTTTCTTCTCGACGAAGTTCAAGCCTTTTTGCAATCCAGCGTGCCGTCATGCGGCAACAGCTATAGACCCATTCAGTAAAAAATCTAATAGACCAGTTGACCCCGAGGGAACTAAAAATGAAACCAGCTACAACCAAAGCAGCCGCTAAACGTCAACCAACTTGCCAACTGTGCAATAAGCGTTTTCGCACCCGAAGCAAAACAGCGAAATTCTGCAACACATCATGCCGTACCAGCTTCAACAACAAAGCCCGCCACGTAAAGAAAATCGCCAACGCCAGTACTTCCCCGTTCTTCTACGAACTCGCCCGTCAGGCTATCAGAGCCCGCACCATCCAGATTTATCACCACTTCGACCAGCAGCAACTTGAAGCCTTGTACGACGTGTACGCAAGTTGTCAGCGGATGAATGGGTATGGTCTACGAAAACAACACGGTGAGGCTTCGTTCGAGTTGTCTCATATCGCCCCTGTACGTGGTAAAGCTTCCATTGGCCTGTTCAGAGCCGACAATCTAGTCATTGCACCAATGGCGCTCAATCGGTCGCACAGTACCAAGCATTATAGTGGCGGGGCTTCAATCTCTCGTGCAGACCTCTTGCCCCGTTTCGCAGTATCCGAGGACGCCAAAGAATCGGAAGTAGTGCAGCGCGTTATAAAGCTGATCGGTGAAGACGTGGTGCAGGCTGTAGTCCAGTCACGCAAGATCAAACCGAGTAAGCGACAAGCACTGTACTCTTGGCTAGTCGAACATCTCGATCCAGCCAATCCAGATCATACCGAACACTTGAAGACAATCGAAACGGCGTCAGCCCTTATCCTAGCTAATATAAAGCGCGAGCTTGAAGGCAAGGAGCCAGCGCGTGATTTCCGTGCTTGGCTCGACTACTACAACGACACCAGTGTTCTCCTGAGCGAGTGGGAACGTATCGGCAAAGCGTATCGCCCTGAGTTGTTGCCAGCTCTCGAACGTATCCAATTCCTTTTCGCCAACACAAACTCTCGTTTCAATTACAACTTCGCCTTCGACGCTGTCGACCTTCAACTTGTCTTCGATATGTTGCATGGTCAGCCAGTCCACACTATCACTTCGATCATCGACGCAATGTACGCCAAGGCAGTGGCTAGCCCGGCCATATACCAGCCAACCGAAGCCCTTGTGTCAGTTGTTGAGCAGCCTCTACGCGCTTCTCTGAGCGTGACGGAATCGTTCCTTGAAGGTTTGGATGATTGCCCGACTTACGTCGCCCTAGACGCCTTGTGCGTCGGCTCCGTGTCAATTGATCGCGAACTTATACACGCCCCGTTTTAAAACAAACGAGTGCATGCAGTAGAAGTGTAACGCACACGGTGCGATTCGCTTGTAGGCCATATAAACCGGGGCTTACAGCCATTTTAAGTGTGCGTGGATCGTGTGCAAAATCCGCCAACATTTTCAACATAAACCAGCCCAAAAAATCGACCAGAAGGAAAAACAAAATGCTCAAATCTTCAAACGATCCATCGTTGGAATTCAATGACCTTTTAGTTGTGCCAGCTAACGAAGTTCGTGGCCTGTTTTGGCCAAGGGATGCAGTAGCAGAAGTTTGCATCACCCAAGACGAACTTGATGCACTTAACGCCTATCGTGCCTCCCGCCTACAAGAGCCCGACTAAACTAATCGAACCAGTTTTATATAAAATAAAGTATGGAATAACTTGTCGGAAACTCGTTTAAACTATCGAAACAGGGTCGATTAGTGCGGTTACCCAAGGGCGTTGGAGTGGTGCGATGCCCGGAAACATCGATTCCAGAGCCCTCTGCCGTTCAGAACACCAAGCAAAAGCCGGTTTTCCCCGCTTGCACGCAAGATCTGGAGAGTTTGAGAGGGGGAATGGTCGCTCCGTTTCACACAGAAGCGCGTCACCGTCGCTTTCGTCACGTATTCGACCTGGGCCATGCGGATTCTGCATCTGAGTGCCAACCCGTTCATCAAGTTGCTGAGCTACGATCTTAGCCACCCCCCTCAAGGACGACAGCCATGCCAGACAACACAGAAGCCAATGTAGCTACGGCGGACGTACTAACCCTCCTGCTGCACAACCAGCACGCTCTGGCTGCTGCAATTGAAGAAGTGGCGTTGTGGGCCAAAGCCGGTGGCTCAAGTGAAACCCATGATAACGCCGTCATCGCATTGCAGACTCTCGACGCGAACGCATCCGCCATCACCGCAGGGATTTTCAAGCTCAGGCAATAAAAGCTTAGTGGGAAAACCAATGTAACAAATCTAGAACGACCATTCGAGACATGTTATAGTTGCTCTCAGACAGAATTCAGAGGGCGAGAAAATGACCACCGACACCAACATCACCACCAACACAATCGACGTAGTGAGCTACTGCCGTGTGTCCAGTCAGGGACAAGGTGAAAGTGGGTTGGGTCTTGAGGCTCAACGAGAGTACATCGCTCGTGCCGCCAAACAGAATGGTTGGAACATCGTTGGTGAGTTCGTGGACGTAGTGTCGGGTAAGTTGGCTATCGAGGATCGTCCCGAAGGCAAGAAGGCACTGGCAGCGTGCAAGAAGCTGAAAGCACAACTGGTGGTCGCCAAGCTGGATCGTCTATCCCGTTCGGTTCACCACATTGCACGCCTAATGGAGCAGACCGAATTCAAAGTCGCCACCATGCCGCAAGCCAAGACGTTCGAGCTTCATCTGTTTGCAGCCCTTGCCCAACAGGAACGAGAGTTCATCGCCAACCGTACCAAGGAAGCTCTGGCAGCCCTCAAGAGCCGTGCGGACGCTGGCGACGTGCAGTCTATTGAAAAGATTTCCCGCCGTTCCGAAGCACTGGGTAAAGGCCGTACAGAAACCAACCGTGCTAAGGCCACTGAGGCAGTTCAACAACGCGTGAATACATGGCAAGAGTCGGTGCGTGATCCAATCGATCTGTGCATCCGCAAGGGCGGTCGCACACTCCAACAGGTTGCTGATTGCCTGAACGGCAAAGGAATCACCACAAGCCGGGGAGGCCAATGGTCGTCCATGCAAGTGAGTCGTGCAATGAAAAACCTGGCCCTTCACTTCCCTTCGAGTGAAGCGGCTCTGTGAGCCCCTGTACGGTCTTCCACGGCTCCCCACAAAGGCTTGCACGATGCCCTATAGCCTCGCCTACGCGAGGCTTTGTCGTCTTTGTGTTCTGATAACGCAAAGGTTATTTTGAAAAATGGTCAGCTTTTAAATGGGCCACCCGTGTCAGGCTAAGAGAGTGGGATGGGTCGCCAGATTATTTTTCCAGTTGAAAAACCAAACGACTATCGAAGCGCATGAAAAAAAAAATCGGGGGCTTGGATATTTTCCCGAATGAGGTTCCTTCCTGCACCAGCCCCCCACTACTTATTTTTTCTGGGCGAGCGTCAAGGGTGCATCGAATGTCCATCATATTTTTTTCGCGGGGGGGGGCAAGTTTACTTTTTTACTAACTTCGCTTCAGCTCCTTTGGAAGAAATGCATCAATTTCCTTGTCGGAAAATGTCATGTCTTCGAGTTGTTTTAGAGCTTCTTGTGCCTTCTTGTATGCTTGATACGTTGTGCTCGGGGCTCCAGAGTATACAGTGTGCAACTCTACCAGCAACTTATCCCTTTGACTTTGCAAGAACTCGATGGGTGCTTCGCACATGCGTAAATCGGTGATCAGTGACAGGTACTTTTCTCTGATAATCCAAAGGTCTGCCCCTGCTTGTCGATGCTTCTGGGCGAGCTCGCCTAGATCATAATTCTTCGTATAAGAGTTGAGCATAAGCAAAGCTGTGGAAACAAGCATGCCCAGAAAAGCCGCAAGTTTCCCGTCACTAAACGCGGCGGCGACAAATCCCCCAGTTGTCAAAGCAGACAGGATGAGCTGAAGAAGTTTTATGTTGGAGAGTCGCCCTAAAAGTATGTCAGCACACTTTTCGTGCGTTTTATGGGTATAGACAACTCGTCCAAAGCACTCGCGTAACTGGCCCTCAAGGATGGCTCGCGAATTTGGTGTGTCATCAGTTTGGGAATGAGGTTCCAAAAATTTCTCTCCATTTCTGCTTTGCTGACCACTCCCGCTTCGGGGAAGCCATTTCGTGTTCAATTGCTTCGAGTGCAATGTTGTAACACCGAATGGCCTTCCATTGGAATCCCCCAGCGCAATATACGTATTGACCGCTACCGGGTGCCTTCCAGTAAGTTTGATTTTTATCTTGCCCGGCCATGAACTGAAAAAAGTCGCGACACATGAAGTCATAGTACAGGTATGACTTATCTCTGTTTTGCCAAGTGCCAATAAATTGATAGGCGAGAGTGTCAATTAACATCCCGCTAATAGGAACATCCCAATTTCGCTTCCATGCTCTCATCATCCGGCACAGAGGGATTAAGTTCCCATTGCACGCGTCATTCCTGATTTTCATCGCGGATATTTCGGGTTTTGGGTTTGTAGTTCTCCAGCTACCGCCGTTATTCGAGTCGGCGTAAGTGTAGCTGTCATCGACATTTAGGAAGGCGGGTAACACTTCAAATGTTATGCCATCATTGAATGGTACGAGTATTACCTGACCATCCCCCCTAATGCTCGTTGTGGGGTAGGTTTTTTCTATGGCTCTCTTGACGGCTTGTAGCAAGGCGGACTGACCATTTCCAATGTAACTGTCATACTGGGAGTAAACTGAATATGGCAGTTGAAAGAGTACATCTAAATCGCTGAAACCCTGAATCGCAGTGTTTCTGCCATAAGAGCCAAGATATAAACCGTGTGCGACATCAGATGCGGTGTTCCAATACTCCAAATTCAGTCGCCGTGTGATAGCCTTGTAGCGACTCGAAATGGTGCCCCCATCTTGGGTTCGGATATTATTGCAAAAAGTATTGAACCACTCTGCCAATGCCATTTTTTCTCCTTGGGCGAAAATGCCAAAATTAGTTTCTTCTGTGGAAAGCGGTCTTGGTCACTACTTGCATGGGAATGCGTGCTTCAGGACGAGTAGGGTCAGAATCCCTTCATCCTGATGTAATTGTTCTGGGTTCTCTTTCAGGTACTTCACGACAACCCTCGCTGCTTGTCCGTTGCTGATGCCAGATAACGGCAGGCATGTCTGGTTTTCAATCGGGATGCCCGTATTGGTATACATGATTAGGCTCCGTACGCCTTGCATAAGGCCAAGGCAGTAGCCAATGCTCACTTCCTCGTCAGCCTTCTTCGTGTCGTTGAATCTGATTGCGGCCTGACAGGCGTCGAGGAGTTTGTTCCCGTCCGCCATGACGCCACCACTTGCCAGCGCCCCAGCCATTGCAACCGCAGCCATCCATGCCTTCATGTTGAAATCCTTCTGAGTGATACAGCATGGTAGCGGGTGCAGTGATAGGCAGCCATCTCGTCACACCTTCTCCCAAGAGGTGGGAGTCAATCCTCCTTGATCCCCGGCGTGCCTTTGGCCGCCCGAAAAGCGGAGAAAAATGATGCTACAGTAGTGGCTCATTCATCGCGGAGTTAAGGAACAATGCCTATCCGTAGAAGTGGGAACTTTGACTTGGGCGCCGGCGTACTGCGGCTGACGCAAGAAAAGCTAGCTGGTTTCCTGAGCGAGGAAGAGCTTGCTCAAACAGAAATGAAACTCGTTGACGGGAAACTCACATTCAACGCTCCCGACTCTGTGTTGAAAAAGATTACGCAGCATTTTGGTCAGCCAGCCGGCTGAGTTGCTTTGCGAGATTGCCCATGCTCTTTGCGTGGGCAGTTTGGAGAAGAAAACGTGGGTGAAACGGATACGCCAGACTTCAATAAAGCCCGAGGCTATTTGATCGGCTTTTCAACTGTAGTCTTGCTGTTGTGGTACTTCGGTGCAGACCTTTCGACTTTCAAACTGCTTGGGAATGAGATCAGGCTCAAAGAAAACGTTCAAAATGTATGGATGGTTCTTGCTGGTATCAACGCTTATCTGTGGTTGAGGCTATATCAACGAACCCCCGAAGGCAGCTTCCGCTTTGATCTTGCAATGCACGACCTGTATGAGAAGACGCTCATCAGAGTCGTCAGGCGTCTAGGCAGGAAACAGATGCGAAATCATGTTTTGGAGTTGATTCAAAAGACACCTGGCACTGTTGATGGCGAGTTCAAACTCATAAGCTTCAACCCCAAGGGAAAGATGACTCATCTCGAAAGAACTCCACCAAAAGGCACAGAACCCCCAGACAAGCTAGCGATGGTTCGAAAGCTGGACAGCAGGACGAGAAACGAAATTCGTTATTCTTTTTACATTCACTACATCGTTGCCGGAAACGAGCACCATCAGAGTGGTGGTCAAGCATTCACAACAACTCCTTCTCGCCTCGTTGCAACGCTAGTCAGGTGGTATGTTTTCGCCAGAGGCGCGATTGTGTCGCCTTGGTTCTTCGACCACGTGACCCCCTTTGTATTGGGTGGAATGAGCATTTGCGTTGCTTTGTTCAACTGGTGGCAGATCAACTACCCTCAGGCATGAACACGGCTGTAGGGACGTGATCCACACGGACAGAATCGGCTGAAAGCCTAGTGCTACTTGGC
>Ga0209795_10002278_pt1 | contig 10771 bp, 8 predicted proteins | sample AgamicOrMarz_FD_187166 | JGI IMG/M metagenome (GOLD analysis project Ga0209795, IMG submission 187166) | Agave microbial communities from Guanajuato, Mexico - Or.Ma.rz (SPAdes) (version 2) | ecosystem: Host-associated > Plants > Phyllosphere > Phylloplane/Leaf | place: Guanajuato, Mexico...
AACCACTGTTTCCTAAAGCGCCAGACTCTGACTACCTGTTTCTTAGTGAAGATGGAGTTCGGCTGACAACCTTTGCGTATTGGAAGGTGTTTCAGAGGATTGTGAAGCGCGCCATCGAATTCGGCCTTCCATTACCACCGGATCTAAGGCCTCATGACCTGCGCCGTACGTTTGCAACTAACAAGCTTCAGAAAAACCCGCTGGCGTACCGCAAAGTGCTTAAAAATCTCGGTCACAGCTATCCGAGTTCGGCTGCCCCTTACGTCATTGCTACAGATGAAGACGTCGAGGAACAACAAGGCGACCTCATCGATATCTTTATTGATCCCTACGTTGAGATAAGGAGAAAGAACTAATGCCTATTAAATGGAAGTTGCGAGAGTGCCTGGAAGAACGCGGAATTACCAGCGCATCCGAAGTGAGTAAGCTGGTGCGCAATCGGACCGGATATGTACTATCCACGCAAGCAGTCTGCGATCTTTTTAATGAGCAACCGAAAATGATTCGCCTCGAGACGGGCGAGGCACTCTGCAACGCGTTTCATTGTTGTCTGAACGACTTCGTCGAAGTGGTGCCTAAGCGGGTTTACAACTCGCCGGCAAACAAACCCCGTGTGCTCAAAACCGATAATGCGATTAGCGAAACGCGTGAAGGTGCCAGGAATAAAGATAGCAAGGACGGGAAGTCCGGGCGCGAAGACTCCAACCTGGATTTCGCAAGCTACTTTCCTGATGCGCGCAAGTTCTCGTCGTAATTAGAGCCAAATAAAACTCGCTACGAACAGCAACGGCCGCGCGAATTGCTCGTTAGGCCGGCTGCATGTTGGAGATAAGTGTATGTCACACCCGATAAAACGTTCCATAATTTGCCAGATTTGCAATCGCCCTCGCCAAACTCAGTCGTGGCTTGACGTCTGCCCGAAATGTGCGCGCCAACATCTTCCGAAAACGCAATGCGATGCATGCAAGAGATCGAAGTTCCAGTTACAACCCGATTCTGCAATTTGTCATGGCTGCTTGAAGACGTTACTTAAAGAAAAAATCACGTGTGCGGCATGCGGCCTGACCGACTACCCGTACATCTCTGATCCTTCTCATTGTCGCAACTGTTATCGAAAGGAATATGGGCGCAAGTGGTCGAAGGCCGTGAGAGAAAAAAACATCGTATGTATCTCATGTGGGAAAGAGAAGCCGGGATGGAAAAAGAAAGAAATGATTTGTTTCGTCTGCGACGAGAGGCGGAGACTCGGCGACGCCAAGTGCGTGTATCCAGGTTGCAATAAGCGAATAAAGTATAAGGAATCGCAACTATGCACTCTACATCATGGAGACCGTCAAGCAGCTGCATTATTGAGAGAGTACGTGAATATTTACAAGTCCCCTTTCCCGCAGAATCAACGATATTGGGCTCAACTGGTTTCAGCAATCGACTGGGAGGCAGTCGATAATGGTCTTACGAATATCCGGGGAAGGGATTTTAGGCGATTTCGGGCGTTCGCCAGTTTCCTGGAGACATATGAACTTCCTGAAGTCCTAACCTGGCCCGCGATTGACAAAGCGCTACCGCGATTAGATCAAACTAATTCTGTAAAAATCGGATTCATTCGTTCGTGCTTGTTCGAATTAGGCGACCTCCTTGCTGAGCGAGGTGAAATGCAGGAGCGTGGCTCATATCTGCACGAAAACGGCTTACGTCGATCTCTGGAACGTTCACCCGCTGTCTTTCTAACTCAAGTGTCCCGTTTTCAGCAGTGGCTTTTGAGCGGAATGGTTAAACCTAACGTGGAAGAAGTTCAAGGTGCGCTGACTATTGCTCCGCGGACGATGCTTGAGAGAATAAGTGCGGTTACCCGATTTCTGAACTTTTGCGTAACTCATAATACAGAGTCACTTGCTCAGATTGGACCATCGCTGATCGCGAAGTACCAACAGACCATCTTGTGGCAATTGGAGTGCAAAGAGTGTCACAAGCGCATCCCTTTTGACTCTCAGGTATCAATCGAGAAATGCCCCAACAAAGAATGTGACGGGATTAAGTCTTATATCAGAATTAGGCGACTCACTCGTGGATCGCTCGGTGGTGCGATTTCACATCTTCGGGTGTTCTTTGATTGGGCCGAACTTCATGGGTTGGTAACGTCTAATCCATTCGCGGCCATCGTATGCGGACGGTCGAAAGCGTTTACGATACGCAACGAGCGCGGTGAGATGATCGAGATCGCAGAAGCAATCAGGCGATACGATGATTCAGTAGTTGAGAAGCTGTGCGCTGACATTGTTGCGCCTGACGCCGACCCGGAAGAAGCGATAGTCCTGTACTTTATTATCTTTCACCTTCTTGAGAACTGGGACTTGCGAAATCTTAGAATTCCCTTGAGCCAAGCAAAGCAGTTCGAATACCACGAATTGCCGATGCGCCAAGTAACACGGGGCAAGCGCTCAGTGGCACGCAAAGAGACAAAGGTCATGTTTCATCCGAAAGCGTTACCGTGGCTTAGGCCAATTCTGGAACGCTATTATAAGAAGCGTGCCTCAATGGTGAAGGTTGAACATCAACAGCACTTCCTGGTGAATGAGAGAACCGCTCGCTGTAACAAGTCAGTGACAAAGATCCACGTGACCAACGTTGTGCGGAGGGTTTCGCTTAAGGTGTTAGGCGGAGTAGTGACGGCTTCTGACTTGCGAAATACCGCTGCGGATATATCTGTGCAACATTCGAATCGTCGTGGTGCGATCCTTACGTGTATGGGTTACAGCGCGTTGGCGGCTACGCGGTTCAACTACTTGGAACGGTTTCCACTACAACTCAAAAAGACTCCACGCAGGCGTGGCCGAACAAACCGGGCGACAGAATTGGCTGGTCCATAAGTCCGCTAAGCAGGCGAATGATCAAACAGCGCCAGCCCCCAGCGGGGGCGTAGCGAAGTGAGCGGTGCGAGGTGCGCCGAGCGCGCGAGCGAAGCGGGCGCAAGGGGGAGAACAAATAAAAGTAAGCGGGCGTTTGATAACTCAGAGGATTCTTTCTGAAGTCTCGCCGCAGTATTGAGCGAGTTGGAGGAAGTTGATGCGCCGCGAGTAGGGCGCGCGCGGCGAGCACTTTAGAAAGAACTGCGTTGGACGAAACCGCGGGGTGGGACTATGGCGATTGAATCAACGGGTCGCCTGGGGTGGTGCGTGGCGGGAAGGATTCAGGCGCACAGATATTAGACCGCTGAAAAGAAAAGCCGTCGCGATGGTTCGAGTCAGCACGAAGATGGGAGTGCCGCACGACAGATTCCAGCGAGCATCCAGAGTTCCACCTGGCCGCAGGTCAGCGACGCGTAAATGCATGTCTTCCGAGATTTTCTTCCTCACGAAGAATCAATTACCTGAACCACAATCGCAGCTGGGTGCTGATTGCGGGACGCACCATAATTGGTCGGCACTAACAGCCGCGAAAAGAACTTCATAGTGCCGGCGCGACAAGCCGGGCATTGCAGCAGCAAAGTACCAGTGACTGTTTGATAGAGAGATTGATAGTCCTGGGAGAGAGCCTCAACCGTCGGAGCGGAGGCGCTTAACAATTGACGACAGCGGGCCAGTTCACCGCGGCGGCGATTGGCGAGCAGGCCGAACTGACGAATGCGCTGAAAGCCGCGCGGCAGCACATGTAACAGGAAGCGACGCATGAACTCTTCCGCGCTGAGCGTCATGGTTGAGCGCAGCTGGCCGTGACGATTGTCTCTCCAGCTAAACGTAACCTTGCCATCCTTTAATGACAGGAGCCGATGATTCGAGATCGCCACCCGATGTGTGTAGCGACCGAGGTAAGCCAGTACCTGTGCTGGTCCACCAAAAGGTGGCTTCGCGTAAACCCACCACTCACGCGCTCGCACACTTTTGAGCAATCGCTTGAAGGCGGTCGGCTGCGCCAGAAATGCGCAGGCGCCATGAAAGCTGAGTTTGTCTTGCTCGTAAGCGCGTTCGAGTCCCTGCCGGAAGAGACGTCGGAACAAGCGCGCCAGCACGTTCACTGGTAAGAAGAAACCAGGGCGACAACTACGCCAGTCTTCGCCATCCACTGCTAGACCACCACCCGGAACTACACAATGAAGGTGTGGATGATGACGCAATGTTTGGTCCCACGTATGCAGCACCGCCAGAAAGCCGATGTCGGCGCCAAGATGTCGCGGGTCTGCCGCGATCGTGCGCAGTGTCTCCGACGCGGCGGAGAATAACAGGTTGTAGACGACTCGTTTATTCTGCAAAGCCACTGCAGCGAGTTGCTCGGGTAAGGTGAAGACCACATGGAAGTACTCCACTGGCAAGAGATCAGCGAGCCGTGCTTGCAGCCAACGAGCCTTCGCCAGTGACTGACACTTGGGGCAATGCCGATTGCGACACGAGTTGTAAGCGATACGTTGGTGGCCACACGCATCGCATTGCTCAACATGTCCGCCGAGGGCTGCGGTACGACAGCGCTCGATGGCGCGCATCACGCGTCGCTGCTCTGGCGACAGCGGGTGCGTGAGTTGGAAGTCGTCGCCGTGCTGGCGAAAGAGATCGGCCACCTCCAACGGTGGTCGCATGTCTACGACTGCTCGTCGTCACTAAGGGCCAGAAACTCGAGTGGACTCGGGGCAGCACGCACGGCGCTGGTTGAAACATAAGTGTAAAGCTGCGTCGTTCGTAGACTGCGGTGCCCCAGCAGCATCTGAATGACGCGCACGTTCTGACCGGCTTCCAACAGGTGCGTGGCGAATGAATGGCGCAAAGCGCGAACAGTAACAGGCTTCTTCACGCCGGCAGCGACGCCAAGTTGTTTACACATCTCGGCGACGCGATGCCGACTAAGCGGTTGTTTGCCGTTCTGACCCGGAAACAGCCAGTGGGTCGGTCGTTCCTGTTGCCAATACTGTCTCAGCACCTTGAGCAAAGTGGGCGCCAGCATCACGTAGCGATCCTTCTGCCCCTTGCCTTGGCGGATGCGGATCACCATGCGCTCTGAGTCGATGTCGGTTAGGCGCAGTTGCACCACTTCTGAGGTTCTTAAACCACCGGCATAGGCAGTCATAAACAGCGCCCGGTACTTGAGACTGCGAATCGAATCGAAGAACTGTTTGACTTCTGTCTGGCTGAGCACGATTGGCAAGCGGCGCGGCTGCTTTGGATGAGGAATACGCGTGATGGCCCAGTCACGCTGCAAGGTAACACAGTAAAGAAAGCGGAGCGCGCAAACTGTTTGTGTGAGATAACTCGAGCAGACGTGGCGTTCGTTGACCAGATATACTTGGTACTGACGAATCTCTTCCGGTCCGAGCAACTCCGGCGACTTGCCGAAATGCCGGGCAAAGTGTTTGACGCAGTCGATGTAGATCCTGATGGTGTCCGCTGATCGGTTGCGTATCCGCAGGTCGTCGATCATGCGTTGACGAAGAGTAGTCATGGGAAGCTCCTTTCAGAGGCGAAATGTTCGTTTGGCGACAAACATTATGCTCTGTTGAAGGGAGCTTTCTGCTATGGAGGAGTGAAGGGATCAGTGAGGTTCTAGACACCGCTCACGTGCCTACCGCGTAGCGGTTTTGTCCAACAGCGATTCCGTTCGGGAGCGCCGCCAGGCGCTGTAGTTGGGAGAACGGAATCTCCTGTTATCAGATGACCGTCCGATTTGAGGCTCTTTATGTCGAAACTCTCAGTTGTTCGAGGACAGTCGCAGATGCTCTTCCTGCGGCGTCCGAGAACTGAAAGTGAAGCTCTAAGGAAGTTCAGGGGATGCAACTGGAATCGTTTCGAACAAGAGCTTCGCGGTAATTGAATCGCGACGTGGAAGCATCTTTGCCTCAGCAATCAGCCTCGCCACTTCACCAACTAGGTCCGAAATTTCCAACGGCTTTAGAGGATACCTTGGGCGCCGGCATCGCGGGCATCTTGCTCATCAGATTCCTGTGCCGCTCCGGAGTAAAAAGGATAGGAGTACTCGTATTAAACTTTCTGACTTGGCGCGGCAGATCCGGTCCGATATCCCGGCATCCAGTTGGACAAGAGCAATCGAACCGCTCAAGTTTGCCAAGAGCCGGTGCGCTAGTGGAGTTTTCTGTCGCTGTGACATCGTAACCTTCTACGCGTAAGTACAAAATAGGATTAGCTCGCGAGAGTCAGCATCATCCTTAGTGCACATTTCTTTTTTGAATAGCGTGCATCTCTGACACTCTAGAACGTGAAGAGAATAGTTATCGGGTGGACCAAAATCATATCACTGGTAGTCGTACGGTCACACACGCAAAAAATGCAACTGCGTTGCCGCAGTTGCATTTTAGAATTTTGCCAGCCGAACGCTGACGCGTTCGGCTGGCGTACTTTTCTCAGGGGAGTGGTTACTTGTTGATGCGAAGATCTGATCCTCTGCAATATTCCGCTCTGCTAGTGAACGGCGCCATATACCTTCATGATCGGACCATGCCTAGTGACTGCTTCGATTATGGGTGGACCTTCGTGGTGGCTTTTCGAACTTGCCATCCGTGAACAAAGTACGGATCATTCTCACATGTCCGTTACCCTATCGGATGCTGAGGCAAAGCATCTCCTTCAACTGTGTAAAGCGGGTCGACTGCTTGATGTCCAGGACTGGATAACTTCAGGCAAGTCGTTGTGCATGCCTTCGGATTTTCGAACGACGCCGTTGAAAACTGCACTTGATACTGGGTTCCACAGTCTTGTCGAATTGCTCGTTCGAAATGAACCAAGCCAAGAGATAAAGAATCGAGCCTTGCGAAAAGCCATCGCTCTCAAGCGGTTGGATTTTGTTGAACTGCTGGTGTCGAATGGAGCGGAGATCCCCTCAGTCCCATTCATCGAAGTATTGCATGCCTGGGACCCGAACATCATTCGTTACTTTCTTGATCGGGGCGCCGATTTCCTGACTGGCTATCCTTTTGCTTTCGCTTTCGGTGAAAAGATTCGAACCGCCCTTGGACCCTGGAAAGAATGTAAACAGAAATATCCACATCTTGCCGCTCAACTCCAAGAACAAGCAGATAGAGCTCTGCGACACTTCTGCTTTGAAGGCGACTTAAAGTGGGTAAGTCTGCTTCTATGGGCCGGCGCGAATCCGCGTTCCAAGGGACCGACATTGCATGATGACAATGAAGGCGACGAGAGCGAGCATTTAACCGCCCTGATGGCCGCAACCTATCCTGAAGATCTGCAAATCTTAAAACGATTAAAGCCGGATCGAAAGACAGACGATCTCGAAAGTCTGCTGCTAGAGAGCGCACGCCTGGGGCATGTCGATGCCGTACAATATTTGTTAGAACTGGGAGCCAAGCCAAATGGCAAAGAAAATGGTGGTTCCGCGGCGTTGGATAACTGTTTTGAGAGTTTCGGATATGGAAAGTTCAGAAACCGGGACTACCTAACAAGGTTGGACAACCGGTCTAAAGCGTCGAAATATGATGTCTCGGATCGACAGAGCACTGTTCAAGTGTTGTTGGATCACGGAGCGCTTTGGCGACCTGATGATGCTGAACAGGTAGCTATGGTGCGACGATGTTTGTATGAATGCGAACCCGAAGTAACAGTGGAATTGATAGAACGACTCACCAAGAACAAGTCATGTTCCGCAGAAACGATCCAAGAGTTGCTGCGGACGCCAACGATGCAGAAATATCTGATGCCCTTTGTGAAAAAGCTCGCTTCGATGGGTTTTGATGTGCGCACGTCCGCGCAGAAGGCGGAAGATGCGCGACGGGCCGAAGCGTTTCGACTTTCGTCCATTCTAGATTTGGCGGAGAGATACAACCGCGAAGAGATCTATGAGGCGATCTGGGTGGAACCAATACAACATGTAGCTAAGAGATACAACATATCCGATGTTGGTCTGGCCAAAGTTTGTAAGAGGCTCGACATCCCACGCCCCGGCCGTGGCTATTGGGCTATAAAGTCGGCAGGTAAGCCCGTACCAAAACGGCCTCCACTTCGCAAGTTGACAAGCTGAGAGCGCCTCATACGTGAGGGAGTAATGCAGAAATATAAGTTCAGCATCACTCCAACAACAAACGTAGTCTAACGAAGTAAAGCAGATGCTGTTTGGAATTGCATGTTGAAACCGTCTGACGTTGAGACTGCAAGTGCAATTCCAGCTTCGAGAGTAAGCTCTGAAAGGCCTCACTCCGACTGACCCGAATAAAAGTCGCAGCTGTTTGCTGTTAGCAGAGTCTCTACTGTGCAGATTACTCGCCAGTGTCAGCGCGCAAGAGCTGCATCGATCCTCAGCTACTCTTCAAACGGTGAACTAAAATTCCCTTAAAGTTCTCGGGCGAGCGATCGAAACAAGCCGCTCAACTAACTGCTGGAGTTCTGCAATTGCTCGATTGATTTCCCTCTGAGTGAAGGCATAGGTTTCGTAGCTGGAGGTTGCAAAGTCATAAACTCCAACCGTCACCTCATCAAGAGCAGCAGATAGCTTTTTTGAATAGGTATCTTGGATTAAGGGAAACCTGAGCTCGCCTTTCAGGCTTGCTGGCTCCTTAGAGAACATCCAGACTGCGTATCCTGCAGAGTAAGATCAAGCCTCGGTATTTCTGCGGTTATACTCAGGTCGCGTGAAATCCCTTCCGGGAGAATCAGGGTTAGCCTATCACGAACCTTAAAAACGCTGTTGCCGAGATTCTCAAAAGCGGCAGCATAATTCTCGAGCTTCTCAAAATCATCCTTCAGAGATCGTTTATCCTTAAATTTGTCGTATGCGTTTTGAAGATACTCCTTAGCTTTGTCAAGATCACCTTTAGCATTGTGATAATAAAGAGCCGCTCGTTGCAGAGTGCGATACTTGCTCTTTCTAAAGAAATCATCGCCTTTCGGGCGCTCTCTCTTTCTAAGATACGCTTGTGGATCTTGTCGCACCTGTTCGAGTTCACGGAGTGGGATTTTCATTTCTTTTTTCCGACTTTGCGTGGCTTACTTCGGGTAGTCGAGGCAGTGGGTTGTAACCCAAGGAAGCATGCCACCTTCGGATATTTCCCGAATACATTAGTGGCCTCAAGTGCAAACCTTCGGTACATAGCTACCGCGGCGTTTGAATCTATATGCTCATTTATCAAGTCCGGATAATTAAACATTAATTCGCCGTCGGATTGTCCAGTAAGCGCGTATGCAAATTCACCCAATTCAGCAAGATTTCTCTTACCGTCGTCCATCGGTGGTAACGAAGCCACGTCTTCTGCTAGTAAGTCACGTTCATACTCAGCAAGCGTAAGGCCGTGGTGTTCCAGCGCAACTCTTCTAATAAGGCAAGGAATGCATTGTCCACAGTGATTGAAGCTTTGTCGCGAGCCACGCCAGCAACTCACAGACAGGGGCACTGCGCTCGTGTGGGCACTCACTAGTTTTTCTACAACTTCGGCCTTGGTTCGGTATAGATACGGATTTTCAATTGTGATCGGATATCCCAGCAATTGGGTAAAAAACTCGCTGACCTTAAAAACGAACTCCGGGTGTGCCGTGTGCGTTGAGAACGCTCCTATTCTGGCTGCGCTTAGAGGTAAGTGGATGGCCATTTGGCCGTTCTCAGCGATCATAACGAGTTTGCTGTGTCCGCTACGCCGTGCAGCCAGTGCAGCAATCGTCAAGAACATGAACGACCGCGTACGCTGAGTATCCTCCCGATCGCTGTCGGAGGGAAATTTCAGTGATTTAAAATTGCGTCCGCCCGTTCGAATAACAATGCGCGGTGGTGCTCTCTTGTATTGCTTCGTGAGGTATTCAGTTAACTTATCCTGACTCGATTTCGTGACGGGATTCGCTGTTATATGACTCGCAAGCTGAACTCTTTGTGGGCCAAGATCGTCGAGTAAATCCACGGCGCCCGCCAAAGAATCCAGCCCGCCTGAAAACAGGAGTGTCTTTCCTTCAACGGTTGGCCAATCGCGTGCATCTTCTGGTGCCCCCTTCGCCCTGTCAAAAGTGAAGGTCCAACTGTCATGTGAGAGGACATACAGTAGATACTCTAATGTTGGCTTAACGCGCTCAAAAGCTTGGAGGTTGACAACGGGAATAGTTACCGCGATGTCGCGCGTGATGTTCTCTCTTTGACCCCTTTTGAAAGCGAGGTCGCAAGCAAAGATTGAAGAGGCAACGACTAATAAATCCGCTTCCAATGAGGTCGGATCTCCATAGCGTTCCGTGAAGGGCTTCACTCCGGTGTAGAGATTAGCTCCCGGCTGCAGCACTAAGTCGGCGTCAGTTCTCTTGATGGTGTCAGTGAATACTATTGCGCGTGAATCACTCAACGAGTTCTTCCTCGAAGTTTGTTCAGTACAGCGGCAGTGTGCTTTTGCCAAGCTTTTGCAGTTGAGGCAGTGGGCACTCCCACTTGTCGAACCGCTTCTGAGGTTGCACGCAAAACCGATGCTTTGAACTGCACCGAATCCGCAACTGTCGAGTTACGACTACCGATTCCGACAAATCCTGGGAGGTCTCGAGAAATCAGGTAGTTTGATGCTTCGACAAATACTCTCTGGCTATACGCTAATGCACGATCCGATGCGCTAGCTGCCTGGATCGCAGCGCGTGAAGCAATGTCAGCAACCAGCGATGTTTGTTTGGATTCAGCAATTGCTTGGCTGGCGCGTGAAGCTGCCTCAACTGGAGATTTAGCGCTTAGAGCGATATCACGCAGATGAAAGACAATGGGCTCCGAAAGCATCGCTCGGAGTGTTTCCTCTTCACGACCGCTTGCTGCGCGCCATATTTCTTGAACCACGCGTTCGACCGGGATTGCAGAATTTTCGTAGGTG
>Ga0209795_10002279_pt1 | contig 10770 bp, 11 predicted proteins | sample AgamicOrMarz_FD_187166 | JGI IMG/M metagenome (GOLD analysis project Ga0209795, IMG submission 187166) | Agave microbial communities from Guanajuato, Mexico - Or.Ma.rz (SPAdes) (version 2) | ecosystem: Host-associated > Plants > Phyllosphere > Phylloplane/Leaf | place: Guanajuato, Mexico...
TCGGCCGGCAGGTTATTGGTTTCCCGCTGCTGCTCGATCAGGTACTTCGTGAGAGTGGTACGACGTTGCAAGGACATTGCTGTACTCCAGGAGGCTTGAGGAATATCCCGATTTTAACCGCTCGGTGTGTCCGCCCCGTGCTTTTGCTGTGGGCGGAGAGATGAAAAACGCGCGCGACGCGGCCAGTGAGCAGCAACGAGCATAACCGGCGGCCAAAGCACAACCCAAACCACAACCGGCCGGTCAGCCTTTGCGCCGGACCTTGCCCGCCGTGGCGCTGCCGCTCACGCTCGCTGCGAGCGCCGCGGCGCGCGCATGTTCCGCGGAAACCTTGGGGAGCTTCGGGCGATCGGCCTTCGGCATGGGTTCGATCTCGCGTTCGATCTGCGCGCCCGCCGCGGCCGTGGCGACGCGCAGGTCGTAGGCGATTTGCAGATTGAGCCAGAACTGCGCGCTCGCGCCGAAGTAGCGCTCGAGCCGCAGCGCGGTGTCAGCCGAGATCGCGCGCTTGCCACGCACCACGTCGTTGATGCGCGGCGCCGGTACGCGCAACGCAAGCGCGAGCGCATTGACGGACATGCCGAGCGGTTCGAGGAATTCGCTGCGCAAAATCTCCCCCGGATGGATTTCCTCGATGCTGTCTCCGGTGTCGATGCCGGAGAAATCGGTGCTGTCCAGATCGGAGCGTTTGATGACCATGTCGGTCTCCCAATAATCAGTGATAGTCGACAATCTCAACATTCAGCGCCTCGCCGTCGATAAAGTGAAAACAGATGCGCCATTGCGCATTGATCCGGATGCTCCACTGCCCGCTGCGCTGCCCCTGCAATGCTTCGAGCCGGTTGCCGGGCGGCGCATGCAAACTATGGACGGTGTCCGCGGCGTCGATCATCAGCAGCTTGCGGTACGCGAGCGCCTGGATATGACGCGGCAGCGCATGCACGAACCTGCCCTGAAAAATTCTTGCCGTAGCCTTGTCGCCAAATGTCGTGATCATGGGAATGATATAACGCATCGCGTTAAACGTAAACCGTTAATTGAATGCGTTTACTTTCCCTCAATGCGGCGCTTAAGAACAGTCGGCCAAATGGCTAACGTCGACGTGAACCTGCCACCGGGTCGTCGCAACCCAAGGGCGAAAAAAAGCCGGCAACGCGTGCCGGCTTTCGGGGTTGAGAACCGCTCAAACGCGCATCATGCGAGCGCCTTCTCGACGATTTCGCGCACGTCGCGCGACTTCACTTGCGACGCCACTTTCTCCAGCGCCGCACGCATGCCATCGCGCAGCGTCGGCGTGAAGCGGCGCCACAATTCGAGCGAGCGTGCGAGGCGGGCGGCCACTTGCGGATTAATTGCGTCGAGCGCGATCACCTGGTCGGCCCAGAACGCGTAGCCCGAGCCGTCTTGCGCATGGAACTGCGCGGGGTTGGCCGCGCAGAAGCTGAAGATCAGCGAGCGCGCGCGGTTCGGATTTTTCAGATTGAAGGCGGGATGCGTCATCAGCTTGCGCACGATTTCGATCACGGGGCGCTGCGCACTGCCACGCTGCGTGGCCTGCAACGCAAACCACTTGTCGATCACGAGCGGCTCTTTCTCGAAACGCCGGTAGAAGTCGTCGAGCGCGTGCTGCGCCTCGGCGCTGCCGCCATTGGCCGCTGCGGCGTTGAGCAGCGCGGACAAGGCCGCGGCGCGGTCGGTCATGTTGTTCGCGGCCTCGTATTGCGCCGACGCGAGCCGCACGGCTTCGGCCGGATCTTCGAGCTCGGTCAGATACGAGAGCGCGAGATTCTTCAGAGCGCGATGTCCGGCCGCGGCCGGCGTGGCTTCGTACGGACCCGCCGTGCGATGCTTCTCGTAGATGCTCAGCCATTCGCCCTTGAGCGCATTCGCGAGACGCTTGCGCACGAACTGCCGCGCCGCATGCACGGCCGCCGGATTCGACTCCGTCATCTGCTCGGCCAGATAGGCCTCCGACGGCAGCATCAGCGCGAGTTCGCGGAACGCCGGCGACAGCGATTCGTCCGTGAGCACGCGTGCGAACGCGGCGACCACCGAGTCGTCGAGTTGCAGTTGCGCGCCGTTCGCCGCCTGGCCGGCGAGCGTCAGCAACTCGCGCGTGGCAAGGCGTTGGCCGGCTTCCCAGCGGTTGAACGGATCGCTGTCGTGCGCGAGCAGGAACGCGAGCTGTTCGGCCGGATAATCGTATTCGACGATCACGGGCGCCGAGAAATTACGCAGCAGCGACGGCAGCGGCTCGTCTTCGACATTGACGAACGTGAACGTCTGCTCGGTCTGCGTCAATTCGAGCACGCGCGTGGTCGAGTCGGAAGCGCGCGCTTCGCCTTCGAGTTGCAGCGGCAGATCGTTGCCGTCCTTGCCGATCAGGCCGATGGCGAACGGAATCAGCAGCGGTCCCTTCTGCGTTTCCCGCGCGGCCGGCGCGGCGTCGCCATAACCCTGCGTGAGCGTCACGCTGTAGCGGCGCGCCGCCGCGTCGTAACGGGTGCGCACCGACACGCGCGGCGTGCCCGCCTGGCTGTACCAGCGCTCGAACTGCGCGAGGTCGCGGCCGTTCGCGTCGGCGAGCGCATGACGGAAATCGTCGCACGTCACGGCCTGGCCGTCGTGACGCTTGAAGTACAGGTCCATGCCCTTGCGAAAACCGTCGCGGCCGAACAGCGTCTGATACATCCGCACGACTTCCGAGCCTTTTTCGTAGACGGTCATCGTGTAGAAGTTGTTGATCTCGACGTAGCTTTCCGGGCGCACCGGGTGAGCCATCGGGCCGGCGTCTTCGGCGAACTGCATCTGGCGGAGCACGCGCACGTCTTCGATGCGCTTGGTCGCGCGCGCCGCTTCGTCGCCGCTGCTGGTCAGTCCGGCGGCCATGTCGGCGGAGAATTCCTGATCGCGGAACACGGTCAGCCCTTCCTTCAGGCTCAACTGGAACCAGTCGCGGCAGGTTACGCGGTTGCCGGTCCAGTTATGGAAATACTCGTGGCCGACCACCGCCTCGATGTTCGCGAAGTCCGTGTCGGTCGCCGTTTCCGGGTTCGCCAGCACGTACTTCGTGTTGAAGATATTGAGCCCCTTGTTTTCCATCGCGCCCATGTTGAAGTCGCTCACCGCGACGATCATGAAGCGGTCGAGATCGAGTTCGAGGCCGAAGCGCTGTTCGTCCCAGCGGATGGAATTGATCAGCGAATCCATCGCGTGACGGGTCTTGTCGAGATCATGCGGCTCGACCCACACCTGCAGCAGCTTTTCCTTGCCCGAGCCGGTTTTCACACGCTCTTCGAGCGCAACGAGCTTGCCGGCGACAAGCGCGAACAGATAGCTCGGCTTCCTGAACGGATCTTCCCAGCGCGCGAAATGACGGCCGTCCGGCAGATCGCCTTCCTCGAGCAGATTGCCGTTCGACAGCAGCACCGGATAATCGGCCTTGCTGGCTCGCAGCGTGACCCTGTAGGTCGACATCACGTCCGGCCGGTCGAGGAAATAGGTGATGCGCCGAAAGCCCTCGGCCTCGCACTGCGTAAAGAAGTTTCCGCTCGACACATACAGGCCCGAGAGCGTCGTATTCGCCGCCGGATTGCAGATGCTGGTGAGCGTGAGCTCGAAGCTGTCGGGCACGTTATCGAGCAGCAGGCCGTGTTCGTGCGGATGCGCGTTGGCGAACGGCTGACCGTCGAGCGTCGCGCCGACGAACTCCAGTTGTTCGCCCATCAGTTCGAGATGCGGCGCGCGCGCGGCGTCCGGGTTGCGGCGCACGCGCATCGTGTTCTTCACGACCGTGCGTTCGGGCAGCAGATCGAACTCGAGCGCGACGGTGTCGATCAGAAAAGCGGGCGGCGCATAATCGGCGCGGCGGATCACATTGGGCGTTGCGGTATCGGCCATGGCGTTCTGTAGTGATGGGACTCGAGCGGCCGGCGCACGAAGACACGCGAGCCGGGCTTGTCGAGCCATTGTACAAAGCCTCGGGCAATCGTGCGGCGCGCGCTTTTCAGATAGCCGTTCGGCCGATGCGCGCTCGGACGCCCGCACCGCTCTTGCTCACGCTCAAGCTCCTGCGGCGTGGGAGCGGAAGGGAGCGGAACGGCGCGGCGCGATCGACGGTCATACGTACAATGAAAGACGAACGAACAGAAACGCTTCACGAGGTAGACCATGACAACGAATATCTGGACGCGTCGGGCCATGCTGCTGCTCGCGGCACTAAGCGTGCTGCTGTCCGGCTGCACGACCTACGTGACCACGCAGGTCACCGCGTTCTCCGACTGGAGCGGCAGCGACGCGGCCCGCACCTACGCGTTCACACGCGAGCCCGACCAGCGGAACAATCTTGAGCTGACGACCTATGAGCGCATCGTCGCCAACGAACTCGCCACGCATGCGTTCCGTCAGGTCGACCCTAACGACGCGCGCTATCTCGTCGGGCTCTCGTATGGAATCCGCTCGGACATGGTGACGGTGGCCGAGCCGGTCTACTACAACCCGTGGCCGGCGCCTTACTGGGGCTGGGGCCGTCCGTACGATCCGTGGGGGCCGTGGGGTCCGTTTCCCGCAGGCTACGTGAACCAGAGCTATCCGATCTTCACGCATCTGCTCGGCGTGCGGATCACCGAGCGCGCGACGGGCAAGGAGGTCTACAACGTGACCGCGCGCAACTCGGGCGGCGAGTCCTCGCTGGTGAGGGCCATGCCGTATCTGGCGCGCAGTGCGCTTGCCGACTTCCCGCTCGGCAACGGCGTCGTGCGCACCGTCAAGATTCCGCTCGGCAACAGCGCCGGTGCTTCGAACGAAACGCCGGTGCCGGCTGCCGCCGCGTCCCCGGCTGCCGCGTCGGGCGCGAAAGCCGTGCAATGACCGCGACGCAACCGCAAGCGCGATAAAAGCGTGACAAGAGCGCGATCCGGCAAATGCCGGCATCGCGCATCTTCGTCAGAGCCCGCCGCCGAACAGCGCCATCGTTCCGAGAACCACGAACAGCACGGCGGCGATGCCGTGCACGATGCCGGTCGGCAGACGGTGCGCGAAGCGGTCGCCGAGCAGGATCGCCGGGACGTTGGCGATCATCATGCCGAGCGTGGTGCCCGCCACCACGCCGAAGAAGTCGTGAAAGCGCGCGGCAAGCGCAACCGTCGCGATCTGCGTCTTGTCGCCCATTTCCGCGAGGAAGAAGGCCACGACAGTCGCGCCGAACACGCCAAGATGCGTGCGGTTCGTGTTGGCTTCTTCGTCGTCGAGCTTGTCGGGCACGAGAATCCACAAACCCATGCCGATGAATGAAATGGCCAGCGCCCAGCGCATGATGGCCGGCGTGAGCAGCGAGCCGAGCCACGCGCCGAGCGCGCCTGCGCCCGCGTGATTGACGAGCGTCGCGACCAGCACGCCGAGGATGATCGGCATCGGCTTGCGATAACGCGCGGCGAGCACGAGCGACAGCAACTGCGTCTTGTCGCCGATTTCGGCGAGCGCGACCGCTCCGGTGGAAATGAGGAAAGCGTGGAACACGTGGGTTGGAATCCGCGGGCCGGGAAATGAACGAGCGACGACCCACGACACGCCGGGCCCAATTGCGGCGGGGTGTGGGTCATCGGTCTCGCCAGGCCAGAGGCTGCGGCTGCCATGGCCATGACGGCCAAGTCTGTTGACAGGCGCCCCCGCGAGCGCACGTTGTTGCGAGCCCGGCTAGATGCCGGGCGAACGTGGCGCGGGGCGGCTACTCCCCAATGAGGGACGGATTATAGCAGGCGTCGCCGCGCGGCCGTTCTGCCGGGAGCAGAATTCGCGTGAAATTGGATCGCATGTATTCGACTGCAACAGTCGTCGCAGAAAGTTAATTGAAAGCATTCGCGGGATTCTCTTTGCGAACGCGACCGTCTGACAGTCGAATTCCCAAAAACCTACAGATGTAGGGATATTCCCAGGCCCAGATGGGAAATTTCTGCAAATCGCCATAGCACTCAAATTAGCGTCGTAAACGCGAGACGGATACAGATGGATACGTCTTTTGTGGCTGATTTAATTCAGAATATTCAGTATGATTCCGGCGACTAAGGAAGCCTGAGCCAAACTACACGGCCAATCGTCAATGGCCTAAATAATCGGGCCAAAGTGCCGTTAATTCGCTGAACCCTACAAAAGAAGTCTGGATTGTCCCCCGGCTGGAAATTGCCGGTCCGCGCGGCGCGCATACGCTGTGACGGCTGCGTATTCCGTCAGGCGCTTCAGCCTCTCCTTGCTTCAACGCGCGAACACCGATATGCCCGATCCGCACTGGACCATTCCGGTCGCTCGCTGGTCTAGCTGGCCTGCTGCCACCACCGCCGCACCCGACATCGGTTTTATCGAACCGATCGTGCGGCGGCGTCTCAGCACGCTCTCGAAAGCCGCGCTGAAGGTGGCGCACGATTGCGTCGGGGCCGACGAGGCGCGCGTCGTGTTCGCGTCGCGGCACGGCGAACTGCGCCGCACCACGGAGATCCTGCGCGCCATCAGCTCCGGCGAGCCGGTGTCGCCGACGGCCTTCAGCCTCTCGGTGCTCAATGCGATGACGGGCGTGTTCGGCATCGCGCGCGGCGACCGCTCGGCGGCGAGCGCCATTTCAGCGGGCCCGGAAACGCTCGGCTATGCGCTGCTCGAGGCGTATGCGCAACACGCAACGCAATCGGCGTCACCGGTGCTGCTGGTCTACGCCGACGAACCGGCCGACTCCGCCTACGGAACGATCGACGATGAAGTGCAGGGCGGCGCGATCGCGCTGCTCTTGAATAGCGAAACGGCGCTCGGCCATCTGGTCTGTACACGGTCCGCATCGCCGGGCCTGCACGACCAGGAGGAGCCCGCAGCAACCCGCTTCGCCACGCAAAGCCAGGCGCTGCTGCATTGTCTTGAAACCGGCGAGCCCGCGGCCTGGCAGGGCTCGGGCGTCCTTTGGCAGTGGGAGTGGCATGACCGCGCGGCTTGACTACACGTGGCGATTCTTCGCCACGGGCATGGCTTTCGTCGTGTTCGGCATCTGCGGCGTGCTGTTTTCGGTGCTGGTGTTTCCGCTCGCGTGGCTGTGGCCGCATCGCGCGTCGCGGCAGTTCGCGGTGACGAGCATCATCCACTGGTTTTTCCGCGCGCTCGTCGGCGCGTTGCAACTGATCGGCGTGATGAAGCTCGAAGTGTCGGGCGGCGAGGCGCTGCGCGCGCGGGGTCCGTCGATCGTGGTGGCCAACCACCCGACCTACCTCGACGTGATGGTGCTGCTTTCGCTCACGCCGCACGCATGCTGCGTCGTGAAAAACGCGCATTGGAGCAACCCGTGTTTCTGGGGCATCGTGCGTTCGGCGGAATACGTGAGCAACGCCGATCCGGCGGAGCTCGTCGAAGCAGGCGCAAGGCAGCTCGCGGCAGGCTATACGATGATCATTTTTCCCGAAGGCACGCGCAGTCCCGCGCGCAATCGGCTGCATGCGTTTTCGCGCGGCTTCGCGCACATGGCGCTGAAGGTGGACGCGCCGATCGTGCCCGTGCTGATGGATTGCGATCCGCCCGCGTTCACGAAACAGATGCGCTGGTACGACGTGCCGGCGCGAGCGTTCCGCATGCGCGTGAACGTGCTGGAGCCGCTCGGCGTCGAGCGGCTCGCGGCAGACGACACAACACCGGCTCTCGCTGCGCGCAGCGTGACGAGCGCCGTCGAAGCACACATTACCCGGCACCTGCTCGATTATGGATTCTTTAAAACTGGAAATTAAGCAGCTTCTGATCGAGGCACTCGATCTGGAAGACCTGAGCCCCGCCGATATCGACGACGATGCACCGTTGTTCGATACCGACGGTATCGGTCTCGATTCGATCGACGCACTGGAAATCGGCATCGTGCTGCGCAAACAATATCAATTGACCATTGCGGCAAACGACGACCGCACGCGCGAGCACTTTCGCTCCATCAGCACGCTGGCCGCGCTGGTGGCGAGTCAGCGCGAAGCGGCGCACGCCGCGAACGAAACCAACAGCAAAGGGGAATGACCGTGTCCGAGGCAGAGATTCTTGAACGCATCCGCGCCATCTTTAAAGAGAACTTCGCAATCGAGCCCGAGCGCGTGACGCCCGACGCGCATCTGTTCGAAGACCTCGATCTGGACAGCATCGACGCAGTCGATCTCGCAATCAAGCTCCAGGAAATGACCGGGCGCCGCATCAAGCCGGAAGAGTTCAAATCGGTGCGCACGGTCGGCGACGTGATCGGCGCGGTCGAATCGCTGCTGGCGGCTCAAGGCTGATGCCGGCAGTGCGTTCGCGCACAGGGGCGGCCGATCAGCCCGCCGCAAGCGCTTCGTCCGCGGCTGAACGCCATTGGCTGAAGGCGATCGTGCAAGTGCTGGTGAAGCTCGCGTATCCCGCGTTGATTCTGTGCGCGTGGCGTTGGGACACGCCGCGTTACGTCGGCTGCATGCTGTTTGCGATTCTGTGGCTGCAGCGCTGGGCCGGCAGCGGGCCGGTCGCGACTTCGCTGCGGCGTCTTTCCGCCATCGACTGGACCGTGGTCGGCTTGCTGAGCTGCGCTTCCGCGGCCATCGTGCTCACCAACAGCGAGCTGCTGTTGCGCCTCTATCCGTCGCTCGTCAATCTCGGGCTCCTGATCGCGTTCGGCGCGACGCTCGTGCGCGGTCCGTCGATGATCGAAAAATTCGCGCGCCTCGGCAAGCCCGACTTGCCGCCGGGCGCAGTGCGCCACACGCGGCGCGTCACTCAGGTGTGGTGTGTGTTCTTTCTACTGAACGGTGCTTTTTCCGCGTATACCGCGCTCTACTGGAGCCGCGCAAGCTGGTCGCTGTATAACGGCGCGATTGCCTATCTGCTGATCGGTGTGCTGCTGATCGCCGAGGTCGTGTGGCGCTATCTCGTCGTGCTGCCGCGAGCCGCGCGTTCGGAGGCGGCGTGATGATCGCGTTGCACGACCTGTTGTCCGTTCCGCTCGATGCCGCCGCTTCACGCGTTGCCGTTTGCCGCGATCGCACGGCGCTGCTCGATCGCGCCGCGTTTCGCGCGCGCGTCGCGGCGCTCGTTGCGCTGGTGCAATCGCAAGCGGCGCAACGCTATGCACTGTGTATCGACGATCCGTTCGATTTCGCGTGCGCGTTGTTCGCGCTCTTCGCGTGCGGCAAGGAGCCGGTGATTCCGGCGAACGCGACGCCCGGCTATCTTGCCGATCTCGCCGACGCGTACGACGTCGTGCTGACCGACGCGACGCTGCAGTTGCATGCGCAAGCCGATGCAGCCGCGTCCGCGCTCGACAAAAACATCGACCCCCAAGCGCCGCTCACGCTCTACACCTCGGGCAGCAGCGGCCGTCCGAAGCCGATCCGCAAAACGCTCGCGCAGTTCAACGCCGAAGTGCACACGCTCGAGAAGCAGTGGGGCGCGCTCGTCGGCGACGCAACCATGCTCGCGAGCGTGCCGCATCACCATATCTACGGTCTGCTGTTTCGCGTGATGTGGCCGCTTGCCGCCGGCCGCGCATTCGATCGCGAGATCAGCATTGAACCGCTGCATCTGCAAACGCAGATCGCGCAATGCGGCGCGGCCGTGATCGTATCGACGCCCGCGCAGTTGTCGCGCTGGCCCGCGCTGCCAGGCTTCGCCGCATTGACGCCCGCGCCGCGCGCGTTTTTTTCGTCGGGCGGTCCGCTCGCGCTCGAAGCCGCGCAGCAATATGCGGCGGCTTACGGCGCCGCGCCGCTCGAAATCTACGGCAGCACGGAAACGGGCGGCATTGCATGGCGTCGTCAGGACCAGACCGATGCATGGCAGGCGACGACCGGCATCGAAGTGCGTTGCGACGAAGACGGTGCGCTCAATGTGCGCTCGCCGCATCTCGACCATAGCGGCTGGCATCGCACCGACGACAAGATCACGTTCGACGCGCAAGGCCGTTTCCGTTTGCAAGGCCGTCTCGATCGCGTGCTGAAGCTCGACGGCAAGCGTGTGTCGCTGCCGGAACTCGAAGCGCGTCTCGCGCTGCATCCGTATGTGATGCAAGCGGCAATCGCGCCGCTCGAAGGCGGCGCGCGTGAGCGCGTCGGCGCGGTCGTCGCGTTGACAGAAGCGGGCAACGACGCTTTGCGCGACGAAGGCCGCGTGGTCCTCGCGCAAAACCTGCGTCGCCATCTCGCCGATTACTTCGACGCTGTGGTGTTGCCGCGCCATTGGCGCTTTCGTCTCGCGTTGCCGTTCGACGCACGCGGCAAGCTGCCGGTGTCCGCGGTTGCCGCGGCGTTCGAGCCGCGCGCCGAAGGTTTCGAGCTGCTCGCCGAAGCGCGCGCGGGCGACACGCTGCACTACGAATTGCGCGTGCCGCCCACGCTGATCCATTTCGCCGGCCATTTTCCCGGTCTGCCGATTCTGCCCGGCGTCGTGCAGGTCGATTGGGCCGTGCGTCTTGCCGCCGAACAACTGCCGTGCGCACACAGCGTCGCATCGGTCGACCGGTTGAAGTTCATGGCGCCGGTGTCGCCCGGCGCGGTGTTGAAGCTCACGCTCGCGCACGATAGCGCGCGTCAGCGCGTGCAGTTCGCGTACCGCGTGAACGAGCGCGATTGCGCATCGGGCGTGATCGTCTATCGGGAGAGCGCGTGATGAATTTCACTCCCTGCATCGTGATCCCGATCTACAACCACAAGGACGCGATCGGCGCGACCGTCGCGCATCTCGCGGTGCACGGCTTGCCGATTTTCATCGTCGACGACGGCAGCGACGAAGCCACTCAACAGG
>Ga0209795_10002294_pt1 | contig 10712 bp, 7 predicted proteins | sample AgamicOrMarz_FD_187166 | JGI IMG/M metagenome (GOLD analysis project Ga0209795, IMG submission 187166) | Agave microbial communities from Guanajuato, Mexico - Or.Ma.rz (SPAdes) (version 2) | ecosystem: Host-associated > Plants > Phyllosphere > Phylloplane/Leaf | place: Guanajuato, Mexico...
CCGATAAATGGATCGCCGTTGCCGGACTGCGCTACCAGTATTACACCCAGTACGCGGGCAAAGGCCGTCCGTTTAACGTCAACACCGACAGCCGCGACGACCAGTGGACGCCGAAGCTGGGCCTGGTTTACAAGCTCACGCCGGCAGTCTCCCTGTTTGCCAACTATTCCCAGACGTTTATGCCGCAGTCGTCAATTGCGAGCTACATCGGCGACCTGCCGCCGGAAACGTCGAACGCGTATGAAATAGGCGCTAAGTTTGACCTGTTCGACGGGATTACCGCTAACATCGCGCTGTTTGATATTCACAAGCGCAACGTGCTGTACACCGAGACCGTCGGTGATGAAACCGTCGCTAAAACCGCGGGCCGCGTGCGCTCGCAGGGTGTCGAAGTGGATCTTGCGGGGTCGCTGACCGAGAACACCAACATTATCGCCAGCTACGGCTATACCGATGCGAAGGTGCTGGAAGACCCGGACTACGCGGGTAAACCGCTGCCGAACGTGCCGCGCCATACCGGCTCCCTGTTCCTGACCTACGATATTCACAATGCGTTTGCCGGGAATACCCTGACGCTCGGCGGCGGCGGGCACGGCGTAAGCCGCCGCTCAGCGACTAACGGTGCGGATTATTATCTGCCGGGCTATTTCGTGGCGGATGCGTTTGCAGCGTACAGGATGAAGCTGCAGTATCCGGTGACGCTGCAGGTGAACCTGAAGAACCTGTTTGATAAGACCTACTACACGTCATCTATCGCGACCAACAACCTGGGCAACCAGATTGGCGACCCGCGCGAAGTGCAGTTTACGGTGAAGATGGAGTTTTGATAAAAAGGGTCCGGTGGCGCGCTCGGCTGCCGGACCGATTCCTTCAATCGCCCCCACCTTAATTACCCCGACAGCTCATTTATTGAGCGTTTAATTTAATTCTTTATCGCCGATAAAATGCGCTGAAATATTAAAAATTTCCTTAATCCTAATTCCCGCCCTTTTCTGTATCGTTCTTATCCGCTGTTGATTAATATATCGCCCATCAGGTCGATGGAGTAAGCGAGGCCACCAAAAGGACAAGGGGTAGTATGATTTCGATTTTGCTTGTAGACGATCATCCAGCAATTTGCTTTGCATTGAAGGTGCTTCTTGAAAAGCACGGGGATATGATTGTCAGTACCTCTACGGGTGAGAATCTGCTTTCCCAGCTGCATCAACAGCGCCCGGAATTATTAATTCTGGATCTTGAGCTTAAACACGCCGATGGTCTCGACCTGTTGCCGCGTATTAAGACACACTTCCCGGAGCTTAAAATACTGGTCTTTACCAGCCAGTCCGCGGGTATATATGCACTGAGAACGTTGCACGCCGGGGCGCAGGGGTTTATCAATAAGAATATGCCGCTGGAAAACGTTGAGCCATTGTGCAGGCTCATTATGGCGGGCTATCAATGTTTTCCCGAAGGAACGCTGTTCAAAGCCACCCTGGTTAACGAAAAAAGCGATGCGTCCGACGCGCTGTCAGGACGTTTTTCGGATCGTGAAATTGCCGTTCTCAATTACCTGAAGCAGGGCAAGAGCAACAAAGAGATCGCCGATCTCTTAATGCTCAGCAATAAGACCATTAGCACCTATAAATCCCGGATGCTGCAAAAATGCGGCTGCGACGATCTCAATCAGCTTATCTCACTGGTTTTCAGGGAGGGTGACAATGAGAATTCTTAGCGGGCTGCTGCTCTTATTCGTTGCTTATGCGGTACCAGGTGCGACGACGCAGGAGCCTCTTAAGCTTCTCTCACGCAGTATGGAAGTCATTGCCGATCCGGGGCTCAGCGCCAGCGAATGGCGCTGGGTGCGTGAACACCGCAAGATTCGCCTGGCCGTCTGGCTGCCAATGTCGCCGCCCTATGACATTACCACCGGGCTTAATGATTACGGCGGCATTAACGCCGATTTCATCGGCCTGGCAGCGGATAATCTTGGCGTCGAAATAGAGGTTATTCGCTATCAACAATACAGCGATGCGCTGGACGCGTTACGCTCAGGAAAAGCGGATTTCATCGCTCAGGCCAGCGATAACCAGCAAAATCAGGGGCTGATACTGAGCCACCCCTACAGCCCCAACGCTGCTGTGGAAGTGGTGAATAACGAAGCCACGCAGGATGACGCGGTCAGAAAGATTGCTATCGCACCGGGCTACGATCCTCAGCGCGTTCTGAAGCGCTATCCGAATGCGGAAATCATACCGTTCTATTCCCCGCGCCACGCGCTTGAAGCACTCGCATTTCGAAAAATTGATCTTTTCTTTTGCGATGGCGTCACCGCCCGATATCTGGTGAATCAGTCGAACATCAGCAACTTACGCATCCGGCCCCTAAACTCGCCCTTTGCCGTTTCCGGGTATTCCTTTGCGGCGATGCCAAAGATGCAAATTTGGATCGACGTGCTCAATAACGTGCTGGCCGCGCTGCCGGAAGGCGCAAGCATAGAGATCCACCGCCGCTGGAATGGCGGCATCCCGCTTTCACTAAGCGAACGGCAGCCTGCCTTTACCTCGCTGGAAAGTAAATGGATTAACGAACACAAACGTATACGGGTGGCGGTAGCGGAAGATAACCCGCCGGTCGCCTTTTTTGATGAAAACGGCCAGATGCGCGGCATCATTGCCGATGTTCTGACCGCATTACAGCTGCGCACCGGGTTTAACTTTGTCATCCAGCGTTATTCCACGCAGCGGGCGGCGCTGGAGTCGGTTAATGCGGGTAAAGCGGATTTGGTTGCAGGCGTAACGCAGGGGGATATCTGGCGTTCTGATTTACTGACCACCCGCACCTGGCTCTATAACTCCTGGGTGATGGTCGGGCAGGCGCATCATGCTCCCGAGGCGGTGAACCCCGGCGTGCTCAGTCTGGACGGACAGTCGCCGGAAGAGTGGCTGCGCAAGCAAAACGGCGGCCAGCTGGAAAAAATCGACACCTGGCGACGCGGCTTAAACCGCATCCTTCACGGCAATGGCGAGATGATGGCGATGCCGCTGATCGTTGCCAACGCGCTGCTGGCAACGAAAGAGTATGCCGCGCTGCGTATTCTGGGGAGTATTGACATCGATCCGATGCGATTCTCGTTCGGGGCATCGCGTCAGTCCTGGCCGTTAATCACCATTTTGAATAAAGCGCTTATCAATATTCCGCCGGAGGATCTTCACGCCCTCACCCGCGGCGGGAGCGCCGGCAGTAGCTTCGACTCGACCGGGCCAAGGCAGATAGCTCTGAGCACGGCGTTAACGGTCGGCATGGTTACCGCATTCCTCCTCCTCGTCGTGGCCGGCTACGGCTATCGTCGCCACCTGCGCTACCGGCAGAAAATGCTGGGGATCGTCACCGCCCAGCGTCAGTCCAGGCGTCTTGCTCAGCGCGTCAGCCGGGAAAAGAGCGCTTTTCTGGCCACCATGAGCCATGAGATCCGCACGCCAATCGGCGCGATCCTCGGGATGCTGGAACTGGTCATGAAGCGTCCTGGCGATACGCAGCAAAACCGTCAGTCGGTGCGGGTGGCCTGGGACGCAGCCCAGGCGCTCCTGCTATTGATTGGCAATATTCTTGACGTGTCGCGCATTGAGTCAGGCCGCCTGGTGCTGCGCCCCGAGCGCGCATCTCTGCGCAAACTGATTGAGGAACCCGCGATGCTGTTCGACGGTATGGCGGCTCAAAAAGGGCTGGCATTTGTACTGGAACGTGATGCCGATCTGCAGGGGGACGTGCTGGTCGATCGCAGCCGCTTCAGGCAAATTTTGGTCAACCTCGTTGGGAACGCGATCAAATTTACCCAAAGCGGCCAGGTAACGCTCCGCGTGCAGCTCGACGCACGCGAGGATGGCTATCTGCTGCTGCGTATAGACGTTGAAGATACCGGCGAAGGTATTGATGAAGCCACCCGGGAGCGGTTGTTCCAACCCTTTGCTCAGGGCAACACACCCAACGTCGCACAGGGGAGCGGTCTGGGTCTCTATATCTGCCACACACTGACAACAATGATGGGTGGCAGCTTAGCAGTTGACAGCGAGCCCGGCCGCGGAACCAAGGTCACGGTGTCCCTTGCGCTGCCGGTCATGGAAGGGCGGCAGGATGTCTCTGATATACGGCCCGCCTCACAGCATTCCCGCGCTTCCCTGAGCGTGATGATTGTCGACGATAACCCCGTGGGCAGGCTGGTATTAAGCCAGCAGCTGAGCTGGCTCGGTCACCGCGTCATCAGCGCCGACGGCTCAACGTCGGCGCTGGAAAAGCTGAAGGACGCTCGTCCTGATGCGGTCATCACCGACTGTAATATGCCCGGCACGAGCGGATTTGAGCTGGCGCATATCATCCTGGGGCGCTACCCCGAAGTGGCCATCTTTGGCGCGACCGCAGACGCGCGGGAGAGCGTGCGTGAAAAGGCCAGGGAGGCTGGAATGCGCGATTGTCTGTTCAAGCCGGTAACCCTCAGTATGCTCACCGACCTCCTGGCGCCCCTCAAAAGCACCGCTCCGGTTCCCGATGTACCGCAGCCGGAGTACGACCTGCCGCCAGAGCTGCTGGAGGGGGAAAACCTGCCCCTCTTTCTTTCGCTCCAGATTTCCGTCATTGATGAATCTCTCGCCCAGTTACGCGCATGGCACAACGCGCCGGAGACCGCTCTGCGCGAGACGCTGCACAGGCTGCGCGGTGGTATTGCGTTATTGGGCGTGCCAACGCTGGTAGCGCGCTGCGAAAAGCAGGAAGAAAATCCGGACAGCGAAGGCATTCACCGGCTGGAAGCTGAACTTGAGCAGCTTCGCGCCGCGCTACAGCATTGGCACGATACGGGGCAACACCCTTGTATTATCGGCTATACAGAATGAGTTGATTCTGTAGGCTAACGACTATGTTCAGGGCAAAGCAGGACAGCGACACCCTGTGGCTAACAAGCTGACCCGTCCTCACGGGAAGTTGTCGGCTGGTCAATGCAGTCCCTGATGACAAAAGAGATCGTGCTGAATACACTTCTAATGGCATTGTGGCGGTTTAATCCACAAAACCCGGTACTGGTCACTCTGACCAGGCACGATGTGGACAATGCGAAGACCATTTAACAAATTTGGCATTGTAGACAGATTCATCGTCGCTGATGAAAGAGACTTCACCTTCTTTAGCTCCTTCTTTCAGAGTTCCAAGCAGATCTGCCTGAACCGTACGCTCATCAAACTCCTTGCCTTTATCATCAAAGGCTTTGTAGCAGCCTACAAAACCTGTTAATTCAATCGGCTGTTTAACTTTGCTATATACAACGACCTTGAACGTTTTTTCATACTTAGGCTGACCTTCAATCACAACCGTCCCCTCAGAGGATGGAATAGCCTGGATAATCAATTTACTGTGTAAATCTTCAGCCGCTACTGATGAAAATGAGAACATAACAAGCGATGATAGAAGAATCTTAGACAGCTTTTCCATTTACTATATCCTTTTGTAAGAAACCGAGCACTCATTCTGCAACCAGATTAATCAGGTTAAGCTAAACCCGAATTCAATAAACATTATTTACTGACACGTGATTGCGGTAATTGGTCTCCATGATAGTATAGCCATGGAGCAGGCCTCTTCTTTACGCAGGGAATGCCAGTATCCACTGTGAATAAAAATCATCAATGGAACCGGTTGAACACTTGCCGGAAACACATCTATTCGTTCCGCATTTGCCATCCCCTAGCGTAAATCATAAATACCCGGGGTTTGTTGCTTAGCCTGTTGTGCGAGTGCAGCATATTCGGTCATACAGGCATCAAAATTCTCCACAGAAGCACGTGCATTGTACTGTAGAGCTTGTGTATTCAGACTTTCAAAATTCAGATCTATATTCATGTGATCCTCCCGATAATAAACGCTCAACCAGAGGTGGCTCATGACAAAACCAATATCAATCAGCAGTAAGCGCCGTAAGAACCATGCAGGAGTTCTGACAGACGTCCCTTATTCATTAGCATCGATGTCACGATATGAAAACTCAAACTGACGCATTCATCGATTGAACTCACAGCCATAAGCGGACGCAATTACCTCCATCGACTCTGCGATAACTATGACTCTGGCAGAACATAATGCCTCCTCTGCCACGTCAGAATTAATCGCATATAGATAAAATAGTTAGTTTTTTGAAGCGTTTTTCCATATTTATTATATGGCGAAAGGGAATTTATATTTCATAAACGGACTAAACGAATATTAAAGGAAATGATTTTATGTCGCTTTATGACCTTAGGACCGAAACGAAGGCGTTACCGCAGGTTTGGCACTCTCAAGTATTAGGCCACATAGGGGAGGCAAATCTCAAAGTTCTACGAATGGATAAACGCTCAGTAATTGCAGGAAAAAGGTTTCAAAGAGATCAGATGCGTGTCGCAGGTGATAATACTCGTGCCCGGCATGTTTATGAAACCTGCGGATTCGGAATTACGGGTGTCAATATGAGTAAATCGATTACGGACTCAGACGCTGACACGCGATAAAACCTGGCACAATCATCAATACCCGCTCAGCCCTTCGCTCAAAGCTGACCTTCAAATCCCCTACCCTCTAAATTGAATCCTTTTAGACTTCAATAGAAGGTTGCAAATCAAGAGGGTATCTTAATCCGCGTCCTACATTCGATGAGGACGCGTCTGCATCGTTTTGGCTACCCGCGCTGCAGTACTCTTTTGTTCACAGGAGATTGTCGGAGCATCAGCTCAGGCAATACATCAACAAAGGAGAAAGACTATGAAGAAATTAGTGTCCGTATTAACCGTCGTTGCTGCCGTAGGGATGTTTGCTTCAGCTTCTGCACACGCCGCTGAGACCTGTGCAGCCAAAAGCGCCGCGCTGGAAAAAGAGATTAAGATTGCCCAGCAGTATGGCAATACTTACAAAGTGGACGGCCTGAAAAAAGCTCTGGCAGAAGTCAAAGCACACTGTACCAACGCAAGCGTGCTGGCTGATGCTCAGAAAGACGTGAGCAAGCTGGAGAAGAAACTGGCTGAAAAACGTGGCGACGTTGCTGAAGTTCAGGCCGATCTGGCAGAAGCTAAAGCAAAGGGTGATGCTAAGAAGATCGCCAAGTATCAGAAAAAACTGGCAGAAAAACAGGCTGATCTGCGTGAAATCCAGCAGGAACTGAGCCAGGCTCGCGCCGAGCTGGCGGCTCTGAAGAAGTAAGCGATAGCGGGCCTAATCGTGGGTAGCCAAAGCTGCCCACGATGTTGACGCAAAGATGTGGATCCACCCTGTTATCCGAGTCATGGCGCTGTTACTTACGGCAAGTGCTGCGTCTGCTCAAGAAAAAACATGGGTTATTCTGAACAACGCCTATAAAGGCTCAATATTTCTTGATATTCACGCCGATAGACCCTGCCTGACGCGTCCTCTTCTTGAAGAGTGGGGCGTAAAAACCTTCGTTCTTGATAAGCTTCACTGGGACGCCAGCGCGTGTTTAACCTCCGACTCTGCCACCCGCTTCGATCTTCAGTTCTGGTATCGCCCGGATGCCAACCTGCTCACGCTATTATTTCCAGAAGAGGCCTTCAACCCTCAGCAAAACGGAATCAGCACCAGCCGTTGGGATGATGGGATGAACGCTCTGTTCGTGAACTACCGTCTGGACGTCAATAATCAACGTGCGCGCTACCGTTGGGATACGCCGGGCACTGACGCAACGCTGGTGCTTGAGAACGGCCTGAACGTCGGCCCCTGGCGCGTGCGCTACCAGAATACATTCTGGCGAGAAGCCGACAGGCAGTACGGCTCCTACAGTAACTCCGCCTCCGTATGGCGCAGCATTACGTCTATGCGATCGCGCCTTAACCTTGGCGACGGCTATACCTCATCGAACCTGTTCGACAGCATGTCCTACCGTGGTATTTCGCTCGCCAGCGATGAGGCGATGTTCCCGGACAGCTGGCGGCCCTATTCACCGCTGATTAACGGCTATGCGCGCAGCGAAGCGGAAATCACCCTTCGTCAGAACGGCGAGCGGGTCTACCGCATCCACGTCCCGCCGGGGCCGTTTGTGATCCGTGATTTCTACCCGCCCGATTCGCAGGGCAATCTTGAGCTGACGATCCAGGAAAGCGACGGCAGCGAGCGCACGCGTTCGATTCCGTACTCGATTATGCCGAATCTGGTGCAGCATAAAATGTTCAGCTACGAGCTGGTCGCCGGACGCTATAAACCCTATCACAGCGTGGATCTGGATAAAGACCGTTTCTGGCAGAGCACGCTCTCCTGGGGCGTTGCACCGCATACCACTGTCTTTGGCGGCGTACAGCAGGGTGAGAATTACGTGAGTCATGTTGCTGGCGTGGGCGGCAATATGGGGAAATGGGGCGCTCTGTCTGCCGACGTGCGCAGCGCCCGTTACCGTCAGCAGAGAAAAATGTTCAGCGGCAGCGCTGGACGTCTGCGCTATGCAAAAACCTTTATTCAAACGGAAACCAGCCTTAATGCCCAGCTTCAATGGTATCCACGCGGCAGCCAGTATCGTTCGCTCGAGGAGCGGTTAAACCGCGCCTCGATGCTGGCCTGGGGCTGGGATGATGACACCACCCAGCGAACGCGTGAAGGCCTGGTCGAGCTGACGCAAAACTTTGACGAAAACTCGAGCCTCAGCCTTTCCTGGCGCTGGCTGAAATCCCGCAGCCGCGAGGCCGGCAGTAATAGCCTCACGCTGAGTCTTGACGCCAGCTGGCAGGAGGTCGATCTATCGCTGTACGGAAGCTACGATCGTTACGCCGACTACGCGCCGGAATCGACGCTGGGTATTAACATCAGCATACCGTTTAGCGTTGGCAGCCACTTTACCAACGTTGCGTTGGTTTCCGATTTCGCCAGCCGGGATAAGAACACGCATGGAATCAACGTCAGCGGCTCGGCGCTGGATGATTACAGCCTGCGCTATGACGTGACGGCGGAGCATAGCGAACACGGGAACGATGCGCTGAAAAGCAGTATTGGCTATCAGTACAACAGCGGAGAAATGAACGTCAGCATGACCCGCAGCGGCACGCAGCGCGACTATCATGGCGACGTCAGCGGCAGCGTGCTGTTATACCAGGAGGGGGTTGCCTTTGGGCAAACGCTCGGGAGTACTGCGGCACTGGTTCAGGTGCCCGGTTCGGCAGGGATTGGGTTTTATAATCAATTCGGCTCAACCACTAACGCAAAAGGCGATCTCATGGTCAGTTACCTTACGCCGTGGCGGGTAAACCGCATTACGGTTGACAGCTTCAGCCTGCCCGAAGGAATAGCGATGGATGTGAATGAGCTGGAAACCGTCCCCACCGACGGCGCTATTGTGAATTTACGATTTTTGAAACCGGAAAAAACAGAGGTTCGGTAATGCGATCGTGGTTTGGTGCTCCAATCCCTCAGCCTCTCCAGAGGCTGAGGGTCAGCGCATCAGGCCTCAATATCCGCCATATCGCCTTTCTCCTGCAGCCAGTTGCGTCGGTCTTCCGAACGCTTCTTGGCCAGCAGCATATCCATCATGGCGTTGGTTTGCTGTTCGTCTTCGTCGCTGATCGTCAGCTGCACCAGACGGCGCGTGTTCGGATCCAGCGTGGTTTCACGCAGCTGCATCGGGTTCATCTCGCCCAGCCCTTTAAAGCGCTGCACGTTAGGTTTGCCCTTCTTGCGCTTGAGCTGCTCCAGCACGCCCGCCTTCTCTTCTTCCGTCAGCGCGTAGTAAACCTCTTTGCCGAGGTCGATACGGTACAGCGGCGGCAGCGCCACGTGAACGTGGCCGTTTTTCACCAGCGTTTTAAAGTGCTTCACAAACAGCGCGCACAGCAGCGTGGCGATGTGCAGACCATCGGAGTCCGCATCCGCGAGGATACAGATTTTGCCGTAGCGCAGCTGGCTCAGATCGTCGCTGTCCGGATCGATGCCGATCGCTACCGAGATATCGTGGACTTCCTGCGAGGCCAGCACTTCATCAGAAGAGACCTCCCAGGTGTTCAGGATCTTACCCTTGAGCGGCATGATCGCCTGATATTCACGGTCTCGCGCCTGCTTGGCCGACCCGCCCGCCGAGTCCCCTTCCACGAGGAACAGCTCGGTACGGTTGAGATCCTGTGCGGTACAGTCCGCCAGCTTGCCCGGAAGCGCGGGGCCGCTGGTCAGCTTTTTACGCACCACTTTCTTCGCGGCGCGCAGACGGCGCTGGGCGCTGGAAATGGCCATTTCAGCCAGCATCTCTGCCGCCTGAACGTTCTGGTTCAGCCACAGGGTAAACGCGTCTTTCACCACGCCGGAGACGAACGCCGCGCACTGGCGCGACGACAGTCGCTCTTTGGTCTGCCCGGCAAACTGCGGATCCTGCATCTTCACGGAGAGGACGTAGGCGCAGCGATCCCAGATATCTTCCGCCGACAGCTTCACGCCGCGCGGCAGAATATTGCGGTATTCGCAGAACTCGCGCATCGCGTCCAGCAGCCCCTGACGCAGGCCGTTGACGTGCGTCCCGCCGAGCATGGTTGGGATCAGGTTAACGTAGCTTTCGGTCAGCAGCTCGCCGCCTTCCGGCAGCCACAGCAGCGCCCAGTCCACCGCTTCGGTGTCGCCGCTAAAGTTACCGACAAACGGTTTTTCCGGCAGCGTCGGCAGGCCGTTTACCGCTTCGCACAGGTAGTCGTTCAGACCATCGGCGTAGCACCAGGTTTGTGCGGTATTGTTAA
>Ga0209795_10002300_pt1 | contig 10698 bp, 13 predicted proteins | sample AgamicOrMarz_FD_187166 | JGI IMG/M metagenome (GOLD analysis project Ga0209795, IMG submission 187166) | Agave microbial communities from Guanajuato, Mexico - Or.Ma.rz (SPAdes) (version 2) | ecosystem: Host-associated > Plants > Phyllosphere > Phylloplane/Leaf | place: Guanajuato, Mexico...
CATGCAAATCGGTTAAATCATCCCCATCTTCAGCCATTTGCCAAAGTACATTACCGTTATCGTCATCTGGAAATTGTTCGTAGTCACGAGTCATAAAATGATCCTTGTTGTTGTCGCAGTATTAATAATTTTCGACATCAAGAATACCCGACTTTTATTGCAGTTTGGGTATATATTCCGTTCCCAATTGCATCAAATTAAATTTTTAATTGTATATAAATTTTAAAAAGGCACCTGCGATTCAATCACCACATTCGTTCTATTTAATGGATGCTGAAAAGCCAAATATGCTGCGTGTAATGCCATACGATTTAAATGGAAACGCTTAGGTTCAGGATGATAAAGCTTGTCGCCCATAATTGGATGCCCAATATGCATCATGTGCACACGTAACTGATGTGAACGCCCTGTTACTGGTTCGAGTAAAACACGACTTTGATCTGTTTGAGCGTCATAAACCAAAGGCTGAAACAAGGTTTTAGCATGTTTACCTAGTTCAAAATGTACAATTTGTCTCGGGCGATTTTCCCAGTCGGTAATGAGCGGAACTTCAACACTACCCTCTTCTGCGACTTGACCTTGCACCAAAGCAATATAATGTTTTTTGACTGTTCTAGCCTGAAACATTTTACTTACTGCGACTTCTGCATCACGGTGCTTGGCAAACATAAGTAAGCCCGACGTCGCCATATCTAAACGATGCGTCACTTTAGCCAAAGGGAACTTTTCCAGCACCCTTAAATAAGCACTGTCATGATGCTCAGGTAAACGACCCATCACCGACAACAAACCCGCAGGTTTATCAACCACAATTAAATCGTCATCTTCAAATAAAACTGAGAGTGGATCTTGTGGCGGAGCATAAACAAAGTTGTCGTTTAAAGGCATGGTCGTAGAAATAGCAAGGGAGCATGGCGGCAGATCATAAAGAAATTTCAGGCCTACCGCAAAGCAATCTATAAGCTCTCATCATGTTCCACGTGAAACTCGGAAAATCTTTATCGTTTTTTATTCATTTCAGCTAAAAGATCGAGCTGAATTTCTTGAATATGCGCAAGCCTTTCCCATTGATGCGATAAAAGATGGTCCATTTTTTCATGCAAATGACGAATCTCAAGTTCCGCTTTTAAGTTAATTTGATAGTCATGTTGAGAACGCAAACGGTCTTTAGCTTCTTGACGGTTCTGGCTCATCATAATAATAGGTGCCTGAATGGCGGCTAAGCATGAAAGTACTAAATTAAGCAAAATAAAAGGATACGGGTCGACTGGACGTACGACCATCACGACTGTATTTAAAATAATCCAGCCTATTAAAAATATAGCAAAACAAATTAAAAATGCCCAACTCCCCCCAAAAGTGGCTATTTTATCTGCTAGTTTTTCTCCAAGCGTCCATTTTTGATCAAAATCTGTTTCTGTGTTTCGACTAATCAGCTCATGCCGTTGCATACTGCCAATCACTTCATTTTCTAAGGTAGATAACTCACCTTTTTCAGAACGTAATAGCGACTGAACATATTTAATTCGATAATCTGCCAGATCGGCCCGACAAATAAAGCTTGAGTAAGTCCAGTCAGGATAGTCTTTTAAAATTTCATCACTGATCACATTACGAATGACTTCACCAGACACAAGATCTTTTAAGGGAAAATTCTTTCCACAAACGGCGCATTGCCGGCACTGATTTTTATTCTCCATATTATTCAGCTCATTATTATGATAATAAGATTATTATATAAATGATTTTGGCTGATCACATCGTAAATAAAAATAGTAATCTAGCCTAAAATCTGTAAAGTCGCTGGTACTATTTTTCGATGGGCAGGAATTACAGGCAACATGTAAATACGCCCGAGTAAGTTTTTAATATGCACTATTGTAGTTACGGTAAGTTCTTGAGTTTTTTCATTCTTGTGTATAGATAAAGTCACATTTAAATGCTTGTCATCATCTCCAATAACCAACTCATTTTCCGTACGTTGTAACAAGGTAAAAATTCCAATTCGGTCGCCTACCACATAGTCATTTTCTTTTTTAAGTGGGTCAATCTGCTTAAAACTCCCTAAATCTTTAAGACCAATTTTTGAGGTAATTTTATTACGCAAATTCATGCTCCACTCTATCCATTGAGGAGTGTGATCGAACAGTTTAATAAGTTGCTGAAATACATTCAGGTCTGGTTGACCAAGCACAATACTCCACGAATCGTGGAAATAAGCATTGTTCAATTGAGATGAGATTTGGCTGTCTTGCGGTAAGGCAGAAAGATAAGGCTTATTCATAAATTATATTCTTGTAAAGTATCGTTTTTATTATAGAGAATTTTTTAGGGTGTCAAGGGAAAACATCTATGGTTTACTTCAACAATTATAACTTTGTAAGTTAGAACCTTATGCCTATAAACTTTTGATCTATAGCGTCCTAAGCCGAATCGAGACCTTTTGGGTGAGTACACACTAACGTTATACGTTTTGGTGCATGCTACTCTTTTCGATCCCTATCACACCCTTGAGATATAGTTTAGCCAGCACCCTGTGGGATTGTTTTTCTAAGAACAGCTAATTTTAAACATTTTTGGGAATTTTTACGCAAAATTGCAACTTAAAAAGAATTTATTCCCATTTCATAATAATTAATTAAATTTAAATTCCACTTTATTTATATTTTGCGGTTTATTTTACCAATTAAAATAATTTATGGCCGATTAGTAATTATTTCTATCAACAAATATTCATTCGATTCGAGAATTATCACTTTTCATGAAGTTGCAAATTTATCAAGCGTTGTCCCATCTGGACCATATAAAGCAAATTTTCTAATGCTACTTTTAAGATTTTTTTGTTTTGTTCTTTCTACATTATTCTCAGATATTATTTTTTTGCTTGAATACATTATAAAAACATATTATAAACTATTTCTAACCAAATAATTGGTTTTTTGGAACTTTATAATGAACAACAATATTATAATTTTTGGTTATGGATCAGGTATTTCTAAAGCCGTAGCACATAAATTTGGTAAAGAAGGCTATAAAATCGGGTTGGTGGCAAGAAATGCCGAAAAACTCGAAAAGGCTATTTTAGAGCTTAAGGCACAAGGTATTGAAGCTTATGCATTTGCATGTGATTTAGCGATTCTTGAAGATATACCAAATCTTATTACTCGTATTAAAGACCGATTAGGAGAGATTAAAAATATTCATTGGAATGCTTTCCATGATATTGAAGGTAATATATTAAAAACCCCTCCACTAGAGCTTACTAAAAGCTTTCATATTCGTGTTTCGAGCTATATTGCGACGGTACAGGCTTGCCTACAAGATTTAGAGAAGAACCACGGTAGCATTTTATCGACAAACGGAATTTTTGCTTTCGATGCAGTGGGCATTGATTTGGTTGCCAAAGAATATTCATCGTTAGCAACTACCGCTGCCGCTCAATACAAAGCCACCAACTTGCTTGCTCATAGTCTCGCTGACTCAAATGTTTACGTGAGCCAAGTGATTGTGAATGGTTTCGTTGATGGGACATCTGGAGCACAAGATAAGACCTACACGGTACATCCAGAAACCATTGCGGAGCAGTTCTGGTACTTACACCAGCATAAACAAGAGACTGTCTCCTTTTGTGGTGAAGCCATTCAAGCTGCTTAATATTTCTTATGACAGAAGAAGCGTAATCAATTACGCTTCTCTTGCTTTTTAAATTTATGCTTATATACCGCAAAATTATTTAATTATTTTTCTTCCCATACAATTGGAAATTTTTCTGATTTAGAGACATTACCAATCATTGCAGAGAAAACTGCTTGGCATTCTAAATTAATTTTTTTAACTGAACTTATATCTATAAGCTCGCAGCTTCTATTATCATTATTTGAGCAAAATTCTACAGATACATCAATTTTGTTATTTTTAATCTTATTTATATAAGCATCTAACATTTGGTTGTGTTTAGAAGTATTCTTACAAACAATTTTTTTTGATGACGACTCTCTTATTTTATCTAAAACCTTATTATCTTTAAAATTAATAGAAAAATTTAACTTTTCATTACTTTTCCTAGTATGTTCTATTGTGAAATTTGAAATTTTTTCACTACATCCACTTAAAAAAATTAGCCCTAATAGGTAAAGAAATTTTTTCATTTAAAACTCTATTGGAAATTGGATTTTCTTATAGATTCTTTTGATATCAGAATATTATCTACCATAATTTTACTGCTTTGTAATAAGCCGCCAAAAACTACTCTACAAGACATATTGCTAGTTAACAATTTTTCCAATTGATTCTTATCGATACATACATTCATGGATTCATCTTCGCAGACTTTGAAGTATCCAGATGAAGTATATTTTCCATTCTTTAACTTTTCTCCTTCAACTGAGATAGCACCTGTCACAAAGTAATTTTTAATATTATCGCACTTAAAATGTGAATATTCATAATTCCCGTTTTGATAAATATTCTTTAAATCATCATTTGTTTCTAAATTAAATTTAAAAATATCACCACTCATACCATCCATATGAGAATAAGTTAAATTCTTAAGGGCTATATCCTTAAAATTTTCTTTCTCATTTTTGGCTAAAGGATTACAACCTGACAATAAAATGGATAAAATTATTACAATATTTCTCATAAACTATTTATCAATCTGCAAAACATTTTTATTTAGAATCAACTTTGTAAGTATATTCCACCAGAGATTTTAATTTTAAAATCACCACTATATTTTAGAACTCCGCAAATAACTAAATGATTATATGCATCAGAATCTCCTTGATTTATTGTTTTAAAAACAACTCCCATATCTTCTTTAAAATCTGTAGTAACTTATACAGTATAAGGTATAACTACATCTCTACTTATATCTACTTTTTTATTATATAACTTAGCTACTGTACCTACAGGAATTTGGTTAGGCTCAACATAATAATCTCTTCCTGTACACCCATAAAGGCTGAGCACTATTAAAAAATATTATACATCCATTTTATTCAAAATTAGCATTCGTCAACTTTGCTTTATTTGATTGATAAGCATCATTTGAGTAATTTTTTCTTAATTCAATTCTGCATTCAGTATCAATTTTTGCTTTTTTAATATCGACTGAGCAATCATCATTTTTACATATTTCGACATGTGCCATATATTTATATAATTGATCATTAATTTCTTCTGAATCTAAGTCTATTCCACCTTTTACCATAAACTGATTTTCCAAACAATTTAGCTTAGAAATAGGAAATGCATTTTTTTCAGAAATTTCTTTTAAAGAAGAAGAGCTTGTAACAAAACCTTGGTATGTTTTTTCTCCACTATACATAGATTGGAAATATTTAAATTTTCCAAAATTAATATCGGTAGATTGAGAATCTATGTTTTTAGAAGTACAACCAAATAATAAAAATATCCATATACATGATAAAAATTTCATTTTACTTGAACCTTTTTTAATTCGGCTTGCAATATTTGCTCTGGTGATTTAGAAAAGAATAACGGTAGTATTTTATCAACAAACGGAATTTTGCTTTCGATGCAGTGGGCATCGACTTGGTTGCCAAAGAATATTCATCATTAGCAACTACCGCTGCTGCTCAATACAAAGCTACTAACTTACTGGCTCATAGTCTTGCTGACTCAAATGTTTATGTGAGCCAAGGATTGTAAATGGTTTCGTAGATGGAACACCTGAAGCTAAAGATAAAACCTATACGGTCCATCCAGAAACGGTTGCGGAGCAGTTCTGGTACTTACATCAACATGAACAAGAAACTGTTTCTCTTTGTGGAGAAGCCATTCAAGCTACTTAAATTATTTTTTATGGGAGAAGAAGCGTAATCAATTACGCTTCTTACAGTTTATTTTACATAAGGCCAAATGTCTGGGTCTATATAGGTCTCATCTATATGGTAACCCTCTTTTTTCATATTATTTTCTTCAGTTTTACGGGCTTTCTTATTATTAGCAACTTCAGTTTCAAATGCTTGCTTTAACTGCTCTGAATTCATCTTATCTGAATCAGAGATAGCATTTCGCCCTGCATATTTAAAGTTTTCAAAGCTGTACCTCACCATATACTGTTCTTTTCTATCATCTTTATAGGTCCGTCGAAGACTAATACCCAACTCCACATCCCCATTATACAAATTAAATACCAACCTATTTGTTTTCGAAAGAACATCCTGCCATTCTTTAAAACTTAAGATATAAGTCGGATCGATAACCTCACCCATAGTTTCAGTCATATGCTTTAGATTATCTTGTTTATCAATTCGAGCACTAAAAGGTAAAAAATACTGTTTCCATTGTTTATCATTAATCTGATGCACTAATTTAGTATAGGCAGTATAAGCTTCTTGGCTCGTAGTATATTCATTTGGATGCAAGCTGGCATTAATGTCCATAATTTGAATACCATCATTGCTTCGTCGAGCTACTTGTGTACCTAGCACACTGATCACATCTTCTATTTCTAAATTACTCTTTTCACTAAATACACGTACTCGACCTAGTTTTGGTGGAGTCCAATCTAATGATAAAAAATTCATCCCTGCAGGCTGACGATCAACTGGTGTAGTACTATTTTTACTAAAATCCTGCATACCTTGTTCACCAAAATGAAGGGCTATTACATCTTGATTTTGGTTCATCGACTTATTTCCTTGGGTAGTATTATTTGCGGGCTTACAAGAAGTTAAAAAGATGCATGTAATAATGCAGATAAATAAAGATAAATAGTTTTTCATAATAAATTTCCAGCCTTGTCTAGCATCACACCTTGCCTTCATTACTACTTGAATGTATTTTAAAATCGGCTTTACTTTTTCCCCATGTAGAAATGGTTTTCAATTCTTGTTGTAAAAATGGCCGACCTTTTTCATCAAGCATTAAACGGTGATATTTTTCAGCTGCTTTACCAATCCATTTCATACGACTATCATAATCTTCAGCAATCGTATCCTTGAGAGGAGCAATGTAAACATCCTCTTTTAGCTCTACTAATTGATTAGCTTTACTACCTGTATAATTACCAAACCAATTCTTTTTTACCGCGTCTACACTATAATCACTTGATAGAACAAGTGTGGCATCTGGCATACCTATAAACCAACGTTGCATCCACGCACCGAATTTAACTGAGCAATTTTCCCAAACAACAACTTGAAGAATATTATGTTGTTCCTGTACCGCAATAGCCATCAAATGATCGAATAGATTTTGACTAGCTTTTCTATATTTACTTTTCTCATCACCTCCATTCAAAAAAGCTTTCTCAATGGCAGGTAATAGAGTAAAAGCATCATTAATTTCTTTCGTCACCTTTAAATTTTTAACACTGGGCAAACATGATGACCATGGCAAATTCATTAATGCTGGCTTAACAAATTTGAATGTACTAGTATCTCGCGTACCTTTACAACTCTTAAAAGATTCTGAAGATGCACTCCAAGCTAAATGCCAAGGAGCAATATCCATAAACAACCACAAATTGCCACGAGCAAAAAGATTTATAGCCTCTTGTACACCGACATTGTAGCCAAGCAGACTCCCCCAATGCTTGAATATAGTTGCAACTGTTTTTGAGGCAAAAGCTCCTAAGCCCATCCAATAATATCGTCCTAGAAGATTTTTATTCCCACCGAGCTCTATTTCTAAAAATATTTTGGCATATACAGAGGCAATTCTTCTTGCTCTTGCCTCATATCCTGGCTCAAGTTTATAGTTATTCGCTTTTTGTAAGTTAGATAATCTCTTGATCGCTTCTTGCTGATATATTTCCCAAAATGTCAAACAGTCACAGTGAGCATCCTTACAACTATGTTCACTTATGTTCGTTTTACTGTTCCAATCTAAACTGTTAGACATTTTCACTTCCTTGCGCTGGATCTACCCAAACTTCCGTTTCATCTACTGTTTCTAGATCCAACCATAACAAATCGAGCTTAAGTCCCTGTTCTTTAGGGCTATGTATTTCTTTGGTTTGACCTTTCTTATCTGAGTTAGCAAAAATTTCTTTACCTTCAGAAGATATCTTGTAATCAACAAATGAAAGTGGTTCACCTGAAGGTAATAACATCTTGAATCTCTCATTATAGGTTTCATAAGCTGGTAAACCTTGGAGGTTCATGCCTACTTCAGCCCCCCCCATAAACAAATGCTGCCCAGCCTTCACCTCAAACTTACCGCCCGTGGTCATAAAAATACCTGAACCGGTAATTCTGACTTGAGAGCCGCCTGCGGTGAGCACAATTTCTTTGGCTGCGGTCGCTTCGATTTTTTCTTCGGTCGAAATCACCTGAACAGCTTTACGGGCAATTAAATCTGCTCCGTCACCTTGTGCTTGTATCTCGACTTTGCCTTTGCCTGCATACAGTCTTGCCCCTTCTTGAGCCGCAAAAAGGCTAATTTTATTTTGGGCATGCGCGATTAAATTCTTTTGTGTAGACAGATTTATGCTGTCCCCAGCAGTTTGGTTGAGCTGCCCATCTGCGCTTAAGTGAATATCTTCGTTACTGCTCAGCGCGATGCTATTTGGGCTCGCCAGTAGCATGATCGCCTCTTTAAACGTTTTAGCTTTTGCGTTGTCTTGCTGCTCAAGTTTTTCAATAAAAGATTTTAGGTTTTCTAAATTTTCTAAAGGGTCTGTTTGTTGATTTTTAGCAACTTCACTGAGTGCCTTGGCATTGTTAAGGCCGCCGTCAATCTGTTGTTTGGCCTCATTTGCATCTAGATGTACGCCTTGAGCTTGATCCTGCTTGTGGGTACTAAGGAGTAAGCCACTACCCGCTCGAACTGCGCCCCATTGGTCTGTTCGTAGCTCAAAACCTTCACCACGACCATCACTTTCCGCCTTGTCTTTTGGATGGCTTAAGTTACCCAAGTTGAGCTGGCTTGCTGCATGGCTACTTTGTAACTGAGCACTGATTTGACCTGTGGTGTCATCAAAACGTAGCTGGTTAAAACCTTTGCCGTCGACTTCTTCGGAGCGAATGCCGCTGAGTTTTTTAGTATCAGGTAACTGGCCTTTCTGGTCGAACTGGGTTGGATGCCGTTCAGCTTCATGAATACGGCCCACCACAAACGGGCGGTCAACATTGCCGTCAAAGAAATCGATGACAACAATCTCACCGACACGAGGTAAGAAGCGTGCGCCATAACCTGCACCTGCCCACGGAGTGAGTACATCTACCCAAGCCGAGTCGGTGTCATTGTCGTTACTGCCTGCTCCACCGTCATGGCTATGGTCGTCAGTTCGGGTAAACAGGAAACGGACTTTAATACGTCCCCACTGGTCAACATGGATGCTTTCGCCTTCTAGCCCCACCACTTTAGCGCGCTGCGGGTGAGCGGCTGGTCGGTGCTCTAACGGGTGATACTCAGGGACAGCTTTAATATTGCGTCGAACGACATTTAGCTCAGCATAGTGACGCTGCTCAGGGTTTTGCGTGTCGAGTTGGGCTGCTTTGAGCTTATCTTTTGGTAATAGTCGCTCAAGTTGCTGCTGCAACTCTTTCGGTAAATTATTCTGGTTGTAGTAGTGCTTGCTTAAGATTAAGAATTCTTTATCGGCACTGTCATGCTGGTCGAGTTCTGGGTGGTCATTCAGTTCAAACCAGTAACCGACCTGTGCATCACGGACGTTACCTGAAACGGTAAACTGTTTAGAACTCAGGTGATGGTATGCATTAATATGCTGGTTAAGCTGTTCAATCTGGCTATTGCCTGAAGCTGTGGCTTGGTCTTCACCGTTTAAGTCTTGCATCCATGCGGGACTGACGTGCCATGCATCTTCAAGGTTTAAGCTGGCATTGTCATAGTGTTCGCTGTGCTGCTGCTTACCTTGTACGCTGCCACTGCCTTCTTCTTGTTGTAACGCATCGGCTTGCCAACGTTGCACATGTACCGAGGTTGGTTGTAAACGTCGTTCTGCCTTGACTTGAGTAATGGTATCAAACTGTTCTGTGGCACTGCTGCGTTGGTAGCGGAGGCTCCGACGTTCAAGTGCCTGATAGTGCTGGTTATCATCTATTAAACGTAGTACTTGTGGCTGAATGGAAGCATCCGGGTCAGCGACCAAAAGCTGAGATTCGTCGACCAGCCAGTTAATACCCTCGCTGCGCCATAAACGGGTTAAGAAGTCATAATCGCTTTCATTTGACTGCATCACAAATGGACGCACATCGTAGTCTTTCGTTAAACCTGCTGTGTCGAGCGTTAGGCTTGAGGCAAATAACGGGCTTTTTCCCTGCCATTCCTTAAATAGAATTTCGCTAATATCGCGCACACTTTTGTTCATAAACACGCGACTATTACGGCGTTTATGCCAGAGTGCAGTTGGATCTTTTAAAGTTAAATTATAAATGGTGAGTGAACCGTCGCTTTGCCCTTGGCTCGCTTCGGTAATAATACCTGTAGTTCTAAAAAACTGGCCCATGTCAGTGACCTGATCGACGACAACCTGACAGCCAATAAATTGTTTTAATGCAATATGTGCGTTGGTCGACAGGCACAGTAATTCAGCTACGCTGCCCTGATTAAGCGTATGTTCGCCTTCAATGCGTTGTAAGAAGACTTGCTGATTTAAAGACTGATTTGAGAATTGGATATGGACGGCGCGATTTTGTGAAACAAGGCCTAAACGCTCCAATATACTCGACACACTCATCTGCATTTTTATTATCAATCAAACTT
>Ga0209795_10002304_pt1 | contig 10674 bp, 8 predicted proteins | sample AgamicOrMarz_FD_187166 | JGI IMG/M metagenome (GOLD analysis project Ga0209795, IMG submission 187166) | Agave microbial communities from Guanajuato, Mexico - Or.Ma.rz (SPAdes) (version 2) | ecosystem: Host-associated > Plants > Phyllosphere > Phylloplane/Leaf | place: Guanajuato, Mexico...
TATCTGCATAGTGAGATACCTCTTCAACAGGGAGATTTATTATTATCTCTGTAAAAACATCAACCATTATTACCCTCCACTATCTGAATTGATTGGCGTACGCTTTAATTTTTCAAAAGAACCTTTTAAATAAAGAAAGACAAGCAAATAAATACATAGCGTTACGAGATAAATCGGAAAGGAATAGGAAAACTTCCATCCCTTGAACGTGAAAACATGTAACTTAAAGCTAAGGATTTCTACTCCTAATGAAATGAATGCCCAAAATACTATGTACCAAAATTCCAGTTCACATAATTTACGGCATTTACTATTTTCGTTAAATTTTCTAATCCTGCGATCAGCAATATTGTAAAAAGCGAAAGTCCAATTTTCACTGACTTATGATGCGTGGAATATAGGCGGTCGATATTCCATGCCACCACAAGGGGATATAATACAAGAAAAGTCAGATAAAATGTTACAATCCCTGTAAGATTATCTGATAATTTAATGCCTTCAAGGTTTAACATAACAATATCCATCACATTGCTATCAAGATATATGACAAGGATCATAATCAAAGCTAATTCAAGTGTGTTCAGATTTTTAGGCATGACCGCAAAATATATGATCACAAGTGAACATATTGTTGAAAAAATTACCAATGACATCTGTGTACTCCCTTTATCCTTGTGTCCCGTCTGGGTATTAATTTCTAGTTTCTTCATTTTCATAGTTAATTATGTTAATATCCTAAAAACAAAAAGACATCGGTTCCTTATTTTTAGAATTATTTGATTTTTTTAATCTAGAGAATGGCAGTAGGTGCTGCATAAGTGGTATAGTTAGATAATACAGTTACTTTCAATTTAGAATTTCTATAGTGCCAAAGCCTACTAATCAACAAGATAAAGTAGAGAATCGACAAGAGGTGTTAACCATGAAACAAGATATTGCATTTATTCAAAGAGAAGTGTTAAAGGAAAAGCCTGATTTTGCTTCACTTGGTTTTGGGAAGTATTTTAGTGATTATATGTTTGTCATGGATTATCAACATGAAGTCGGTTGGTTTGATCCGAGAATTACTCCTTATGAGCCCTTAACGCTTGAACCGTCTGCGATGGTTTTTCACTATGGACAAGCAATCTTTGAGGGAATGAAAGCCTATAAGACTGCTGATGGCGCAGTTCAGCTTTTCCGTCCAGAAAAAAACATGAGACGTTTAAATGAATCATGCGAAAGACTATGCATTCCGCAAATTGATGAGGAATTTCTATTAAATGCCATTAAACAATTAATTTTAACAGAAAAAGATTGGGTTCCTGAAGGTGAAGGGACATCTCTCTACATTCGTCCGTTTATATTCTCAACGGAACCTTACCTTGGCGTCCGCCCTGCGAAACAATATAAATTACTTGTGATTCTCTCTCCATCTGGAGCTTATTATGGAGACCAGTTAAGCCCTGTTAGAATTTATGTAGAGGAACATTATGTTCGCGCTGTTATTGGCGGAGTAGGTCATGTGAAAACTGCCGGAAACTATGCAGCCAGTCTGAAAGCACAGGAAAAAGCAGATGAAAATGGATTTGCCCAAATTCTCTGGCTTGATGCTAAAGAGAATAAGTATGTAGAAGAAGTTGGCAGCATGAATATCTTCTTCAAAATTAATGGTGAAGTAGTCACACCACGATTAAACGGAAGTATCTTACCAGGGGTAACACGTGATTCCGTGATTGAATTACTAAAATATTGGAATATCCCTGTACGAGAAGAGAAAATTTCAATTGAAGAGGTATTCGCAGCACATGCGCGCGGCGAGCTTGAAGAAGTGTTTGGTGCAGGAACAGCTGCTGTTATTTCCCCTGTTGGCGAATTAACTTGGAATGACCAAGCGATTACAATAAATGATCGTCAAATTGGTGAACTCTCTCAACGTATTTATGATGAAGTGACCGGCATCCAACTTGGGAAAAAAGAAGATCCGTTTAACTGGACAGTGAAGGTTGAACAGGTTGAAGTGTAAAAGGAATACCAGGCCGGGCAAATCGCTAACGGTTTCCTTTCCTATCGCAAAACGTGAATTTACAGCTAAATATGTAAGGTAAAATGCATATCAATTTGCACCGTATTTGCGGTGCTTTTTGTTTATAAAAAATAGCCCCTACTCTTATGAACTTGGGCTACACACCGTATTAATTTCGAAGGCATATTGAACTCAACCACCCAATAGTTCAACAAGGAAAATACAATATTAATTTATAGAATCTGCTATTTTTATTAGTTTATTTTGAGATATTTTAGTATCCCCTTTGTATTTTAGTTCCATTTCTAATTCTTTTTTATTATTTTTCCAATTTAATAATTGTACCTTAGAATTTTCGCAAAAATAGAATTTTGTTCCTGATATCAAATTATTCTTGTTCCATTTCGGATTTTTATATGAATTTGTATTTTCAGAAGCAGTTATGGTAATCTCTTCTTCAGAATTCTTATAAACTAATTTAATTATGTCACAGTTTCTACCACATCCCTTTGCAGTAGCATAACTTTTAGTATATTTTATTGGTAAATAACTAGGTCTAACATGGATGCCTGCTGTTTTTTCTACAAAATTTATTGGCTCTCTAATAAGCCCCGAACCAAATAGTAAAACAAACAGTATTGTAAAAAGAACATAATAAAATATTTTTTTCTTTTTCATAATGCAATTTCCTCCCAAAGCATCGAGCATTGTACATAAAATGAATTAACACAATAATTATACCTGATTTATTGTGTTGGTAATTGGGAGATTCGCCTTTTTACATAGAATTTTAGATTATGTTAGTGCAACTAAACTGACCCGGTAGCTCAATAACAAAAAAGAATCGCCGCATTTCCGAGGGTATTCGCTGCGAACGTTTGTGCTTTCGCATTCCACTTTCGGATAACTTCCTCTCCTTGGGATTGATGATTCTTTTGCGTTTCCTGCCAAGCTCGATCCCATTACGCCCATTCCTTGATATTACAGTTGTCATAACACCCAACTCCTATTTTTATTTTTTGTTTTACTTGCTTGTACTCAGTTCGTCCAATTGATCTGAATATCGGAGCCGCAGACTTATAAATACTAAGACCAATGCAATGACCGTTAGGAAAACTCCAAGCAGTCGAAATCCTGTAAAGTTGAACGCACCTCCCATAATGATGCCTGTCAACAGTGAAGATAAAATTGTTCCCAAGTATCTCGAGGTATTAAATAGGCCAGATGCTACACCAGCAATTTCTTTTGGAGAGCTTTTAAACAAAGCCGCCTGCATACCAACAGCGTTTAGCCCGTTGCTAAAACCGAATGCAGCTAACGCCAGGCACACACTGATGACCGGTGAAGTTTGCGTCCATGTCACAATCCACACTGAACCCACTACCATCAGTAATGAGGATACAATCAATACAGGTCTGGGTCCCGATTTACCGACCCATTTTCCGGCTATTGGCGAAGCTACGATCGAGCTCAAGCCCAAGGTTAACATAAGAATACCTGTCTGGAATTCACTGACATGACGCACCATTTGCAGGTATGATGGAATCCCGAAAAAGAGTGCATAATAAAGCAAGTTAACGAGCATGTATTGTATATTCACCCAAGTCATCGCCGGATATTTGGCGAAGGTGCGCAAAGGAATAAAGGGCGACACCGTTTTTAACTCATGTCGTACGAAAATCCCCAACGCAACAAGGCCGATCAATCCAACAATGTTATTCCACATAGAGAAATGCCCGGATGATTTCGCCGACAGCAAGCCAACGAGAAGGGCAATCAGTCCCACCGCAAAGAGCAGGATTCCTGAAACATCAATCACACCCAGTAATTTTCGAAGCGACATGTCACGTGAAACCGATGCTGCCGGACCGTCGTTAGGAATCATTTTCCAAGCTAATAGAAAGCTCGCCACTACGAACGGAATATTGACGATGAAGATCGCATGCCAGTCCCACCATTGAATAAGTACTCCTCCGGCAAAAGGTCCTATAGCTGCCGCACCGGATAGGAAAATCGATAAACCTGCCAACGCATCTGCTTGCTTTTCTGTAATATGAATGCGTATAATCGCTGTTCCAACTGCAATCAGCATACTAGTTCCGATTGATTGAACGATTCGGGACACGATAAGCCATCCAAAATTCGGAGAAAATGGAGCCAGTATAGAAGAAACCAAGGATACAACAAGACCAGCAAGAAATATCTTCCTCCGACCGAATAAATCACTAGCCTTCCCCATTACAGGTTGGGCGATAGCACTAGCAATATAAAAAGAAAATACAATCCAGGAAACAGTGGTAAAATCAATGCTATACGCATGTTGCAACCTGGCAATAGCAACTGAAATCATCGATGAATTTAAAGGGTTTAATAATATCCCTAGACCAACGGATATCATTAACCGCCTGCTGCGAGAATTCATTTTAATCCCCCCTTATATTTGTTACATTGATATCTTACTTGAAATTCCACATTCATTCCAACGCATTTCATGTTATGATATCATTGACCAAAAGGAATGATCGGAGAGAAAAAATGGAACTTCTTCAACTACAATATTTTCTAGCAGTAGCTCGATTGGAGCATGTAACCGAGGCTGCACGAAGTCTGCACGTTACGCAATCATCGCTAAGCAAAACGATTCAACGCCTGGAGGAAGATTTGGGGGTTCCTTTATTTGATCGAACAGGGAGGAAACTGCGATTGAATGAATTTGGCAACAAATTCATTCGTCGTGCGGAAAGGGCTTTGTTTGAATTGGAACAGGGGAAGCAGGAGATTAGAGATTTGTCCAGCGCAGAATCTGGCACACTCAAACTGGCGGTAACCGCCGCAAGCAAATTGCCCCAGATTCTGCGAGAGTTTCGTAAAATGCGGCCTAATATCCAATTTCATGTGCAAATGCTCACCACGCTGGAAATGGTCACGGTTTTACATCGGGGCGAAGTCGATTTTTGCTTGTCTTCCCCTCCTATACAAGGGGAAGACATCGAATGTCAAGTTGTCTTCGTTGATCCCATTCTTGTAGCTGTTCCTATTGGGCATCGGCTGGCAGACCGAAGTAGTGTAACTTTGACAGAACTAAAGGATGAATGCTTTGTCGGTGTGAAGAAAGGCTACAGCACTCGTGATTTAGTGGACTCTGTATGCAAATCGGCTGGATTTGACCTTAAATATGTGTATGAGGGCGATGAACCTACACGGCTGATTACTCTTGTAGAAGCCGAAATTGGGCTTGCCTTCATACCAAGCACGGCAAAGACGTCATGGGAAAAGATTAAATATCTGCAAGTTGAGAATCACGAACTTGTACGGGATATCGCTTTATTATGGCATAAAAGTCGGTACATGACGCAAGCATCTTTGGAATTCCGCGAGGTTGTTCTGGACTATTTTGAGACAATATCGAACCAGTCCGATTAATCTTACGGCATGATTCACACTGATTCGATTGGTTATTACGTGGGTTGAGCACAATAATTACAACGGTGAAATTTTGTTCAACAACGAAATCAGAGCTTTGAGATTTTATGAGAAGAATGGTTGGAAGAAGAGCACAACCAAAGTGGGAGTTGAAATGGCCGAAAAGATTCGCCTTCATCAGCCATCGGAAATACAAAATCCTCCAATGTTAACTGCATAAACTCCAGGACTTCATTAGGTTCCTTTAAATTAGGCTATGTTAAAGCATAATGTTGATTTTCTAAATGACAGTTGACTTGGCTTTTCGCCGATTAGTGTAGCTTTTAGAATAAGGATTGATTAAAAAGTTTCATTGAGCCTTTATTTATCAGCAAATGCAAAACTTCATTTTGAAAAAAGATTGATCAAAATGGAGTTAATCTTTCTAACTAAGTATGAGATTATTAAAAGTTAAATGATCCTTATTCAACTCCCTCAGTTTAATACGAATATCTCTTGATTGCTCACTTATTCGCAGGATTTCATAACCTCTATAAACAGAATGACGGGTAATTGGAATGAATTCAGATCATTTGGCTTCGTGAGTTAAATAAAGGAGTTAACTACCACTTCCATATTTAACCATATAATGCACATCTCCACGCCGCCCCTGGAGGCTCCCTCCCATGTCCCAACGGGTCAATTGCCCTCTCATTCCTACGTCATGCCTATCCACAAGGGGTGGAGGCCAGCTATGCTAACCTGATGGGTCACAGTTCCCTTTTGTTGAATAAACCTGATACTCCGTACATATTTGAAATCCTACGAATAGGACAACATTCAAAATTAAAGTCAATTTTTTAATGGATATATACTGCCCAATAGCAAATCGCCCGGTACTTTGTTGTCTACTGAATTTTAACTCATCACAGGCACCAATCGCTTTCGATAGTTGCCGCTGAACTGATTTTTCAACCTCCACGGGCACTAGTCGCATTTACTAGTTACCGTTGAAGCATTTTTTCCGACGTCAGGGGAACCATACAGCTCCTATGATTACCAGTAAGTCTTTTTCCCCCTCTCCACGGGAACCATACGAATCCAAAACCGGATGTGGCGAACAGTGCCTTCACTGTTCGCTTATTTTTTTGAAAAAGAAATTCCCCTCTCTAATGTGTTGAAAAATATCTTAATTACACAAAATAGTTAGGAAAGGAGACCTGCAATGGAATTTTTTCTGCTTATACTTTTATTGCTTGCTGTCATTGGATTATCTAGTTTCATCCATCACTTTTTGCCATACGTCCCAGTACCGCTGGTTCAAATTGCACTCGGGGTGTTACTTGCTTCGCTGCCATTAGGCATTCATATCCCGATGGAGCCGGAATTGTTCTTTGTTTTATTTATTGCTCCCCTGCTTTTTCATGATGGAAAAAATGTTTCACGGCACGCATTATGGAAATTACGAAAACCAATCCTATTGCTGGCTCTTGGTCTTGTGTTTGTTACCGTATTCGCAATAGGATACTTAATCTATTGGCTGATTCCGTCAATTCCATTGCCAGCTGCTTTTGCTTTGGCTGCGATTCTTTCTCCGACCGATGTCGTTGCTGTGAGTGCCATTTCGAGCCGGGTGAAGATGCCGGAAACGATTATGCATGTCCTTGAAGGAGAGGGATTAATGAACGATGCCTCTGGATTGGTTGCATTTAAATTTGCGGTTGCCGCAACGGTAACAGGTGTTTTTTCATTAGCTGAGGCAAGCGGGAGTTTCGTAATCATTGCTATTGGCGGTCTAGCTGGCGGTGCTCTTCTTTCGATTCTAATCATTCAACTGAAAATCTTTATTCGCCGGCTAGGGATGGAGGATGTGACCATCCACATGTTGATCCAACTTCTCACCCCATTCGTGATTTTTTACCTTGTGGAGCATGTTCATCTCTCGGGTATTTTATCTGTGGTTGCGGCAGGTATTGTACATACCATCTATCGGGAACGTGACCAATCCCCTGCGATGAAATTGCAATTGGTTTCACAAAACACGTGGACGGTACTTATCTATATTTTGAACGGATTGGTGTTCGTTCTTTTAGGTCTGCAATTTCCAAGTGTTATTAGTGAAATTTTCAAAGACCCGTTGTTTAATAATTGGGAAGTGAGTAAGTATATTTTCATCATATCCACTGCACTTCTCTTCTTACGCTTCTTATGGATCGGCGCGGCCTGGAAGTGGGAGTGGCTCAAAAAGGAAATCGAAATGCCCTCAATGAGAGCTATTGGCATTATCACTATTTCCGGAGTCAGAGGAGCGGTTACCCTGGCAGGGGCATTCACCATTCCATATGTCCTAGCCGACGGATCTCCCTTTCCTCAGCGTTCTTTAATTATTTTTATCGCTGCTGGAGTTATTCTAGTGACGCTCATAACGGCCAGTATCTTATTGCCCATCCTTGCCAGAACGGAAAAAGTGAACGCTAATGAACAACGGGAAGAAATGTTACGGGAGGCGAAGCTGCGGACGATTGATTCAGCCATTCGTTCGATTCGTGAATTGATGAATGATGAGAATCGTGGCGCAGCGGTCTCGGTTATTGCTTCATACAATCAAATCCGAAATCAACTGAACACTGAAAATAATAAAAACTTTGAGCACTTAAAAATACTCGAAACTGAAATCCGGATGAAGGCCTTGGACGCTGAAGCCCTCTATATTGAAAAATTAAAATTAGAGGGGAAAATAGACCGAGAAACTTATTATTTGTCTGATGAACATATTCAGAGAATGAGGCTTGCTGTGACCAATAGGATGCGCTTTAGAAGATTATTTATTGGGACACTTGCTAAAAGAAGTTTATTAAAACTAATTCAATTAATCATGCCGAAAAGTCAGCAACAGCTTGAAACCCGCAAGGCCCAATTGAAGAAAATGATTCTGTTAAAAATGAATATGGCTAAGGCTGCCATTAAGTATTTAAATAACTTGATGACACCTGAAAATGAGCATGTGTATTTAGTGATTATCGGAGAATATAGCGAAATGCTTACGAAATTTAAATTAGCAAAAAAGGGAGCCGACTCTGCTCATTACAGAGATTTACAAAGAGAATTGCGTGTAAAGGCATTTCAGGCTGAAAGAGATGAAATTCAGAATTTGTACGAAGAAGGAGAAATCACCACAGATGTCATTCGGAAAATTCGCAAGCAGATCAATATTCGGGAAGCCTATTGGATGGAAGAAAGTAGTCTCCATTCTCATTAGTATTCCACCGCAAACACGTATAGAGGTGCAAGGACAGACCTTATGCCTCTTTTTCTTCAATCCGTCTATTCATGACATAGTTTATTAGCTCCAGCACATCCTAAAAAGAAGAACTTTGTGGACGGAGGAGAAAATACATTGAACATTGATGATATCATCATAGCACGCGAAAAAATGAAGGGAATTGTTCATACCACTCCCCTCGATTACTCGAAGACATTTAGTCAGCTCGCTCATAATGAAATCTTTTTAAAGCTGGAAAATCTCCAAAAGACAGGCTCCTTTAAAGTAAGGGGCTCGTACAATAAGCTTAATTCACTATCAAAGGAAGAACTGGCAAAGGGTGTAGTCGCTGCATCAGCGGGAAACCATGCTCAAGGTGTGGCCTATTCGAGCCAAATGCTGGGGGTTCCTTGTACCATAGTGATGCCAAAAGGTGCACCACTTAGTAAGATTCTGGCTACAAAGCAATATGGGGCAGAAGTTGTCTTAGAAGGGGCAGTATTTGATGATGCTCTCGCTTATGCATTAGAACTGAAAGAGCAAATGGGTGCCACCTTTATTCATGCTTTTGATGATGAGGAGATTATGACAGGGCAAGGAACGGTTGGATTAGAGATTCTTGATCAACTCCCTGAAGTAGAAGCTGTTATTTGCCCTATTGGCGGCGGCGGACTGATTGCTGGTGTCGCTACGGCTATTAAGGAGAAAAATCCCAATATATCTGTATACGGTATTCAAGCACTTGCCTGCCCAAGTATGAAACAGTCCCTATTTGAACATAAGGCCGTTATGGTGGATTCAACCCCGACAATGGCGGATGGAATTGCAGTAAAGAAACCGGGCCTCAAACCGTTTGAAGTGGTTCAAAAATACGTGGACGATGTATTTTGTGTCGATGAAATGGAAATTGCAAGGACCATGCTTATGCTATTGGAAAGAAATAAACTGTTAGTAGAGGGTTCGGGTGCCGTCTCACTTGCTTCCTTACTTTATGAAAAAATAAATATAAAGGGGAAAAAAGTGGTGGCTGTGTTAAGCGGTGGGAACGTTGATATGAATTTTATCTCAAGAATTATTGAACGGGGCTTGGTTGAGTCTGGCAGATACGCTAATTTTATAATTACTTTAAAAGACAAACCTGGTGAACTGCAACGGGTCTTAGGCTCGATTACAGATTTAGACGCCAATGTTCAATCCGTTAATCTTCATCGAATCGGCAAGGATATTTATCCAGGCTATGCTCAAATTGAGATTTCGGTTGAGACTAAAAACCACGATCATATTGAGCTATTGCATAAAGCCCTGACTGAGAAAAACTATCATGTGGAAATGGGGCATTGCTAGCGTCTACTAAATACTCATGAAATAAGAGCTTGGATTAATCCAAGCTCTTTGACATTTTTATACTAGGTAGTCAAGAATATCCTCGTTGGTACATTGTAGTGAATATGGGAGATCATCACGATTGGATGTTAATTGAAAAAAATAAGTGACATCATTGTCCAAATATGATTGGTATCTTAATATACTCTTATCACTCGTAAGTTTACTTATTACTTGTTCGAAAAATTTTCCTTGCGTCATGGTATCCTTCGAACCTAAGTGAATGATCCCTTTTAGTTGATTTTCAATGATGAAGTGTAGTTGTTTTGCTAACTGAATATCCAAAAGATTGTTACATACCAAATTGCTATATACATCGATCACTTTATTATTTTTAATGCTTTCTTTTATTAAATGCAATCTAGGGGAATTCTTCCCCCAGATTGCAGGGATTCGGATAACCATCACTCGCTCATTCAAAATTTCTTTAAGTATATTTTCACATGCAATTTTGAATTTCCCATAATCTGATTCAGCCATCGGTTTATCTGATTCTGTGTGGGGTTTTAATAAATCGCCATCAAATACATTTGTAGTGGAAAAGTAATACACACGGCATTTAGTATGTTGTATTTCTAGCGCTAATTCTTTATGAAACTTGAACTGTTGGTCAAAATCTCCC
>Ga0209795_10002305_pt1 | contig 10665 bp, 1 predicted proteins | sample AgamicOrMarz_FD_187166 | JGI IMG/M metagenome (GOLD analysis project Ga0209795, IMG submission 187166) | Agave microbial communities from Guanajuato, Mexico - Or.Ma.rz (SPAdes) (version 2) | ecosystem: Host-associated > Plants > Phyllosphere > Phylloplane/Leaf | place: Guanajuato, Mexico...
TTTTGATTAATCGTTACTGCCATAATCCATAGCAATAACAAAATATTTAGATGTCACTTTTGTGGGGATGAAAAAAAACGCTTCAAGGGGAAAATGAAAAAAAACTTATCTTTTTTGGTCATTTTTTAACAGGTTGTGAAGAGTTTTTATTAAATTTAAAGCACAAAATGAAAGAGACTATATTCATAGCCCCTTTCATTAATAAAAATAATAATATTAAACAACAAGTTGTTGGTTATTCAACAATTCATCCAATGTTGTATTTACCTGATTTAAAGTAATCAATGAAATACTACTAAACATTGTACCTTCGCCATCTCGGTCAAGACTAATAGTGGTGTTTCCAGCATCTTGTTCTACAGTAATAAATTTAGCTAATGTGCTCATATCTTTAGAATAGTCAATTAATAGTTCACTTAAATTGATTTTGTCAGCTTGGAAGTCAGTTCTTACATCACCTAAAGTAAAATCTAGCACCGTATCATGTCCATTCCCACCAGTAGCATCTTGGCTATTTAGCAATTGGAACAAAATGGTATCAGCACCTTCATTAGTCATATAGGTATCGTTACTTTCACGCCCATTCAAAACGTTATTACCAGAGTTACCTGTTAAAAGATTATCTAAAGTATTGCCTGTTGCATTTAGATGAGCAGAGCCCACTAACTCCAAGTCTTCAACATAACGACCACTTTCTATATTTGTCGACCAATCAGAATATCCAACCAGACTATAACTCACAGAGCTAATTATTTTATCGTGTCCACCAAAATCCGTATCTTTAAATTCAGACCCAACTATTTGTGTTTCCGAATAACCACTTTGAACCCAAACACTTTCGTAATGACTCGTATCTACCCAAGCCTCTTCATTATGACCATCAAACACATATTGTTGCTCATAATAACCTTGTTCAATCCATTGAGATTCATAGTGCCCATCTTGAACAAGTTGTTGTTCAAGATGTCCAACCTCTAGAGTATTAGGACCTGATAGTTCATATCCTGACTGCCATTGATTTAAATTATAATCATAGTAGGTATTCACATATTGATTATAGGAACCATCATCTGAATAGTAATTTATGCCATTTGAGTCCATGTAGACGTCTATTACGCCATCAACGACCCATGTATCTTGATAATAGCTTGTATCAATCCAAATATCTTGGGAGTAACTTGTGTCAATCCAAACATTTTCAAAATGGCTTGTATCTACCCATATATTATCAGTATAACCAGAAGCTACCCATTGCTCCTCATAATGACTTGTATCTATCCAGACATCCTCAAATACATTAACAGTAGCAACGCCATACTCTTGAACAAAATCACTTATATGATCAACTATATAAATATTATCTGTAGCATCACCTATAAACTGATCAACAGTGATTGTAGTTAAATCATTAACTGTTTTACTGATAGTTTCACTACGATTTCCTGCACGATCAATAACAGTAATATCAAATGATGTCACATTCTCATACATATAAGTAGAGAAAGTTCCATCTGCCATGACCGTAGTATTTGTTACAAAAGGTTCTTGATCAGCAAAATGATAGGTAACTTCAAGAGTAGCCTTACTTTCTGCATGTCCCGTGAGCTCGCTCCATCCATTCATGGCAAGCTGTGTGGCTATCTTCGGTGCTGTTGTATCATTTATAGCTACAACAGTTGTACCCCCACTCTCATTTTGATTGCCATCAACTACTTTTACCGTCAATGTTTCACCATGCCAATATTGTGACCATAAGTGTATTGTGAAGGTTCCATCACTTCCGACAGTGGTTTGGCCAACCTGATTATTATTAGCATCAAAAATATTAACAGTTGAATATGCTTCCGCCTGCCCTGAAAGTACATTTCCATCTTCCAAGACAAGCTGTGTTGCTGCATTTGGCGCGACGATGTCTATAGGTGCGGTAATTTCGGTATAAGCACTTTGATAGCCATTTTGTTCCACAACAATACGTAAAGTCTGTCCATTCGCCTGAGGGGAGTATAACTGAATATTAAAATGCTCCGTTTCATCTGCAGAACCATCACCAATATAATTACTATGCACATCAAAAATATATACATAACTACTTGCTATAGCAGTTCCTTCAATAAAGAAACCATTTTCAGAAACAACAACATGATCTGCTGATGGCGGTGCATTAGTGTCAGCATTAAAAGTAATATTAAATGGAGTACTTATATTTTTAGCTAAATCCGTTGCCGTGATAAATAATTGCTCTCCACGTAATAGAGGTGGAGAAATATTAGCATTGAAATATCCAGCTTCATCCGATTGAAATTCTGCTCGTAAATCTCCATCCACATCTATTACTTTAATAATTACTTTTGGATCAGTTTGTCCAGTAAGGCCATAACCGTCATTCCTAATCACCACTTCATCAATCACTGGAGCAATATTGTCTAAAGGCGCAGTAATTTCAGTGATTATGCTAAATTGATTGGTATTCTGATCATAAACTCGAACTAGTAATACCTGCCCTTGTAGATAATAGTCATTTAACTCAATAGCAAAACTACCATCTTCATTAACTATACTGTTCCCCACCCAATTAAGACTTTGACCATCGGTGGATGTAACAGCCATCATCATTCCAGCCGTTGCTTTACCTGTCAAAATATGACCATCTACATCCAGTTTTAGCTCTGTTGCAGCAATTGGTGAGTTGGTAAATACTGGTACTAATTCATGAGTAACTTCACTGCGATTACCAGCTTTATCTTTGACAACAATACTTAAATTTTGTGTTTGATATTGGCTTAGATCTATCTGTAGATTAAAAATTCCATCATTTCCAACATAAGTTTTTGTAATAACTGCACCATATTCATCAATAATTTCAATCGTTGCATTTGGCTCAGCCTGACCTGAAAAGAATCCGTCTGAAGTTAAAGTAACATTCACAGCTACTGATGGTGCAACATCATCAATTAAAGCATTTTGTTTAACCTCAATACTTCGGTTACCTGCTATATCTACAACGATGAAAGTTAATTCCTCTCCATGTAAATAGACTTGATTAAAATAACCTGACACATTACCAGCACCATCTACATAACCAGAACCTATCACCTCACCCGCAGTATTTTTGACTTCAATCCGAGTATTTACTTCTGCTTGCGCCGTAAAGTTTTGACCGTGTGAGTCGAGCACAATATTCTCAATCGGATTTGGTGCGATATCATCAATCAAAGCATTCTGCTTGATCTCTGTACTGCGGTTACCCGCTCGATCAACTACAACAAAAGTGAGCTCTTCGCCATGTAAATAGACCTGATATAAGTAACCAGAAACATTACCCATGCTATCGGTTGAACCAGATCCTACAACCTCACCAACAGCATTTTTAACTTCGATTCGACTATCTGCTTCCGCTTGCGCTGTAAAGTTTTGACCATTTTCATGCAAGACGATGTTTTCAATCGGATTTGGTGCAATATCATCAGTTAAAGCATTTTGCTTAAACTCGACACTTTGATTACCTGCTTTATCTATAACGATAAAAGTGAGTTCCTCACCTTTTAAATAAACCTGATTGAAATAGCCTGTCACATTACCAGTGCTATCGACATAACCATAACCGACAAACTCACCCGCAGCATTTTTAACACCAATAAAACTATTGGCTTCTGCTTGTGCCGTAAAATTTTGCCCATTTTCGTCAAAGATGATGTTTTCAATTGGGTCTGGCGTAATGGTATCCACCAAAGCATTTAACTTAAGTTCGACACTGCGGTTACCCATTCGATCCATGACAACGAAAGTTAATTCTTCTCCATGTAAATAAACTTGGTAGAAGTAACCCGTTACATTACCAGTGCTATCGGTAGAGCCCCAACCTATCTGATTACCAAATGAGTCAAAAACTTCAATCTGACTATTTGCTTCTGCTTGTGCTGTAAAGCTTTGCCCGTTCGCATCAAGAACAATATTTTTAATCGGATTTGGCGCAATATCATCAAATGGAGCCTTAACTGAAACAGCTTCACTCACATTTCCGGCTCGATCTTTAACAGTGACTGTGAACTCTTCACCATGTAAATTGTAAGTACCGAAAAAAATAGTAAATGTTCCATCAGCATTTACACTCTGACTCCACGTATTCATCTGCTGACCATTTTGATCAAAAATCTGGATGAAGGTATTTGGCTCAGCTACACCAGAAAGGGATGAGCCATCTTCATTAAAGACCAGATCACTTGCAGCTACAGGAGCAATATCATCAAGCGGTGCTTTTACAGTAACCCCACCACTCAAATTACCAGCCCGATCTACTACAACTACTTTAAACTCTTCACCATGCAAGTAGTTACTGTATAAAGAGATGTTAAATGTTCCATCCCAATTAACATTATTATTCCACTGATTTACCAATTGCCCATTCTGATCAAATATTTGAATTGTCGCATTTGGTTCAGCGATACCAGTTAGATATGAACCATCTTCACTAAATACTAAATTAGTCGCATTTTCTGGTGCAGTATTATCAAGAAAGGCTGTTTGTTTTACTTCAACACTGCGATTACCGGCTTGATCAATCACAACAAAAGTGAGTTCCTCACCTTTTAAATAAACTTGATTCAAGTAACCCGAGACATTACCAGCACTATCTACATAACCAGTACCTACAACCTCACCCACAGCATTTTTAACTTCAACTTTGCTATTTACTTCTGCTTGCGCTGTAAAGTTTTGACCATTTTCATTAAAGATAATGTTTTCAATCGCGTTCGGAACAATATCATCAATCAAGGCATTCTGCTTGACCTCTGTACTGCGGTTCCCCGCTTTGTCAACTACAACAAAAGTGAGTTCTTCTCCATGTAAATAGACCTGATAGAAGTAACCAGAAGCATTACCCATGCTATCGGTTGAACCAGATCCTATCACTTCGCCAGCAGCATTTTTGATTTCAATCTGAGTGTTTGCTTCTGCCTGAGCTGTAAAGTTCTGTCCGTTCGCATCAAGTACAATATTTTCAATTGGATTTGGTGCAATATCATCAGTTAAAGCATTCTGCTTAACTTCTGTACTACGGTTACCCGCTCGGTCAACGACAACAAAAGTGAGTTCCTCTCCATGTAAATGGACTTGATATATGTATCCTGACACATTACCAGCACCATCCACATAACCTGAACCTACGACCTCACCTGCAGCATTTCTAACTTCAACTTGAGTATTTGCTTCCGCTTGTGCTGTAAAGTTTTGACCGTTTGAGTCGAGTACAATATTTTCAATCGGATTTGGTGCAATATCATCAATCAAAGCATTCTGCTTAACTTCTGTACTACGGTTACCCGCTCGGTCAACGACAACAAAAGTAAGCTCTTCGCCATGTAAATAGACCTGATACAAGTAACCAGAAACATTGCCTGTGCTATCTGCTGATCCATAACCAATAATGTCACCATTGGTATTTTTAATTTCAATCTTGCTATTTGCTTCAGCCTGAGCTGTAAAGCTCTGTCCATTGATATCTAATACAATATTTTCAATAGGATTTGGCGCGACATCGTCATTCAAAGCACTCTGCTTGATCTCTGCACTGCGGTTACCCGCTCGATCTACTACAACAAAAGTAAGTTCCTCACCATGTAAGTAAACTTGCTGAAAATAACCAGATACATTACCTGAGCTATCGGTATACCCAAAACCAATCTTATTTCCAGCCTGATCTAATACATCAATAGAGCTTCCTGCTTCTGCCTGAGCTGTAAAGCTTTGGCCATTTTCGTTGAAGATGATATTTCCAATCGGATTTGGTGCAATGGTATCAATTAAAGCATTTTGCTTAAATTCGATACTGCGATTACCTGCTCGATCTATAACAACAAAAGTGAGTTCCTCACCGTGTAAATAAGTTTGATTGAAAGAACCAGAAGCATTACCTGCACTATCTGTAGAGCCCCAACCTGTCTGATTACCCAATGAATCAAAAACTTCGATCTGACTATTTGCTTCTGCTTGTGCTATAAAGTTTTGGCCATTTGCATCAAGTAAAATATTTTTAATTGGATTCGGTGCAATATCGTCAAGTGGCGCGTTTATTGAAACAGCTTCACTCACATTTCCGGCTTGGTCTTTAACGGTGACCGTGAATGCCTCTTCATGTAAATTGTTGCTACCTAAGAAAATAGTAAATGTACCGTCCGAGTTTATGGTGTTATTCCATATATTCACGAGTTGACCATTATGATCAAAAACCTGAATCGTAGTATTCAGTTCTGCTACACCCGTAAGATATGAACCATCTTCTGAGAAAACTAAATTACTGGCTGGTGTAGGAGCAACCGTATCAGCGGTAATTACAGTATCGGTGCTTACTTGCCCACGAGCATCCTTAATTGATAAGAACAACTGCTCACCATCAACAAGAGGGCGATCAAGCTGGAGCTTAAAGTAACTTGATCCATTCCAACCGTTATCTTCACCGACTTTAATTTCGGCTACGATTTCGCCTTTGGCATCTTTAACAATAAGAGTACTATTATTTTCAGCTTGCCCACTTACCACTCCGTCCGAAGTAAAGCTATCTACATGGGGGGCAAAAGCATAGTTAGGTGCCTGTATCTGAGCTGCTAAACTTACATTTCCATTTATATCGGTAGCCGTGACATAAACTGTCTCAGCATTGGTTAAAAACATACCTAATTCTATCGAGAAACTTCCACTCTCGTCGGTCCAGTTATTCCAGAACCATTTATTAAGAATGTTTCCTTGCCCATCTTTAACTAAAATTTCAGAGAAAGGTTCTGCATGACCATAAACTAAATCGCCAGCATCATTGAAATTTAAATCTGTTGGAACAGGTGGTGGAGTCAGATCTACAACAATATTCTGCTCAGGACTCATCAGCCCTTTATTATCAATAATTTGAACGGAAATTTGCTCTCCATCAATTAAAGGACGGTTTACACTCAAGCTAAAATGACTAAATTCATTCCAACTATTGTCATCACCTAATGTAACCTTTCCTAATTCATTGCCGTCAGCATCACGTACAATTACCGTACTATTATCTTCAGCAACTCCAGAAATTAAGCCTTCTTGTGTAATACGTTCAACATGTGGAATATAAGCAAAGTTTGGAACCTCGATTAGGGTTTCACTCGTATTTTGATTTTTATCTATTACTTGTACGGTAACCGATTCGCCTTCTTTTAAAAACTGGAACACATGTAAACTTGCAAAACCTTGCTCATCTGTAACACCTGTAGCAATTAAATTGCCGTCTCCGGAAAATGCACGAATAAAGCTGTTCGGCTCATTAACATGTACTGCTAAAGTTTCACCACTAATATCAAACTGTGGAGTTTCTAAGAAAATTGCGGGCGTATAGTCTGCGGTTATGTATTGTGGATGACCTGAAACATTATCTTTATCGGTAGAGATAATAATTTGAGTACCTTCCTCCAAAGGTTGGTCGAGGGACAAAGTAAATGGTCTGACTTCACCTAATGCCATTATACTAAAAGGCGTAATACCTGAGCCCTCAAATGCAGTAGAGTTAAACTCTTGTAGAATATTTCCATTCTGATCTTTTACAATAAAATGACTGCCTTCAGTCGCATAGCCAGTGATCACACCTTCTGGACTAATTCGTAAAATACTAAGAGCTGGAACTTCAGTAACTAGTCCAATTGATGAATTTTCACTGCTGTATCCATTATAAGTAGCAACTGCATAAACCTCTTGATTTGAGTTAATCGAAAGGTCTTGTAAAGTAAATTTACCTTCTTCATTAGTTATTGTAGTTGCAAGCCAATCACCATTTTTATTGTAGATATCGACTTTACTTCCTTTATATGCGCTACCCGAAATGATAGCTCCATCTATATTATTAAAAGTTAGAGAATCTAGTGTTGGTGAATTCGGAGTATGATCTACATTATAATTTTGAATCTGTTTAATAATGGCTGTATTACCAACTTGATCAGTAAAGCTAATATCAATTGATATATTGGTTTGCGATTCTTCTGACCACAGGAACTCTGCTGGAATTTCAGCAACCCATTCTTGGGTTAACTCATCAAAATGAAAGTTATAAACAACATCATTTAATGTCGTATTTATTGAAGTCAATGAGCTATTTAAATCTATTGGTAGATTATCGACTTCAAGTCTTATAGAAATAACTTGATCTTTTTCAACCAGGCTTATTGTATTGTCTTCAGTAATCGGCTTTACAATTATTGTAGTTGATTCAATATTTAAGGAATTATCTACAACTACTTTTTGCACAGCAGTTTCTGATGTGTTACCCGCAAGATCCGTCACCACAGCTTTATATTGATAAATACCATCAGCTAAATCTTTTTGTTCAGCTGTTGTTTCGTGCCAAGTTTTTCCGTCATCTTTTGAAACTTCATAGTGGTCTAGTAAAGCAGCTTGTTCACCGATCACAATTGGTTGAGCTAGCTTCAAAGTAAAATTATTATCTTGTGTAATTTGATCCGTTGCTGAAACACCTGTATCAATTAAATCAGATAAAGTCAGTTCACCTGCTTTCGGCGCTGTAGTATCTACCGTGACTTTTTGTATAGCGGTTTCCGATGTATTACCTGCAAGATCAGTCACTACAGCTTTATATTGATAAACACCATCAGCCAAATCTTTTTGTGCAACTGTTGTTTCTTGCCAAGTTTTTCCTTCATCTTTCGATAGCCAGTACGTGATTTGGCTATTCACTTCTTGTCCGCTAACCTTTAAATCAAAAGTTCTATCTTGCGTAATCTGGTCTGTGGCCGAAATACCTGTATCGGTCAAATCAGATAAAGTCAGTTGACCTGCTTGCGGTGCTGTAGTATCTACAGTGAATTTTTGTACAGCCGTTTCCGATGTATTGCCTGCAAGATCAGTCACTACAGCTTTATATTGGTAAACTCCATCAGCTAAATCTTTTTGAGCGACCGTTGTTTCCTGCCAAGTTTTTCCTTCATCTTTCGATAGCCAGTACGTGATTTGACTATTCACTTCTTGTCCACTAACTTTTAAATCAAAAGTTTTATCTTGCGTAATCTGATCAGTTGCCAAAACACCTGTATCGGTCAAATCAGATAAAGTCAGTTCACCTGCTTTCGGCCCTGTAGTATCTACAGTGACTTTTTGTATAGCGGTTTCTGACGTATTCCCTGCAACATCTGTTATTACTGCTTTATATTGGTAAACTCCATCAGCCAAATCTTTTTGATTTACTGTCGTTTCTTGCCAAGTTTTTCCTTCATCTTTCGATAGCCAGTACGTGATTTGGCTATTCACTTCTTGTCCGCTAACCTTTAAATCAAAAGTTTTATCTTGCGTAATCTGATCTGTTGCCGAAACACCTGTATCGGTCAAATCATATAAAGTCAGTTCACCTGCTTTCGGCGCTATTGTATCCACAACGACTTTTTGTATAGCAGTTTCAGATGCATTTCCAGCTCGGTCTGTTACTACAGTTTTGTAAAGATAACCTCCATCCACTAAATCTTTTTGAGCGACCGTTGTTTCTTGCCACGTCTTACCATCATCGGTAGAGACCAAATACGTTACTCGACTACCACTTTCCTGACCTTCAATCTTTAAATTAAAGGTTTTATCTTGAGTGATCTGGTCCGTTGTGGATGCCCCTGAATCCAAAAGATTTTTAAGCTTCAAAGTACCTGATTCAGGAGGCGTCGTATCTTTAGGATCTTTCCGTGACAATAAAGCAATCGTTCCTGCACCCGCTAAAGCACTGACCACCCCAGACCAGAGAGGCACAGAAGATGAAGAGTCTATAAACTTTGGAACATCTTTTAATTCTAAATAATTAACAGTGGTCTTTCCTGCAGCATCTTCACCCAAATTGGCAGTCCAAGAACTCTGCCCTTCATTTAAAAGAATTTGCGGGTTTTCGCTAATAAAATAGTTTTCTAAAACAATTTCAGTTCCATCTTTTAGATGAAGAATTGCATTATTTCCCTCTCTTGTTATTGAGGCAATTTTTTCTGGGCTTATATCGATTTTTGCGATTTCTTTAGGATCTACTACAATATTTTTTGTCTGGCCTACATTAATATCAACTGTATTATTTTTTGAAGCATTATTTGCCATTAATGATACTTGTACCATTTTTCCACCATGAAATTTTAAATAATTATTAAGTTTTTCTAAAATATTAAGTCAAATAGTTACTCATTTTTATAAAATATTATTAAACCTTACAAAACACTAAACCCTTATTATAGCTACTTTAAAATCGCGGCTTTTTATATAGTTAAAAATCTTTATGTATCCGTTAATATTATTTTAAATAATGATAAAACATTTAGAATGTTTTCCTATTCCCCATATATAGAATTTAAAGCTTAAGCATTGTAATGGATAAATTTTTATCAATCTACTCTTAAGTTAAATGTCTTATATAATTTTTATAATTAAATTAATTGAAAAATCTTTAAATCATAATTAAACCAATAATGATCAATTTTCCCTTCCTTTGAAATGACATTAAAACTATTCGGAACATGATAATGTAAACGGCTAGATGTCGCTGTTCCTGCATGAATATCATAAATAGGATGATCTATTTTTAATTGATAAATCTGAGTTAAATCATATACAGCCGTTTTATGCAAATGCCCATGTAACAAACCAAATAGCCCTGTCGTACTCCATTTT
>Ga0209795_10002307_pt1 | contig 10659 bp, 9 predicted proteins | sample AgamicOrMarz_FD_187166 | JGI IMG/M metagenome (GOLD analysis project Ga0209795, IMG submission 187166) | Agave microbial communities from Guanajuato, Mexico - Or.Ma.rz (SPAdes) (version 2) | ecosystem: Host-associated > Plants > Phyllosphere > Phylloplane/Leaf | place: Guanajuato, Mexico...
GTAAGCTTATTTATGATATGTAAGATTGCTGTAGATTCAGTATATATTTGATCTTTATCAATTAAGATAATGGAGTCCAATTGCTTATTATTCAGAGTGTGATCTGTTATCAATGAGCATGCTAAATCTGATTGAAGAGACAAAAATTTAAATATACCTTTAGGATCCCTTTTTATCACAAATTGAACCCAATGATTACATACATTACATATACCATCAAACATAATAATAGGTTGATTGTCTTTTTTAACCTTCAATGTATTTCATTCCTTTAGCCAATTGTAAATATTTTCTACAATTAATTATAATACGAAATTTAATAAAGCTCACCTAACAATAATGTAAGATGGGCTTACAATTTTGTTAGATGAGCTTTATTTTTTGAGAAGAGTGCCTATAATTCACATTACGGTAACTACAAATGTATATCTTATACAGTTTAAAATCATAAAAGATTCCTTATAATTCCTGTTATATCAAGTAAATAAATTATGTGGTTTAATAAATTAAAAAGATTTTTAAAAAGGGGTACATTATGGGGATTACAGCAAAGAGTTTATTGTTATTTATTCTATGGGGAGGGTTAAGTGCCCTTATTTTTCAATTAGTCTCTCCTTCAAGCCTTTTAGTTCAATGTATACTTATATTTTTTATTGGATCTATTGGAGCATACTTAGGAAACTATCTAAGAAGCGCACGTAAAAAATAAATAAGATAAAACCCTTTTATTTTCACTACCGATAACGTGTTTTACGTTAACTAGAAATAAATGCTTTATACAATCTAAAAAACAGCATAATTCCTACTTTTTTGTGTCCAACTTATTGGATTCAATCCATAACCTTTAACAAAACACATGCTGTGGCAATTAGATCTTGCCTCTTTAACGGCTTCAAAGTGTGTAGATAAATAACATTTCCATATTATTTTCTGAAAACTCATCTATATTTGATATTTGTTTAATCTCACCTTGAGATATATAATAAAAACAAGAATAAAAAAGAAAACGCTTTCAAAACTTAAATACTTTGTTACTCTCAAACTATAAGGAGGCTTTAAGATGAGCCAAGTAGAAAGAAATTCCAAAGAGCAGAAATTAATTGATTACCAAAAATTCAATAAGGAAGAAATTTCGAAGATGACAGATCCACAGGTTGAATATTATCACTGGCTCTATTTTGATGACTCTGTTTATGATTATATGTAATTCAACTATAAAATGCTATCATGCAAACTAAAAAGAAGCATCCTCATGTTTTAATTCATGAGGATGCTCCTTTTTGATTTAGTTACCTTTCATACGATACCCCTTAAATTTATAGTCATAAATGTTTGTCAAACTACCGTTAGTTTACGTATAGTTCTTTATAAAGCTAATTATGTTATCGCTATTATCTCATGGCTTTCTTTTTTTCTTCCAAAGAAGCAAGTGCAGATTCACTGAATCCTTTAACGATGAGCCATACAGCTAATATCATTTCATTAGCTGCTACTGGTAGCGACAATATAGCACCCCAAAAAGAAAGTTGAGAAAATACATCAAACATTTCTAACAGGCCTGCTATAAAAACAAGAGTTGCTCCAATCATACCTAAGATTGGTATAAATCTAGGCACAAGTTTAGATTTATAAAATATATAACTGTACATCATCGTATTTATACCTAGCATGATATTTGGTCCAAGTAAAAATGTCCAATCGTGTAAGGCTTTTAATACAGTTCCTGATGCTTGAAAAGAGGTTGCATCCTGAGTTCCTGTTGCTACAAATTCTTGGCTTAAGGTCAATAAGGACAGTACGCTGATTACACCCACAGTAATAATAACTGCTTCAAGAAATCTGAAGCAAACATGCCAAAGAGCTATCGTTTCGTTATACTTTCTTAAAAATGGAAACATTATAGTTGAAGTACCGATGGCCGATACCACAAGGATTAACTCCATAATTGCACCCATTATCACCTGGTTTGCATATTCAGAACCTCTAGTGAGATAATCGGGACCGTTTAAGATGGGGTCATATAAAATAAGACCTATTATTGCCGTAACGGCTGCAAGTATAAACAGTACCCCCACCATTTTTGCTGCTTTTTTGTTTGAATTCACTTTTTCATCCCCTTCCTTGACCATTCTTTTTTGAACTAAACTAATATCGTAATTATCTTGATGAAAACAGCTATTTTCACGTTATCATTAAGTATGTTGTTTGCTATGATATTATGACTGTCAAAGTTGGTATAGAAGGTTTATAAAATGACCAACTCCTTTGTAAGTTAGTCTTTTTATTAGGTTGCTATTTATCATTTTCTGCACTAAAGGAGATTTTACTATCTATACAAATGTTATAAGTAAAAAAGATTGAGAAATAACTCCCAATCTTTTTCAATAGTAGTTTCTGTTTTGCCTATGCGTATATAATTATTTAAGTTTCATTGCTTTAACAAGGGCATCGTGGATATACGTATTTTCATACACACCGTTAAAGAGTTCAGATTTTGCGCCCATTGCGTTAAGTGGAACATCCGAAGCTGTATGACCTTCAGTAGTCCAGTCTACCATAAATTGTTCCTTAGAATTAGCAATGTTGAAAGGACCGTCTTCTTTAGAAACGCCATCACCAGACTCATCATTTTTATCTGTTGTTTCAAGTGAAAGACCACCAGTCGAGTGGTCAGCCGTCACAAGAACTAATGTATCCGGATGAGTTTTTGCATATTTTTTAGCCATTTTAACTGTATCATCTAATTGTTGTCCAGCTTTGATTGTAAGGGAAGCATTATTATTGTGAGCCATTTCATCAATTCCCTCTTCTTCTACAACAAGGAAGAATCCTTTTTTGTTTTGAGACAACGTATCAATAGCTTTTTTCGTCATGTCTCGTAAAGAAACCGTTGGGTTGTAGACATCCCCTTCGCCTTCAGGAGCTTGTTGGAACATTTCTTCGTTCGCAAATAAGCCTAAAACTTTTTGGCCTTTTGCATATTTCAATTCATTAGCATTATCAACATACGTATAGCCTAATTTCTGAGCCTTATTGACTAAATTCCCCTTCGTTCCTTTACTACCTTCTTCTTTGTCTTCAGGTGGAGCATCAGGATAAGAACCTGGACTTCCAGCTGGATACCAATAATCCTCTCCACCGCCTAAGATAACATCTACTTTACTATTTTCGAGATATTGTTTAGCAATGTCACTTTGGGCACTTCGATTTGAAACATGGGCACCAAAGGCAGCAGGAGTAGCATCTGTCACTTGGCTTGTGGTAACAAGGCCTGTCGCTTTTCCAGACAGTTTTGCTTTCTCTAGAACGGTTTGAACTGGTTTTCCTTTCATATTAACGCCAACTGCCCCATTATAGCTTTTTACACCTGAGGCTATGGCTGTAGCTGCAGCAGCTGAATCGGTTACAAATGAACTTCCAGAAGAAGTATGAACTCTTCCTTCTACCGGCATGTCATCCATAGCAAGTTTACCATTTGTTCCAACCGTGGCAAGCCGAATAGCATCACGATGATCCGTTCCCATACCATCCCCAACAAAGAGAATCACGTTTTTAGCTTTTTCATTGTTTAAAGAAGTAGCAGCCTTTGCATCCGATTGAGTAGTCGTATTGAATGTTAATGCAGCAATCGTTGCAACAGATAAAACAGCAGTGCCAATTAAACGTTTTTTCATTTTCTCAACCTCATTCTTTTAAATTTAATATTGAACTATTAATCTAACTTAATCTTAGATTTTATGTATTAAGTTTAATTAAGAAAAAGGTTAAGGATATGTAAAGATAACTTGGACGCAATTTAATAAAAAGAGACCCACTTAAACAAGATTGAAAATAACTGAAATTTTAATAGGATCCGTCTAAAAATATTTTATTAGAATTCTCCTTCATATTTGAGGATATCGGTTTATTAAAGTGTATTATTTCCGATAAAGCACATTATGGTAACTAAAGATATAAATGATATACACCGTTTCTTTAATCCATTTTTTGCTTTAATAATCCTTGTTATAGGGGTATGGATGGGAAGTACAGTTAACCAATTGTTTGGAGAATTTTCTTAAGTTTTTTCTCTTTTAGTATATATTTTCCCTTGTTTATATCGAGATCTCAATAAGAAGAGGCAGGATTGAATCTACTGTTATATTAAGTTATTTACTTCTGATAATGCTTGTTAAAGTAATTAAAATAAGAATCTTTTTTTTTATTGAAAGAAGAATTTTTTTAACTTCTTTTTAAGACTTTAAAGGTTTCCAGACAACCTAAAAAACCTAATCCTGATTTAGATTAGGTTTTGACTTTAATTAAAAGAGATTAATCACTTCTTAATTAAATTATTAACTCCGAGTAGCAAACAGGTAAAATAATAACTTTTTATTCCTTAATAACGACGAGCTCAATATTATTTTCTTCAGCATAACCTTGATAACTTTCATCTAGGTAATCATCTGTTATTAAGTAATCAATCTCTTCCAATCCGCAATAAGTAACCATAGCATACTTGTTAAGTTTAGTATGATCTACCAATAAAAAAACGTCTGCATTTCCTTTTACTATTGTTTCTTTCATTCCACTTTCAATGGGCGATGAATTTGTGACTCCATTTAATATTGAAACACCTGTTGAAGCCATGAATACCTTATCAAAATTATATTTCTTAAAAGAATCTGCATGGCTATAACTAGAAAATGATTTAGTATCACGTTCGAGCAAACCACCAGTTGAAATCACATTTAAATTTTCAAAAGGTAAGGATTGAATTATAATATCCAGGTTATTAGTAATGATAGTTACTTGTTTGTTTTTTAGGAATGTAATCATTTCTAGTGTGGTTGTACCTGAATCTATAAATATCACATCTCCATTTTCTACATAATCAGCTGCAGTTTTAGCAATTAACCTTTTTTGAAACTGATTTCGTGCTTTTCTCTCGTTAAATGATTCAAGTTTTGCATGGTTTATAGCTACTCCACCATATACTTTTTGAATCATCCCTTCTTTAATTAGCTTTCGAATATCACGTCTAATCGTGGTCTTGGAAACACCAAAAACAGTACCGAGATCCTCTAACGAGACAGATTGGTGTTCAAAAACATATTCCTGTATTTGTTGAATTCGCTTTGTTTTTAACATTACCATCCTCACCATCCTCATCCTCAAATTGTAAGTTTAAAATCAGTTTCCTCAAATGAATCTATAGTTATATCTGCTGAAGGTCTCTAATTTTTCATTAATTATCAGTGTACCTTTGTCGAGTGAGAATCATTTACTTCACCAAGAGGTGTTAAGTTAATGCTTGGTTATCCAGAGAATAAAAGAATAAAAAATGCTTTACCTCTTAATTGAAGTAAAGCACATTTTCAAATTTTAATTGATTCCTCTATACATCAGTTATATATAGAATGAATTAAATCACTTTTTAAAGTTATTGATACTCTACCCAAACAGCACCATTATCAGCAGAACGTACACAATTCTCTACCCATCGAACTCCTTCTACGCCTGCTTTAATATCGGGGTACCACATATTTTCTAATGTTTCCCCACGGTCTGCAGCATCCATCGCTAATGCAAAACGCGCATATAGATTTGACCAGCCTTCAAATAGTCCCTCAGGGTGTCCTCCGCCTATACGATCGTCTACTAAGGCTTCAGGATAAAGGTAATCCATTCCTCGATCTAAAACTTGTGCTGGCTTACCTTGGACTTCATAGCGTAATTGATTAGGATGTTCATCCCACCATTCAATACTGGCTTTTGAACCAATCACACGGATAGTTTGGCCATGCATAGAACCAGCATTTACGCATGATGACCAAACGGTTCCAACCGCACCATTATCATATTCCATAATTGTAAAAGCATTGTCTTCAAGTGGAGCGCGACTTTCTACAAAACTTTGACGAGAACACATTAATTTTTTAATTTTCAGGTTGGGCAACATTACCTCAGACAAGTAAAGAGGATGGGTTCCTACATCACCTAATACATAACTAGGTCCAGCTACTTTAGGATCAACACGCCACTTTGTACTTGCATTACCTTCCTCTACTGCGGATGAATGGAAACCGTGAGCAAATTGCATTTTAACAATTCTAATTTCACCTAAATCTCCATTTGCAATCATTTGACGTGCTTGTTCTATCATTTGATGTCCTGCATAACCATATGTAACCCCAACAACACGGTTCTTCTTTTTCGCAAGAATCTCCAATTCTTCTGCCTCTTTACTCGTAAAGCATAATGGTTTCTCACATACCACATGTAGTCCAGCATGTAATGCCGCCTTTGTAATTTCAAAATGTGTTCCATTTGGAGTAGCAATTGAGACAGCTTGAATGCCGTCTTTACGTTTAGCTTCTTTTTCAAACATGGTTTCATAGTTAGGGTAGCAACGCTCTGGATCAACATGTAAATTGACACCAAAGTCCTTCCCACGTGCTGGATCGATATCAAACGCTCCAGCTACTAATTGAAAATTATTATCTCTTAACGCAGCTGAACGGTGGATATAACCAATTTGACCTCCTTTTCCGCCGCCTACCATTGCCCAACGAATTGGTTTATCTACCTTTTTCTCTCCGTAAATCATTCTCTACATCCCCTTTTGTCTCAATCAAATTTTTATTAATAACCCACACTTTTTAAATAATCAACGCTTTGTTTAACATCACGTAAACTTGTGTCAGAGTTCCTAGGATCTCGCTCTTGCTCAATTGTGATGTATCCATGGTAATTGATTTCTTTCAATAATTTATGAATTGAATTGTAATCAATGATGCCTTGTCCAATCGGGCACATTACTCCTTTACCGCAAGCATCAAAAAAGCGAATACGTTCTTCCATTACTTGTTTATATATATCAAGATCAATATCTTTAAAATGAATGTAATCTAATCGATCTGAGCACTTCTGAAGCCACTCTAACGGATCCATTTTTGAATAGTATAAATGCCCTGTATCTAGGCAAAGTCCCGCCATTTCATAAGGTATATCTTCTAAAAGTTTTTCAATTTCGTCTTCAAATTCAATATAACCGCCTGCATGTGGGTGAATAACAGAACGTACGCCATATTTTTTCCATGCCCTTTCTGCGAGTGCACGAATATGGCCCATCATATTGTCCCAGTCTCTTTCAGATAATCGCACTGCTTTTTCAGGGTGACCCGCGTAATAATCCCTCTCATCATGTCCCCAATCAATAATGACTAAATAGGGAGTTAGAAATTTTTGTTCTTTTTCTTGTGGAGTTGAAGGTAGTTTTGTTATTAATGAACAAATATCATCTACCTGATGTAATAAATTTTCTAAGTTAGACTCTGATACTAAATCATCAAAAATTGTCCCTGCTATTATAGTTAAATCGTTTTTAGAGAGCTCTGCTTGTACTCTTTCAATGCTCATGGGTATATATCCATAAGGACCTAACTCAATCCCTTTATAACCAGCTTGTGAAGCTTCATTTAAAACTTTTTCCCAAGGTGGAAGATATGGGTTTTTGGGATCATCAACGCCCCAACAACAAGGCGCCCCTGAAATTTTTATACTCATCTATAACACTCCTAGTTTCTGTGTATTTAATTAAGCGTTTTCATATTATTGTTTAAGTGTTCCTATAAATCCCACAGTTTACTTCTACTGAGCTTTGTTTACTGGAGTAGTATTACTTTTCTTATCATATTTTGAACGAAACTCTTCTTCTAGTTCCTCAAGTGAACGGCCATTTGTTTCTGGCATAAATTTATATACAAACCAAATGCCTAATAACCCAAGGAATACGAAACTTAAGAATGTTGCAGACAAACCAACGGAACTTAGTAAGACCGGGAATGAAAAACCAATTATACAGTTTACTACCCACAGGAAGAATATACTGATGCCTGAACCAAGACCTCTTAATCTTTGTGGGAATATTTCTGCAATAACTAAAAATGTCACTGGTCCTATGCATCCCTGCATGAATGCAAGAAATACAACAGTTAAAGAAAGTACAACATACGGAAGTGAAGCAGAGCCTTCAAGTATATTAGAAAATATTGAAATCAGTAAAAGCGCAGATGAAGTTCCAGAAAGCCCAACGATTAACATGGGACGACGGTTAACTTTTCCAACCAGCCATATACCGAAACAAACAGCAATTACCGAAATTAGCCCGTTAGCAATGTTAGCAATCAGAGCTGCTTTTGTACCAAAACCAGATTCCTGAAGAATTTGAGTACCATAATACATAATTGAGTTAACACCCGTAATCTGATTAACAACAGCCACTCCAATTCCGATGAATAAAATACGCTTCAGCCAAGGTGTAGAAAAGTCTTTAATGGAAGCTTTCATAAGCTTTGAATCTCGTTTTACTGCCTCTTGAATCTCTTCATACTCAGCTTCAGCTTGCTTTTCATTACGAATTTGTTTTAACACCCGTAAGGCCTCATCTTTTCTTCCTTTGGAGGCTAGCCAACGTGGACTTTCGGGAACAATTAGCATACCGATAAACAACATTACAGCTGGAATTGCACACAAGATCAACATATATCGCCAGACATGTCCAACATCTCCCCATACTACACCAAGAATAGCATTAAAAACGTAGGCTAGTAATTGACCTCCAGTAATCATAAGCTCGTTCTGAGTAACCATTCTTCCCCTTTTCTCTGCTGGTGCTATTTCTGCTAAAAAGGCTGGTACCATCGAGGAAGCTCCTCCAACAGCTAGACCTAGCATAAAGCGGAAAAATACCATAATTGGAACATTAGGTGCAAAAGCTGTACCAATCGTTGCAATCAAAAATAATAATGCGAGATTTAAAATTGTTTTTCGACGTCCATAGTGATCCGCCAGTCTTCCACCTGAAAATGCACCGATTGCTGCACCAAAAAGTAATGAACTTGTAACAAAACCTTCTGTAAACGGTGTTAAATTAAGTTGATCAGCTCTGGACATAAAAGGTAAGGCTCCATTAATTACCCCCGTGTCATAGCCGAATAAAAGTCCACCAAACGTAGCAGAAACCATAATGATTTGTAAATAACTTTTATGATTTTTTGGCCTTTTAATTGCTTGATTACTCATGCATTATCATCCTCATTGGTCATATTTTATTAACTCCAATTAATGCATTAATTCGTTTGTTCTTATTTTTCAAACTAATAAGATAAAAAATATAGCTTTTGATAACACGTAAAGGTAGCGCTTTCATTTACCTTAATAAAAGAAAATCACCACTCACTCTAGATAAAACTGAAGTATCTCAAATAACCTTACTCTACATCCCTATTTTCTCAAATTTCTTTATAACAACTTCCTCTCTATAATTATCAATTCCGTTTCCCATTACTAACTATGTAGTAGGTAGATTATATAGCATTTGTTCCTTCACTTTTATCTCACTTTTTTTCATCATTCTATATTCATCTCCTCCTCTAAATAATCTTTACACATCTATGTTTATACAAAATATAAAGCGCTTTACATTTTGTATAAACATAGATGATGAGCATTTAAAATGTCTTATTCAGCTAAAATACCGAAAGCGCTTTATATTTTGTAAACCAATTGTATAATATTCAGGATATTTTGTAAATGTTTTTTTAAGGGCTATATCCTCATTTTTAACATAAGGTTCGTTTCACTTATGGCGAAAGGCACCAACAGTTCAATGATAACTACCCTTTTTAGAAAAGATATTCTATTTTATATAATGGATAAACTTAAACATAAAGCGCTTTATATATTTCTTTTACAAAAAATTAATCGACCACTTTTTTATTATCGCCCTATTCTACATACTTTACAAACCTTAAACTATCAACTTGAAGATGTAGAAGCATATTATTTAACCACTATATTTGAGAGAAAAGCAAATTGATTATTGAGTTTTCGATTTATAATTAAAAGTGATGCTGAGCATATATATATATGTTCAACATCACTATAATATAAAAATTCAAATATTAAGCTAGATTCACTAATACTTCGATGGCTCTTTTGAACATAAATTTGTTGGCTTCTTCTGTTCATTTTGTATAGAAGTTACATTTCTAGATTGTACCGGACAAAAACTCGTTGATTTTCTAATAATCAACTTAGGTAACATTAAAATCTTTTGTTTCTCTATTCTTTTTCCTTTTATCTCTTCAATAAGTAAATCCACAGCTTGAGAACACATATTTTGAACAGGTACTTCTACTGTTGTTAAAGGAGGATCACAACTTTTAGATAACAAGGTATTATCAAACCCGGTGATGGATAGATCTTCAGGAACTTTTAAACTTTTTTCTCGCGCTCCCAAAAGAGTTCCAATTGCTAATACGTCGTTACAAGACATAATTGCAGTAGGCGGGTTGAAAGAATCCAATAAGCTTGTTGTTAAAAGTTGTGCATGTTCCGGACTTGAATTACTAGTCACAATCAGTTCTTCAGGAATATCCAAATCATTATCTTTTAACGCTTGTTTGTATCCACGTATACGCTCCTGACTACTTGAATTATCCTCTGCAATAACTGCAATTCTTCTATGACCTAGAGAGATTAAATGAGAAGCTAACTCATATCCTCCAATAAAATTATCAACCGTTACGGTGGTAAGAGATGAATACGGCTGAGATTCAGAAAGAAGTATAACTGGAATATTATCCTTTACCAATTCTAAAGCTATTTCTCTGT
>Ga0209795_10002309_pt1 | contig 10653 bp, 11 predicted proteins | sample AgamicOrMarz_FD_187166 | JGI IMG/M metagenome (GOLD analysis project Ga0209795, IMG submission 187166) | Agave microbial communities from Guanajuato, Mexico - Or.Ma.rz (SPAdes) (version 2) | ecosystem: Host-associated > Plants > Phyllosphere > Phylloplane/Leaf | place: Guanajuato, Mexico...
CGTGATTGGCGGTACGCTGCTAAGCGGCGGCGTCGGCACAGTATTAGGCACGCTGTTCGGTGTGGCGATCCAGGGATTGATCCAGACCTACATTAACTTTGACGGCACGCTCAGCTCGTGGTGGACAAAGATTGCCATTGGCATTCTGCTGTTTATCTTTATCGCGCTACAGCGTGGCCTGACGGTGTTGTGGGAGAATCGCCAGAGTTCGCCGGTTACACGCATTAGCACGGCGGCAACAAAGCTATAACACACTGAATTCCCTAAAAAACGCTAAAGATTTTCCGGTGGCAGCCGATAACTCAAAATTACGCTCTGTTTGCGCCACGAAGTATCCCTGCTACCGGAATCATCATCATGCTAAAAACGCTATCGATTCGCACCGGCTTGCTGTCTTTACTGGCCGTTATGACATTACTCCTGCTGCTGGTCAGCGGCATGGGGATTTACGCCCTCACGCAAAGTTCCTCTTCCCTGCAACGCATTAATCACCTTCAGGGTGAGCAAATGGCGCGCCTGAATGGCGGTTACAACCTGATTTTACGCGCCCGCAACGAGGCCGGTCAGGCCGTACGCATGATGGAGGTCGGGCTGCTGGATGACGCCGGAAAATCCGTCAAGGGCATCAACAATGAAATCACCCAGGCGCAAAAAGGCCTGCAAGCGGTGATCGAGGCTGGCGTGGATGACGAGGCCGGTAAACCGCTGCTGGATCGGCTGGCGAAAAGCTATGCCGCATACAATACGCAGGGCATTGTGCCGATGCAGAAAGCGCTCAATGAGCAAAGCCCGGACAGCTATTACGATCTGCTGGAAAACACGCTGATCCCGGTATCACGTCAGTTTGATAACGACATGCAGGCCTTCCTCACGTGGGGCGAAAACCGTGGCAAAGACGAAGTGAAGGCGGTGCAAAGCAATAAAAACCGCGTCATGGTATTGATTGTCATCGCCGCGCTGCTGACGGCGGGGGTGATCGTGCTGGCATGGCTGGTGTTGAGCCACATGCTGTTAAAACCGCTGGACGCGTCCATTCGTCAACTGGAGCAGGTGGCCGCAGGCGATCTTACGCCCGTCAGCGCGGCTCCCGCCAGCCAGGAATTCAACCGCCTGATCGCCGCCATCGATGAGATGCGCCATGCACTGGTGGGCTCCGTCACCCGCGTACGTGACGCCAGCGCGCACATTGATACCGGCAGCCGGGAGTTGACCGCCGGCAATATGGATCTGGCGCAGCGCACCGAATCTACCGCCAGCTCCCTTGAGCAAACGGCGGCGAGTATGGAGGAGATCACCTCCACGGTGAAGCAGAATGCCGACAACGCCGAACAGGCCCACCAGCTGGCGAAAACCGTCTCGGACACCGCCGATCGCGGCAGTGAAATGGTGTGCTACGTGATTGAAAAAATGAGTGATATCGCCGGCAGTGCCAACCGCATCGCCGACATTCTTAGCGTCATCGATGGCATTGCTTTCCAGACCAATATCCTCGCGCTGAACGCCTCGGTAGAAGCCGCGCGGGCAGGGGAGCAAGGGCGCGGTTTTGCCGTGGTCGCCGCTGAAGTCCGCAACCTTGCCGGTCGCAGCGCCGATGCCGCGAAAGAGATCCGCACGCTGATCAGTGATTCCAAAGCGCATGTCAGCGAAGGTAACGATCTGGCGATGCAGGCCGGGGAAACCATGGATGAAATCGCCGGAGAAGTGATGCGCATGACCAAACTGCTGCGTGAAATCGCCAGCGCCTCGCACGAGCAGAGCAAGGGTATTGAGCAGGTGAATATCGCGGTCAATCAGATGGACGAAACGGCGCAGCAGAACTCCGCGCTGGTCCAGCAATCCTCTGCCGCAACCCGCTCACTGGAAGAACAGTCCCGTGTACTGATGGAAGCCATGGCGTCGTTCAGATTGCAGACGGCGGGGTAATATAAATCTTCATTTAACGTGAGTGTTAACACTCAAGGAGAACGCGAAAAATGACCTCAAATACCGAGACTGATGAACCCCGGAAAATGATCTGCATTCAGTGCGATAACGAAGCGCTAAAAGACAGTGATTATTGTGCCGAGTGTGAAAACAAAGCATTCCAGAAAATTGGCGGCTGGTTGTATCTTCCTGCACTGGGGATCCTGTTGACGATAATTGTTAATCTGATCGGGGCAAGTAATACGCTGGGTATATTGCTCGAACATTACTCGTCACTGTATTCAGCGGCAAAGGGGATTCTCTTTTTTGAAGTGTTCGCTCATATCGGCATGGTTGGGCTTGCGATCTACGTGGGAAGTCTGTTTTTCAGAAAGAAACGTGCGCTACCGCGGTATTACATCATCCTGCTGCTCTGTAGCCTGGGTTATCTGATCATCGATCTGATGCTTGGCTATCACTTACTGGACATCGCGCTTAATAAAGAGAACGTAAGCCCGGTGCTGCGTAATCTGGTGAGCGCAGTGATCTGGGGCTCTTATTTCCGAGTTTCGGTTCGTGTTAAACGCACCTTTGTCCATTAATTCACAACGCAAGGTGCCGCCCATTGGCGGCACCTGATTTACCTTACGCGTCCGGATACTCGCGCATAAAGCGTTCGACGTCATCCACCATATGCTCGTTGCCGACGAAGAACGGGCGGCGCTGGTGCAGACTTTCCGGCACGATATCCAGAATTCGCTCTTTACCATCGCTCGCCTTACCGCCTGCCTGCTCCGCCAGGAACGCCATCGGGTTACCTTCATACAGCAGACGCAGTTTCCCTTGCGGGTGGCTCGCGGTGCTTGGGTACAGGTAGATACCGCCTTTCAGCAGGTTACGGTGGAAATCTGCCACCAGAGAACCGATATAGCGGGAGGTATACGGGCGGTTGGTCGCCTGATCTTCTTCCTGGCAGAACTTCAGATACTTCTTCACGCCCTGCGGGAATTTAATGTAGTTACCTTCGTTAATGGAGTAGGTATTGCCCTTTGCCGGGAAGCGCATACACTCCTGGGACAGGCAGAACACGCCCAGTGACGGATCGTAGGTGAAAGCATGTACGCCGCAACCGGTGGTGTACACCAGCATGGTAGAGGAGCCGTAAACCACATAACCGGCGGCAACCTGTTTGTTACCCGGTTGCAGGAAGTCTTCTTCAGTGACCGGCGTACCCACGGGGGTCACGCGGCGGTAAATAGAGAAGATGGTCCCGACAGACACGTTGACGTCGATGTTGGAAGAGCCGTCCAGCGGATCCATCAGCACCACATACTTCGCGTGTTCGCACCCTTCAAAAACCACGATTTCGTCTTCTTCTTCGGAGGCAATGCCCGCCACGATGTCGCGTGCTTTCAGCGCGGCTTTCAGTTTTTCATTGGCGAACAGGTCGAGTTTTTGCTGCACCTCACCCTGTACGTTTTCGGTACCACTGGCACCCAGAATATCAACCAGACCGGCTTTGTTAATGTCCCGGTGGATGATCTTGGCACCCAGTTTTATCGCCGACAACAGAGACGTAAGCTCGCCCGTAGCATGGGAAAACTCATGCTGTTTTTCAACGATAAATTCACCTAACGTTTTCATAACACTTCCCTACATTCAATGTGGAGTAAAGCGACTGCAACAATCTTAACAAAGTTTCAAAACATTGCGCACAGGTGAATCGCGCCAGCACCGTACGGAATATCCTGAAATGCATTTATCTGACGCCTGACATGTGGGTAAAATGTGCGCCAGATTAAAGAGGGATAACGACGTATGCGCATTCATATATTGGGGATTTGTGGCACCTTCATGGGCGGACTGGCGATGCTGGCCCGTTCACTGGGTCACGAGGTAACGGGTTCGGACGCCAATGTGTATCCGCCAATGAGCACGCTTTTAGCCGATCAAGGGATTGCGTTAATTCAGGGATACGACCCTTCCCAGCTCGATAACGCCCCGGATCTGGTGATCATCGGCAACGCCATGACGCGCGGCAATCCGTGTGTGGAAGCGGTGCTGGAAAAGAACATTCCGTACATGTCTGGCCCGCAGTGGCTGCATGATTTCGTACTGCGCGATCGCTGGGTGCTGGCGGTGGCCGGTACCCATGGCAAAACCACTACGGCGGGTATGGCGACCTGGATCCTCGAGGTCTGCGGCTACAAGCCGGGCTTTGTGATCGGCGGCGTACCGGGCAACTTCGACGTCTCCGCGCGTCTGGGTGAAAGCCCGTTCTTCGTTATCGAAGCCGACGAATATGACTGCGCCTTCTTCGACAAGCGTTCCAAATTCGTGCACTACTGCCCGCGCACGCTGATCCTCAACAACCTTGAGTTTGATCATGCAGACATCTTCGACGACCTGAAAGCGATCCAGAAGCAGTTCCACCACCTGGTTCGTATCGTTCCGGGGCAGGGCAAAATCATCTGGCCGGAAAACGACATCAATCTAAAACAGACGATGGCGATGGGCTGCTGGAGCGAGCAGGAACTGGTGGGCGAGCAGGGCCACTGGCAGGCGAAAAAGCTGACTACAGATGCCTCCGAATGGGAAGTGTGGCTCGACGGCGAAAGCGTGGGCCGCGTGAAGTGGGATCTGGTTGGCGAGCACAACATGCATAACGGCCTGATGGCGATTGCCGCGGCGCGTCATGTGGGCGTTGCCCCCGCAGATGCAGCCAATGCGCTGGGATCGTTCATTAACGCCCGTCGCCGCCTGGAACTGCGCGGCGAAGCCAACGGCGTGACGGTATATGACGATTTCGCTCATCATCCGACGGCGATCCTTGCCACGCTTGCCGCGCTGCGCGGAAAAGTGGGCGGCACCGCGCGCATTCTCGCCGTGCTGGAGCCGCGCTCTAACACGATGAAAATGGGCATCTGCAAAGATGATTTAGCGCCGTCGCTGGGACGTGCCGATGAAGTGTTCCTGCTTCAGCCGCAGCATATTCCCTGGCAGGTTGCTGAAGTGGCGGAAGCCTGCATTCAGCCTGCGCACTGGCATGCGGATGTGGATACGCTGGCGGAGATGGTGGTGAAAACCGCGCAGCCAGGGGATCATATTCTGGTGATGAGTAACGGCGGGTTTGGTGGTATTCATCAGAAACTGCTGGACGGGTTAGCGAAGAAAGCGGCGGCGGCAGCGGAGCCGGTATAAAACAGCGCCCGGTGGCGCTTCGCTTACCGGGCCTACAACAGCACACAACTCCGCAGTTTTTGTAGGCCGGGTAAGGCGCAAGCCGCCACCCGGCAAAAGGGAGTAAAACGCGGAAACCGGAACCGTAGGCCGGGTAAGGCGTAAGCCGCCACCCGGCAAAACATTCCCCGCCACCCGGCAAAACGCTCACCGCCACCCGGCAAAACCTTCACCGGCGCTTGCCACCTTATTCCGCGTCGGCTTCCGCCAGCTCGCGCAGGTACTGGAAAATCAGACGCGCAGACTTCGGCGCTTTATTCCCTTCTTTCTCTTTCTGGGCATTGCGGATCAGCGAACGCAGCTGCTGGCGATCGGCATGCGGCCACAGGTTCAGCACGTCCGGTACCGCGTCATCGCCTTCTTCAATCAGACGATCGCGGATATGTTCCAGCTTATGGAAAAACGCGACCTGCTGGTTGTGGCGGTTTTTCAGCTTATCCAGCGCCTGGCGGATCGGATCCACATCGCGCTGACGCAGCATTTTGCCGATCAGCTGCATCTGGCGGCGGCGGCCTTCTTTCTTGATACGCTGCGCCAGTTCAATGGCGGCGCGCAGATCGTCATCCAGCGGGATTTTGTCGAGGGCATTTTTGCCCAGATCAACCATTTCCGCGCCGAGGCGTTTTAATTCTTCGGCATCACGCTTAATTTCACTTTTACTGACCCAGATGATCTCATCATCTTCATCGTCGATATCATCACCGGGCACGTCGTCGAGCCAGTCTTCGGGCTGCTTGGTCATCTCAGGTTCCTTAAAAAAGAGGCTAATACTAACACCCTGGGAGCACACTGAGAATGGGTTCTCTGTTAGACTTCTTTGAAACTCCCCTTACATTATGGCATTGGCGATGAAAGTAATCACACAAGTTGCAGAGCAACGCAAAGCTCTGGAAGAAGCCGTCTCCACCGCACTGGGTTTAGCCGCTGGCAAATCGGATGGCGCGGAAGTGTCGGTATCGAAGACAACCGGCATTGGCGTGAGCACCCGTTACGGTGAGGTGGAGAACGTTGAATTTAACAGCGATGGTGCGCTGGGCATCACCGTTTACCATCAGAATCGCAAAGGCAGCGCCTCGTCCACCGACTTAAGCCCGGACGCCATCGCGCGCACCGTGCAGGCGGCGCTGGACATCGCACGCTACACTTCGCCGGATCCCTATGCCGGCGTGGCCGATAAAGAGCTGCTGGCCTTTGATGCGCCGGATTTAGATCTGTTCCACCCGGCTGAGATCGCCCCGGATGAGGCGATCGCCTTTGCCGCGCGCGCTGAGCAGGCATCTCTCGCCGTCGACAAACGCATCACTAACACCGAAGGCGGCAGCTTCAACAGTCACTACGGTATTCGCGTGTTTGGTAACAGTCACGGCATGCTGCAAAGCTACTGCTCCAGCCGTCACTCCCTCTCCAGTAGCGTGATTGCTGAAGAAAATGGCGATATGGAACGCGACTACGCCTATACCATCGGGCGCGCGTTAGGCGATCTGCAATCCCCGGAATGGGTCGGCGCAGAATGTGCAAAACGCACGCTGTCCCGCCTCTCCCCGCGTAAACTCTCCACCATGAAAGCGCCGGTTATTTTTGCTAATGAAGTGGCAACCGGGCTGTTTGGCCATCTGGTGGGCGCTATTGCTGGTGGCGCGGTGTACCGCAAATCTACCTTCCTGCTGGATTACCTCGGCAAACAAATTCTCCCGGAATGGCTGACCATTGATGAGCATCCGCATCTGCTGAAAGGCCTTGCCTCTACGCCATTCGACAGCGAAGGCGTACGCACGGAACGCCGTGAAATCATCAAAGACGGTATCCTGACCCAGTGGCTGCTGACCAACTATTCCGCGCGTAAACTGGGACTGAAAAGTACCGGTCACGCGGGCGGCATCCACAACTGGCGCATTGCCGGTCGCGGCCTCAGCTTTGAACAACTGCTCAAAGAGATGGGCACCGGTCTGGTGGTCACCGAGCTGATGGGGCAGGGCGTAAGCGGCATTACCGGCGATTACTCCCGCGGTGCGGCGGGCTTCTGGGTGGAGAACGGTGAAATCCAGTATCCGGTAAGCGAAATCACTATTGCGGGCAACCTCAAAGACATGTGGCGCAATATTGTTACTATTGGTGACGATATTGAAACACGCAGCAACATTCAGTGTGGTTCAGTGCTGTTGCCGGAGATGAAGATCGCCGGTCAGTAAATAAAAGGGCGCCGCCTGCCGCGCCCGATCTAAAAACAAAAAATGGAAGCAACCTGATGCGTAAAACACTCTTAGCAATGTTAGCCGTTTCGTCCCTGGTGATGGCCTCTTCTGCTGTTTTTGCAGCCGATCTTGAAGAGAATATGGAGACGCTTGGTGAGAATCTGAAAGTCGTACAAACCACGGATAACGCCGCAGACATGAAAGAGGCGTTAACCAAGATGCGTACCGCTGCGCTGGACGCGCAGAAAGCCACGCCGCCAAAAATGGAAGATAAAGCGGCAGACAGCCCGGAAATGAAAGAGTATCGCCACGGCTTTGATATTCTCATCGGTCAGATTGACGGCGCGATGAAGCTGGCAAACGACGGCAAGGTTAAAGAAGCGCAGGCTGCCGCCGAAGAAATCAAAAATACCCGCAATACTTATCACAAGAAATTCCGTTAAGCCTGTTTACCCGGCCTACTCCCTGTAGGTCGGGTAAGCGCAGCGCCACCCGACAACACACGTGCCGCAGCCCATAAGCCTTTCCAATATTTCCCGTAAAAAGCCCCTTTAACTCACAGAACCGCATTTTCTTTTATGCCGGATGACGGGCGGGGAACGTCGTCATACCGTGATTAAACTCACACTATTCCAGCCAAAAATCCCTCATGCCGCTATTTCTGTGGAACAGATCACTGCCGCCACGGCCCTTTCCACTTCGAAGTGGAAAACAACTCGCTACAAACTATTAACCTTCGCCGTTAGTTTTAATCCGGAGACATTAACGGGGTAAGACGAGTGAATAACGGAGCGGTAAACAACGACGCGGGGCGTCTGGCGGACAACATGTTAGCGCAGGTCTACAGCCTGCTGGCCCGCCACAACATCATCCCCAACGCGGTACAGGAACAGATGCTGACCTCGCACGTCCGTGCCATGGCGCACCGTTCGATAACCGGCGAACCACTGCCGGAGGTCGATGCCAGCCTGTTTGACGAGATCTCAGAAGATTCAATGTCACTCGCCCATGAAATCGTGGCGGCGTTTGGCAACCTTCCCAAAGAAGAGGCCTGGCTGCTGTCGGTGCACTTCGAAGTGGCGAAAGACAACCTGTAAGGAGCAAAAGATGGAACAGATTACCGTAGTGATTGGCGATCGCCTGGGCAAAGGTCAGAAAGTGGCGGCGGGTGTGGAAAAAGCGGGCGGACGCGCCGTGGTGGTGCCGGGTGTGGCAGCGGACATGAAGCTGGGCGACGTCATGAAGGCAGAAAACGCCACCTTTGGCATTTCGTTCTGCGGCAGCGGCGGCGCAGGGGCGATCACCGCGCAGACCAAATATGGCTACAAGGCTAAATACGGCATGCGTTCAGTGGATGAAGGCGTCACCGCCATCAACGAAGGCTGCAATGTGCTCGGCTTCGGTTTTATGGATAAAGAAGAGTTAGGCGAGCGCCTGGTGCTGGCATGGCAGAAAAAGCACGGCGCATGAGCATGAAAGAGCACTTCACCACGACGGTGCGCGTTAACGGCAAAGGCGAGTCGAAATCGCGCGCCTTTGCGGATGCCCTGAACCAGGTTCAGGGCGCGGTGATGAAAGCATCGCCGCATATTTTACTGCGTATAGAGCCACAGGATGTGCAGGTTGTTTATGCGCGTGAAGCGGTGCGCAAAGAAGCATTTCTGTTTTTCTTTCTGCGCCGGGAGCGACGCACGTTCAGCGTGGAGCTGGACGTTACCGTCAACGTGACCGCCATTAATCTCGATAAAGTGGACTTCGTCACGCACACCTGATTTTCACCATAGGGTTTAACTATGTTCCTGATAATATTAATAAAATCTCTCATCATCGGCGGCCTGGTCGGCGTGGGTGTGGGGGCCGGGGCTGCACGCATGTTTCACGCGCCAACCACCCAGGGGATGGGGGCGTTTCGTACCTTAGGCGAGCTGAACTCCTGTGAAGGGGATCCGGCATCGCACTTCTCCTTTGGACTGGGCTTTTTCTTCAACGCCTGGGCCTCGTCCGTGGCGGCGGGATCCTTCACCCAGGACGTCGATCATCGCATCATTCCGAACTGGGGCGCGGCGGCGCTGATGATCAAAAACCGCAACGTCGCCGAGACGCTGCACGATCCGAAAAAGATGGCCATTGCCTGCGGCGTGATCGGCATGATCGTCGTCGCCTTCCTCAACTCCACCGCCTCGGCGGTACCGGCGGCCTTACAGGTGACGGCGGTTAAAGTGCTGGTGCCGGCGGCTAACCTGCTGGTTAACACCGTGATGCCGGTGATCTTCTGGCTGGCAGCGATTGATGCCGGTAAAAAATCGGGCTTCTGGGCGACCATTTTCGGCGGCGCAGCGCAGCTGATCATGGGCAACGCCGTACCGGGTCTGGTGCTCGGCATTCTGATTGGTAAGGGCGTGGAAGAGAGCGGCTGGAACCGCGTCACCAAAGTGATGATGGCGGCTATCGTTGCGCTGTTTGTGCTGAGTGCCTTCTTCCGTGGCTTCGACATGAAAATGATCGAATCTTTCCACCTCACCGTGCCGAACTGGCTGGATCTGATCCACAACGCGGTAAGCGGCAAATAACAGGAGCCTGACATGGAACAGAACAAAGGTTTTTGGTACGCCGACTGGTCATTCCCGATCTTCGTTGGCCTGCTCTCGTCCGGCGTCTTTGCCGGGACACACATGTATTACCTCTATGGCATCGGCGCGTTTAACGAAGTGGCGTTTGTGTCGATGCTGCGGGCGGGTATGGACACCGGCGTCTACGGCGCTGTGGCGGCGTTCGGCGCGAGCTTCCTGTTTGCGCGCATCATCGAAGGCTCGCTGGTAGGGATCCTCGACATCGGCGGCGCGATCCAGACTGGCGTCGGCTTAGGCGTCCCGGCATTGCTGTTAGGCGCAGGCTTTGTCTTCCCGGTGGCGAACTTTGGCGCGTCGCTGGTTACTGGCCTGCTGATTGGTCTGGCGATCGGTTACCTGATTATTCTGGCGCGTAAATTCACTATCAATCAGAGCGACTCCACCTACGGGGCAGACGTGATGATGGGCGCGGGTAACGCCTCCGGGCGCTTCCTTGGACCACTTATCATCCTCAGCGCGATGGCGGCGTCGATCCCGATCGGTATTGGATCGCTGATTGGTGCACTGCTGTTTTACATCTGGCAGAAGCCGATCACCGGCGGGGCGATCCTGGGAGCGATGATCCTCGGGTCCATCTTCCCGGTCGCGCTGTAATCACACTCAAGGAGATGCGCATGTACGATTTACTCCTGCGCCGTGCGCGGCTGGTGGACGATACGATCGTCGATATTGCCGTGCAGGCCGGGCAG
>Ga0209795_10002311_pt1 | contig 10651 bp, 7 predicted proteins | sample AgamicOrMarz_FD_187166 | JGI IMG/M metagenome (GOLD analysis project Ga0209795, IMG submission 187166) | Agave microbial communities from Guanajuato, Mexico - Or.Ma.rz (SPAdes) (version 2) | ecosystem: Host-associated > Plants > Phyllosphere > Phylloplane/Leaf | place: Guanajuato, Mexico...
CAGTTTCTTTAAAAAAATACAAGCCAAAAAATGACCACTTAAATTTTTTCTATCAATTTTTAAATGTTTATGGGCTTGAGCTTTAGAAACAGCTTAAGACTTCAACACATAAATAAAAGAATCAACATGTTCGCCACTATTTAAAGTGACCTGAACAGGTACTCTTTCGTATTCTTCGCCTTCAAAGTCATCCAGTAATTTCCAGTTTGCATCTAAATGTTCTGAGCTAAAAACAAAACCTTGAACTTGATTGGTAGTTTCACCAAGTACAATTCCCGGATAGCCTAAATCTGCTCCCCAACCTTCATTATGCAGGGTTCCGGTTACCCAACCTTCTGCCCATTGTCCGCCAATATTTTCAAGTATATGTGCATTAGGACGGCCTGGGCCTAAAGTGCCATAAACAAATAAACTCGACATGTGATTTTCCTTTAACCTAAAAATTAATGCGCTTTCGCGTGTGTGGTATAAACGACTAAAAATATTCCAATTAACGACAGTACAACGGTTAAGCCTACGATCGCACTCCATCCACCGTGTAACCAGAACCAGCCACCTGCTGAGCCGACAAGACTCGAACCCATGTAGTAAAACAGCAAGTACAGGGAGCTGGCGTGGGCTTTGGCTTGTTTACTTTCGGCACCAACGGAACTACTGGTGAGTGAGTGGGTAATAAAGAAACCTGTGGTAATAAAGGCGATGCCGATAATAATACCGAAAAGAGAGCTGAGTAATGTCATGAGGCTACCCACAATCATTAAGGCAAAGCCGCTCATCATCATGGTTTTTTTACCGAAGCGATCGGCTAGCGTACCTGCCAATGATGAAGACACCATCCCAAAACTATACGACAAGAAAATAAGGCTAATTTGAGTTTGACTTAGTGAATAGGGCGCTCCGCTTAAACGGAAAGTGGCGTAGTTAAACAAGGTCACAAACACACTAGTGAGCAAGAAACCAATGGCAAATAGGCGTAGTAATTTTAAATTACTTAAATGGGTCCGCCACATTTGCAGGTGAAAATTTAAATTCAAACCTTTTTTCTGTACGAAATTACGCGAAGCAGGAAGTAAATTCAAAAAAGCAATTGAGCAAATAAAACAGATTGCACCAAGTAAGCCTAAAGCAGTGCGCCAAGAAAAATATTCAATCAAAATACCCATGCCGACACGGCCCATCATTCCACCAAAAGCCGTACCTGCAATATACAAACCCATGGTTTTACCCAAGTGTTCAGGTGCGATTTCTTCTGCAATCCAAGCCATCGTTACGGCTGGTACACCACCAAGTAATAGACCTTCTAATGCTCGTGCTATGAGCAAACTGTGCCAGTTAGGTGTAAACATAGCCACAATATTAAGAATAGCTGCGCATAGCATTGAGCTGAAGATAACACCACGACGACCAATTGCCTGAGAAAAAGCGCTCGATAGCACAATCGAAATGGCTAAAAAAGCAGTCGTTAATGACAAAGCTAAAGAGCTGCTCGCAGGGCTAATTTGGAAGCTTTGGCTGAATGCTGGCAGAAGTGGCTGTACACAATAAATCAGAGAGAAACTGGCAAAACCTACGAGGAATAAAGCAAATCCTGCATGTTTGTAGGCTTTAGTCCCTTTGTGAATCCATTCGCGGGAAAGAAGAGAATTTGCCTCAGTGCTTAAGGTACTGGGTGTAGATGAAGAGCTCATATCATGACCATGACAGAAAGAAAGTGCAGTGCGTTGGAACATGCTGCATCGAGAAAATTCGATAAATTAAAATTAGCAATTTAGAGGGTATTTTTCTAATATATTTAACAATAGGTCATGATATGTTTTATATATAGCGATGGAACTCAGACATATACGCTACTTTTTAGCAGTAGCAGAAGAAAAAAACTTTACCAGAGCTGCGCATCGTTTAAACATGAGTCAGCCGCCTTTAAGCATGCAAATACGGGACTTAGAGGAAGAGCTAGGTGCAGATTTATTTATCCGTTCTCCGCATGGTGTTGAGTTGACCGAAGCTGGGCTTGCCTTTTTTAATGCGATACAGCCTGTACAGCAGCGTGTAGAAGATGCAGCGAACCTCGTTAAACAAGTGGCAAATGGCGAAGTAGGTCAATTACGATTGGGTTTTACAGGTACTTCAATGTTGAACCCTCTCATTCCTAAATGCGTTCGCTATTTCCAGCAGCAATATCCGAAAGTGAATTTAAAACTTGAAGAAGCGAACACCTTGCTGCTCATCGATTTACTACTCGAAGACCGTTTAGATGTCGCAATTATTCGATCACCACGTAATATTCCAGATAGTTTAATTATTCAAGAGTTATTGGCTGAACCCCTCATTGCTGCTTTGCCTTCGGAGTCTTTTAATCTAGACGATTCATCACCAGAAATTGATTTAACGGCACTCCGAGAACTTGATTTTATTGTCTCGCCACCTTCAATTAGCGCAGGGCTTTTCGATGCGATTAAACAAGCCTGCCATGAGCGCGGCTTTGAACCAAAAATTGGACAAAATGCTCCGCAAATTGTGTCAATTTTATCGTTAGTCTCTGCAAACTTAGGGGTATCTTTGGTTCCCGAGTCGACTAAACAATTGCAAATACAAGGCGTGGCTTATCGCTCTTTGAAGGCGCCAGTACCTACGGTGGGTTTAGGGCTTGCTTATAAAAAACATGCCCCTTCACAAATGGCAATTAATTTTGCCAGTGTGGTGCAAGATGTTCTCCATTTCAATTAAATATTATGAAAAGAAAGTTAAATTTTATTCACTATATAATTATTTATAGGTCTAAATTTATACAAAAAATATTTAATTTTGGTTGAAAAACAGGCTTGTGAACGAAGTTTTTATCTATAAACCATAAAAATTATTATTCTATTGTTTTTAACAAAATTTATAAAAACTTAATAATATTAAATATTCGGTAAAATTGTAAAATTTTTATATTAGTTTTATTAATAAATTAATTGGTAATTTATATTTATTCTTAATTGTAAGTAGTCAATCAATTGTTAGGGGTTTTTTGTAATTTAAATTTAAGCAAAGGTTTACTATGAATTTTTATAATTTTAATTAATTTAATGAAAATAAAATTTTATTTTTATGTCTATTTATTTTTCATCCTGTATTAAAAAATTAATATTAAATTAAACTGAATAATTATGTTTTTTTTTGAGTGTTTTAATCAATTTTTAGGACATGGATTTACGTTAAAGCAAATGCTAGACTTGTGATTGATTTAGAAAGCTTAATATAAATAAAATTTTATACTCAAGGAAAATAATCAGATTTTAACTAATAGATATATTTTATTGGTGGTTAAATGTTCGATAGTTATTTATTTTGATAGTTAAAATTAGAAATATATGAGTTGAAATTTTGATCTTATTTTTTATTAATGGTTTATATAAAATGATTGACTAATTTAAATTTTATGAAAATTTTTTTGTGTTAAATAAAAAGTTAATATCATCAAAAATAGGATTAATTACTATAGAAATTATTATTGGAGAGAAAGCTGAATGAAATAAGTGAAATTTATTTATAAAGTAATATTGAAAATTTAAATAAAGACTTAAAAATAAGTCTAATTTAAAAGTTTGTGAATGTATAAAGGAAATAAGGGTTTTTGTTGTGGTACAAATTTTAAATAATGATTTAATGTTAGCTGAGCAGATCGTAAAATTAATTTTTCATAAGCGACGTTTATTAGCAAATGACTCAGAGCAAGAGAACTTTCAAGAAGAAGCTTTTTTACATATTCAAAAAGTATTGAATTTTGTCAAAAATAAACAACCTATTCATATGATTTTACCTGCTTTTCCAGCTAAATCACCAAATAGGAAAAAAACTTTAGATATTTTCCCTGATAAAGGTGAGGAATTAGCTTTAGCAACATTGAATAAATTATGTGAAAAAATAAAAAATATTTATGCACCTGGAGCAAAGTTAACGATTTGTTCTGATGGAAGGGTTTTTGCTGAACTCGTACGAATCCCGGATGAGGCCATATCTTCTTATAAATATGATCTTATAGAGAGAGTGGGAAAACCTTATGCAGATAATATTGATTACTTTGATTTAGATGATGTTTTTCAAGATATACCAGAATATAGCACACTGCGTGAAGAGTTGATGGTTCAATATGGAGAGTCATTACTAAGCTTAAAACACCGATGTAAGCAAGAAAAACCAGCAGCTGAAATGTACCGCGGGATTTGTCGCTTTTTGACTGAGGATTTTTCAGGTCTTAATGAATTCAAAGGCTGGTCAAAAAACCAGATATTAAATGTAGCTCGTATGAATGCTTACCGGGTAATTCAAAGAAGTAATGCATGGACTAATTTATTGAAGGAGCAATTCCCAAATTCGGTTCGTCTGAGTATCCATCCACAACCGCGAGTTTCAGAAAAAATTGGAATATTTTTGTTGGACTCGGATGACAATTGGCGTACACCTTGGCATTCGGTCGTTATACAAGATGATGATGGATTTACTTTGGTTCCACGACACAAAGCAGAAGAAGAAAATGCTTTATTGATCTTTAAAAATGGAAAAGCTAGCCATTATTTGCGTAATAACCAACAAGAAATGTAAGTAAATATAGTTTTATATTTAGAGATTTGAATAATGTTTAGTATAAAAGATTTATCTCCATTTGGAGCATTAATAACGGCATCGGGTGATCATGACAATATTAATGAGATCGGTGCCGACGTTTTAAATAACTTGTTGTCTCAATATAAAGTTTTAGTATTTCGTGGATTTAAAGCATTACCAGATCCACAATATATTAACTTTTGCGAGTCATTGGGCAATCTGATGTATTGGGAGTTTGGTGCTTTACTCAATGTAAAAATGGAACAAGATCCTAAAAACCATATTTTCTCAAAAGGTCGGGTTGAATTGCATTGGGATGGAGCTTTTGCGAAACAAACTCCAAGAATTAATGCTTTTCAGTGTACGGTATCCTCAGAAGATGGGCGAGGTGGGGAAACACTTTTTGTTGATACCACACGTATTTTGAAGGACATTCCTTCTAGCCAATTAGAAGACTGGAAGAATATTAAGCTATCTTATTCGACTGAAAAGAAAGCACATTATGGTGGCTCAATTGATGTAAACCTCATCGAAAGCCATCCTCATAAAGGCCATTCAGTTATCCGGTTTATTGAAATCGAAAATGAAGATAATCAGGAAGTGAATCCCGTACAACTCTCCATTAAAGATCTAAATCATCAACCAGTAGAATCACAAGAAATTGTTCAGTCAATTACAGAGATTTTATATGACCCTAAATATATGTACCAACATCAGTGGGTCAGTGGCGATTACATGTTGATTGATAACAATTCAGTATTACATGGCCGTGCAAAAGTTGAGGGTAATGTGAATCGACATTTAAAACGTGTCCATATCCTGTAACTAATCCATAGAAAATAAATCGATGGAAAGTGTTAACGGATCAAGTGCTTCAGCTGAAGTTATTACGACACTTTTTTCATTGAGTGGGTGGTGATTCTGCTTATCAGCAGAATCATTGCCTAGATTGTTCAAATATTTTAGCTCAAATGAAATCAGTAGATGGAATCCTAGCCAGAATTACATGAGTGGCTAGTATATTGGGACTCTTTCCCTAAATGCTTTTGTCTCATTTTTGAAATGACGTGTAGTTAAAAAATCTAAAAATTTTCTAAGCTGTTTATCTAGTTTAACTGAATCTTTTTATTCTCATAAAAATTTGAATAAAGATTAATTCTAAATAAAAAATTGTTGTCAGAACCACTCGTAATAGATGAAAAAATCATTTTTTAAAGAATAAAAAAGCACAAATAGAAAAATCTATTTGTGCTTTTAAGCTATAAATTTTTAATACTATCGATCTAAATAAATTTAGCTTTTCACTCTAAACCAAGCAGCATAGAGTGCTGGAACAAAGAAGAGAGTAAGGATCGTTGCGACTGCTAAACCACCCATAATTGCAATTGCCATTGGACCCCATAATGTGGAAAGTGTCAGGGGAATCATTGCTAAAATTGCAGCTAAAGCTGTTAATAGAACAGGACGAGTACGTCCTACAGTGGCTTGAATAATCGCCTGTTCTGGCGTTTGACCAGTAGAAATATTTCTATCTATCTGATCAACCAAAATCACCGAATTACGCATAATCATACCCGCTAGGGCAATTACCCCTAATGTGGCAACAAAACCGAAAGGAGCACGGGTAATTAATAAGGCCAAGCTTACTCCGATCATGCCAAGTGGTGCCGTTAATACCACCATAAACATGCGACTAAAGCTTTGTAGTTGTAACATCAGGAATATTACCCACAGTAAGAACATAACAGGCATAACAGATTGAATAGCTGCATCTGCTTTAGCACTTTCTTCAATTGTTCCACCAGTTTCAATACTGTAGCCAATAGGTAACTTTTGACGCAGGTCATTTAACTTCGATTCAATTTGCTTTGAAACATCTGGCGCTTGAGCATCATTTACATCGGCACGAACACTGAGAGTTGGTAAGCGATTACGTATCCAGATTCCACCTTCTTCTAATACGGGTCTAAGTTCGGCAACTTGATCAAGAGGAATATTTTTTCCATTTGATGCACGAATCGTAATTTGGCTCATTTGAGCTGTATCAAGCCGATTATCTGCTTTTGCTCTTGCTACAACATCAATTAACTCTGTACCTTCCCGAACTTGGGTGACCGTATAGCCACTTAATAACATTTGTAAGGTACGGGAAATATCTTGCGAACTGATACCCAAACTACGGGCACGTTCCTGATCAATAATAAATCTGATCGCTTTACTGCGTTCATTCCATTGAAAATTGACATCGCGTACATTTGGATGCTGACGCATAATGTCACGAACCTCGGCAGCAATTTCGCGAACTTTTTCTGGGTCTTTACCGCGAACCCTAAATTGTACTGGGTAACCAACAGTAGGGCCTAACTCTAAGCGGTAAACTCGTGTGCGAATATGCGGAAATTGTTGAGTAAGACGATTATGCAAATCAGAAGTTAACTGACTCACTTGTTTAATGTCTTTTGGATAAGCAATTAGCTGGGCATAATTATTTTTAGGTGTTTCCGGATCAAGAGATAAATAAAAACGGGGAGAGCCACTTCCCACATAAGCTGTGTAATCCCGGACTCTTTGATCGCTGGAAAGTAATTTTTCAACCTGTTTCGTTGCATTTAAAGTTGCCGTATAGCTAGCTCCTTCTTCGAGCTGTACATCAATTAAAATTTCTTCACGCGGTGAATCTGGAAAAAATTGTTTAGGAACGAATTGAAAAGCAACTAAAGATAAAACAAAGCTGAGAACAGTGGCCAGTAAAACCCATTTTCTTTTTTTGACGCACCATGCAATTTTACGACTAAACCATTGTGAATATTTATCTCTATAGGAATTTTGTGTGGAGTGGGACTCATGGGGTTTTACCTTGGGAAGTAAAATTGTGCCTAAAAAGGGTGTAAATAAAACTGCTACCAACCATGAAACAATTAAGGAAATCCCAACGACCCAAAAAATTGATCCGGTAAATTCACTTGTTGAAGATAACGCAAAGCCAACCGGGACAAAGCCAGCTGCTGTAATTAAAGTACCTGTTAGCATTGGAAAAGCTGTACTACTCCAGGCGAAACTGGCAGCTTTAAAACGGTCCAGACCTTCTTCCATTTTGACTTGCATCATTTCAACAGCAATAATCGCGTCATCGACTAACAAGCCCAAGGCAATAATAAGCGCGCCTAGTGAAATCCTTTGTAAATTAATATCTAAACGCCACATAAAGAAAAAGGTTATACCCAAAACTAGTGGTACAGATAAAGCGACAACAATTCCCGTCCGTACACCTAAAGCAAATAAACTGACTGCTAAAACAATGCCTAATGCCAGAATAAAATGTCCAAGAAATTCGTTAACCGAATGCTCAACAAGACTGGGTTGATCTACTATTTTTTCAATAGTCATACCAGCAGGTAAGGACTCTTGAACCTCTTTAATACTTTGGTCCAGATGTTTGCCTAAAGTAAGAATATCGCCTTTTTCTGTCATTGAAACAGCAAGGCCAGTAACACGTTTTCCATTTCGTCTCATGGACATTTGTGGCGGATCGATAAATCCTTTATTAATATGAGCAACATCCCCTAAATGAATATTGTGTGTTCCGACTTGAACTACGATATTTTTTAAGTCTTGTACGGTTTTTACATCTCCATCAACACGAGCATATATACGGGCATGAGGACCTTCAAAAGTTCCTGCTGGCTCAACCGCATTTTGTTTTTGCAATTCATTGACCAAGTCTAAGGGTGAAATATTCAGTTGAGCTAACTTTGCATAATTGAATTCAATATAAAAGCGTGGTTCTTGTACCCCAAGCAAAATGACTTTTGATACATCAGGAACTTCAAGAAGATGATCTCTTGTAGAAAGAAGTACCTGCTTCATCTGTACATCATCATATCCATCAGCATGAAAAGCATAAATAGATCCAAACGTATCCCCAAAGTCATCATTAAAAAAAGGACCCTGAATATCGCTAGGTAAATTTTGCCGTATATCGTTTACTCGCTTACGCGCTTGATACCAGCTTTCTTCAATTTGGCTTTTACGAGTCCAGTCTTTCAAAACTAGAAAGATAGTTGCCTGACCCGGACGTACATAACTTTGTACATAATCGTAATTAGGTACTTCCTGAAGCGTGCGCTGAATTTTTTCGACAACCTGCTGTTCTAAATCTCGTGTTGTAGCTCCTGGCCAATTTACATCTATTGTCATGACTTTTATGGTTAAATTAGGATCTTCGGCACGCCCTAATTTAAAATAAGCTACAGTACCTAAAAGCAGAGAAAGTAACATTGCAAAGATAATTAATGTTCGATGCTGGAGTCCCCAACTGGATAAGTTAAATCCTTTCATGGCAACCTACCATCCCATGCTTTTACAGATATCTTGCTATCCAAACGGTGTACTCCGGCCGTAACAATTCGTTCACCAGCCTGAATTCCTTTGGCTACAGTAATATTTTCAGTATTAATTTTGCTCAGTACGACCGGTCGAAGTTGTAGATTTTTGGCACCTGGAGGGAGTACCCAAACAGCGGTTTGCTGTCCTTTTTGAAACAGGGCTCCAATAGGAAGATTAATTTCCTGATTTACATTGCTGTTTAAAAAATGGACTGTTGCCGTCATACCTAATTTAGCCGCATCGGGCAAATTGGTTATGGAAATTCGCACACGATAAGTTCGGCTGTTAGAGTCTGCAACGGTTGCGATTTCACGTACAGGACCTGTAAAAGTATGCTCGGATAAGCTAAGTAATTTGATGCTGGCCTGTTGGCCTATTTTAAGTTGATTAATCTGATTTTCTGGAACATCGATCTGTACTTCATTTTCACCGTTTTGCGCCAGTTTAAATATAGGGGTGCCAGCCGAAACAACTTGTCCACTTTCTGCCTGAACTTCTGCAATTGTTCCTGCTGCTGGGGAGCGTAAAATCGTATAACTTAAATCATTTTTTGCCCTGTCAAGCCGGCTCTGCGCTGCATTTACCTGTGCTCGAGTGTTCTGATAGAGGTTTTCAAGATTGTCGAGATCAGCTCGTGAAATAGCACCTATTTCAACCAGACTACGATTACGTTGAAGATCTCTTTGTACTCTTGCGAGAGTACTTTGTGCTTGATGCAGCTCAGCAGATGCTTCCTGAATGCTAAGTCTAAAAGGGGTATCGTCTAACTGGGCTAAGACTTGATTTTTTGTAATGATTGCTCCTGTATCTACTAAACGTTTGATAATTCGACCTGCTACTCGAAAAGAGAGTTGGCTTTCAACTCTAGGCACAATATTTCCGGAAAAAGATAAATTAGCGAGTTCACTAGCAGGATGCGCTGTGGTGAGTTGAACAGCAATAACCTTTTCTGTTTCCTCGGTTTTATTACTACAACCGGTTAGAGGGAGAAAACTTATAAAAATTAAAATTATAAAAATCATATAGATATTTTGTTCTAATGATTTCAATTGATTTTTAAACTCTATTGGAGGCATTGCATGGATCCTTAAAAGGAGATTTTAAATAACTAAAGTTTTCAAAGAAGTATTTTTGTACTGTTTCGCAAAATATTTGAATTTTGTACTGTTTTGTATAAAATAGTCAATAATTTTTTAAGGAGATATCGAATGGAAAGTAAATCTCGGGGAAGACCACGTTCTTACGATCCTGAACAAGTTTTAGAGCGCGCATTACATGCATTTTGGAAAAGTGGATTTTCGGGAACTTCTCTCGACACTTTGGCTTTGGCTACAGGTTTAAACCGTCCCAGTCTTTATGCAGGTTTAGGTGATAAGCGGACAATTTATATAAAAGCTATGCGTTATTTCCAGAAATATGCCCAAACAGAATTTGGTAAAGCATTGGAACATAAAGATACGGATAGATCCTTTGCAGATGTAATTTTAAGATATTTGAAAACAGCTATTGAAGTGGATGGATATCACGAGGATATTAATTTAAGCGGATGTGCTGTCATATCCACTGCTATGGCTGAGGCGTTAGCTGATAATGAAATTCAGGCTGTATTAAAAGAAGTCTTAATGGAAATGGATGAACAACTTTATCGCTGCTTAGAGGTGGCTAGGCAGAATCA
>Ga0209795_10002313_pt1 | contig 10649 bp, 14 predicted proteins | sample AgamicOrMarz_FD_187166 | JGI IMG/M metagenome (GOLD analysis project Ga0209795, IMG submission 187166) | Agave microbial communities from Guanajuato, Mexico - Or.Ma.rz (SPAdes) (version 2) | ecosystem: Host-associated > Plants > Phyllosphere > Phylloplane/Leaf | place: Guanajuato, Mexico...
TGAACAATGTGAAGGAATGGATAAAAAACCAATTAACGAATATAGACAATGGATTATTTTATGTGGATCTTGATTAATAAAAGAACCGATTGAAACGAATAACCTGAACTACATTCCTATTATTTCTACTTCCTATTTTTAAAAATAGCGATTGATAAGTATGTAGTTACTTGCTTTGATTTCGCTTCTTTATAAAAAGATACACAGATTCAGCAAAAAAAGAAAAAGAAGAAAAAAGAGCACAAATAATTCGGCAACCTCCATTACCCGAAAAGGACTCACGGTGTTATACAACGCCTGAGAAACATCAAACCCTTGAAAAATATCGATGTCTAAAGAAAAACCCATTAAGCATTCCATCATTAAAAGGCTAATACCCATGATTTTCATATCTATCACGCTCCATTTAATAGGTTCTTCCCTTTCTTCTATGAAGATACATAAATATTTAATGTTAATTTTTACATAAAAAAATCTTATATGGTTAAAGTAATAAAAAATTACAGAAGGGTGCTTAAATCTATGCCTTCGTTTTTTAAAGATCGAAAACCTAAAAAAAAACGACAACAGAATGACAAAAATCAAACTACTGATTATCCAATAGAACAGATACAAGTTTCATTATCAGGCAACCTTAATAACATTAAACAGAAAACGGGAAGTAGTTCAGATGTTGTTATTCGTGAGATAAAAATGGGGAGAAATTCCGATATTAAAACAGCCATCGTCTACGTAGATGGAATTGTAGATAATCAATCAATTCAAGAGTATTTACTGCAATCTATGATGAAGGATGATCATAAAGAAGAAATAAATCAGCACAATGCGTTAGACCTACTTTCTGAAGATATGATGACAATTGGAAACATATCTTCTATCACTAACTTGGATGACCTGTTTGCATCTTTAATGGCAGGCGATACTCTTATTTTAATAGACGGAGTAGACCGAGCACTGAGTGCTAGCACCAAAGGTGGAGAAAAACGTTCCATTTCGGAATCCACTACTCAAATGGTGGTGCGAGGGCCTAAAGGAGCATTTACAGAGTCGCTTGGGACCAATACAGCCATGATACGTCGTATCATTAAGACTCCCGATTTATGGATGGAATCTTTAAAGGTTGGACGCGTGACTAAGACAGATGTGACGCTTATGTACATACATGGCGTTGCCAATGATAAAGTCATTCAAGAAATTCGTCAGCGATTAAATCGAATTGATATCGATAGCATTTTAGAATCAGGCTATATTGAACAACTCATTGAAGATGAAACGATGACTCCTTTTCCAACTATGTACAACACGGAAAGACCGGATGTAGTGGCAGGGAATCTCTTAGAAGGACGGATTGCTATTTTTGTGGACGGAACCCCCTTTGTACTGCTTGCCCCAGCCGTATTTATGCAATTTTTCCAATCGGCTGAAGATTATTATGCCCGTTTTGACATTGCGACATCGATTCGTCTTTTACGTATTTTTATGTTTCTAATTTCGCTTATTGCCCCTGCTACTTATGTGGCCGTCACGACCTTCCATCAGGAAATGGTGCCAACCACGCTCATTGTAGCCATTGCGGCACAAAGGGAAGCCGTTCCCTTTCCGGCATTCGTGGAAGCCCTTCTCATGGAGGTCACCTTTGAAATTTTACGAGAAGCAGGGATACGACTACCCAAAGCCATTGGTTCGGCCGTATCCATTGTCGGTGCTCTTGTAATTGGTCAAGCAGCCGTTCAAGCAAGCATTGTATCACCAGCTATGGTCATTATCGTATCAATCACAGCCATTGCTAGTTTTGCGACGCCTTCCTTTGATATGGCCATTTCGGCTCGCTTAATTCGTTTTGTATTTATGTTAGGTGCAGCGACATTTGGTTTCTATGGGATTATTTTGGTTCTGCTAATGATGGTCGTTCATCTATGTAGCTTACGTTCATTTGGTGTGCCCTATATGGCTCCATTTGCTCCCTTCATCCCCGTAAATAATGGAGATACAGTCGTTCGGTTACCATGGTGGACACTGAGACAAAGGCCGCGATTAATTAGCGCGAATACGGTTCGAGAAGGGAAAAATCAGCGCCCTCAGCCTCCTGCATCTCGTGGTATGGTGAACCGGGATCTTGAAGAAGGGGATAACAATGAAGCGTAAAGGAGCTTTTCTTTTATTGATGATGACAATGATGTTCTTGCTTACAAGTTGTTGGAGTAAAAAAGAGTTAACTGACCTTGCGATCGTCGCGGCTATGGGTATCGATAGAACGGGAGATGGAAGATATCATATAACACTTCAGATTATTAATCCAGGAAACGTAGCAGGAGGCCTGCAAGGAGGGGGAGGGGGTACTCAAAGCCCTCCTGTTACCATCTATTCGGCTTCGGGAGATAATCTAGTCGAAGCAAGTAGACGGGCTTCACGCAGCATTTCTCGGAGATTGTATTATGCCCATACAAACTTGGTCGTGGTTGGGGAGAAGCTGGCCAGAGAAGAAGGAATTAATACATTAATGGATGCGTTTGATCGGGATCCGGAATTTCGGACTACTGCAACCATGGTGATTGCGAAACATTCGACCGCAGCTGATCTTGTTAAAACGTTAACACCGGTTGATAAGATTCCAGCGAATAAGGTGCTAAAAACCTTAGAATTTACGCAAAGAAAATGGGGAGAGAATGTAAAAACGTCGCTCCAAGAGGTGATGCAGAGCCTTGAATCTCCCGGAAGAGGAACTGTCGTATCAGGATTTCGTCTAGTTGGGAATCCTCAGCAAGCACAAAGGCTGGATAACCTTCAGGAAAGTGCACCCGAAGCAACGATTCAAGCCTCAGGAATTGCTGTTTTAAAACAGGGAAAATTAGTGGATTGGTTGTATGGAAAACCAGCAAGAGGAACGGTGTGGCTTCTCGATAAAATCCAAGGAACCGATATTAATATTAATTGGGAAGGCAAAAAAGAAGTTATCGCTTATCAAACTGTGCGCCAAAAAACAAGTGTGTCTGCCCAAGTGAAGAATGGCCAACCTCATATTTCTGTTCATGCGCGTGTTGAAGGAGACATTGCTGAAATGGAGGTTCCTGTCGATATCACCGATCCAAAGGTCATTACAAAAATCGAACAATCCGTGAGGAAAGAAATTAAAAAAGAGCTAAAAGCATCTATTGAACGTGCGCAAAAAAACAAAACAGATATCTTAGGATTCGGCGAGGTCGTCCACCGTTCTAGACCAAATCAATTTAAGAAATTAAAATCGGAGTGGAATGATGTGTACTTTCCGAAATTAAATGTAGATATTACAGTAGAAGCCTATGTGCGTCGAGCTGGCTTACGAAACAAATCGTTTCTGTCAGGTATAAAAGAAAAGCAAAAGTAAGGAAAAGGAGGTGCCAGTTAAATGGAGAAAGCAAAAATTAGTGCCAGTCAGCTCTTTATTTTAATGGTCCTATTTGAACTGGGGAGTGCTTTACTGGTACCTCTTGCGATCGATGCAAACCAAGACGCATGGCTTGCGATTCTGCTTGGAATGGTATTCAGTTTTGTTCTGTTATTAGTCTATCATAGGCTTTATCTGTATTACCCTGATCTTTTGCTTACAGAATACATGCAAAAGATTCTAGGGAAAGTGATGGGAACCGTACTAGCCTTTGTTTACATTCTTTACTTTATGTATGATGCCTCAAGGGTTCTACGTGATTTTGGCGAGATGCTGTTAGCCTTTGCTTATCCTGACACGCCTTTATTCATCGCGAATGCATTATTAATGCTTGTCATTATTTATACAATCAGAAAAGGAATCGAGGTCATAGCTCGATCAGGAGAATTGCTTTTTATTTTTATGTATGTCCTTGCAGTTGCTGGCTTTATCTTAATTGTGTCTTCTGGTTTAATTGAGATTAAAAATTTACAACCTATTTTGGAAGAAGGTTTATTTCCTGTCCTAAAAGTGGTATTTACTCAAACATTGTATTTCCCATTTACCGAAGTCATTGTATTTACGATGATTTTACCTTATTTAAATAATCCTAAGAAGGCAAAGGTGACCATGCTATGTGCAACAGGATTAAGTGGAATTAATTTAATTATTACGATGCTCATTAATGTTTGTGTACTGGGGGTTAGTTTGACCGCACGTTCACAATTTCCTCTTCTTAGTACGGTTCAGACCATCCAAGTAGCTGATTTTTTAGAACGTCTTGATGTGTTTTTTATGCTTGCTTTAGTTATCAGTATCTTCTTTAAGATCTGCTTGTTATTTTACGTAGCTGTCGTAGGAACGGCCAATTTATTTAAGGTTAAATCACCTTCACGGTTATCGTATCCTTTGGGACTGATTATTCTCTTTTTGTCTATTACCATTGCGAGTAATGTTCAAGAACATATCCATGAAGGACTAAAGGTGGCAATGGTTGCTTTACATATCCCTCTTCTTGTGATTATTCCACCTCTGCTTCTTCTTGTTGCATTCTTTAAAAACAGAAAGGAACAGAGGGAATAAAAGGTCTATTTGTATTATTTCCTTCGACTATAAGGTGGTTCTTACAATCAGTTAAACCCCTATAAGACGAGGCTTATCAGGGTGAATTTAAACTATTTGAGGTGGTTTTCATGTATACCTGGTTTTATGATCATTTTGTTAACACTATCCTGTTTCCTCTTACTTGTATAGTGATGGTAGCCATCACGTTAAGTGCATATGCGTACTTTAAATTAAAAAAACCAAATAATTAATACTCTCTAGGGCCTGTTAATTTCTAATATGGACCTTTCTCCTTTAAAACTTGATTATTTATACAAAATATAGCCATCACTTATATTAATGATTTTAAAAAGGCTCATAGCTATTAACAGGAGGCAATTATCTAGTGGAAAAAGCAAAAATTAGTGGAAGTCAACTATTTACCTTAATGATGCTGTTTGAATTTGGAAGTGCTTTTCTCCTCCCTGTTGCTATAGAAGCGAAGCAAGATGCGTGGCTTTCCATTATGTTCGGAATGATTGGCGGTCTTCTTCTATTTTTAGTCTACTATCAACTCTATCGTTACTATCCTGATTTATTACTTGTAGAATTCACACAAGAAATTATGGGGAAATGGATTGGTCGTCTCCTTTCATTTCTTTACATTTTCTACTTTGCGAACCTTGCTTCCAGAGTCATTCGGGATTTTGGAGACATGTTATTGACATTTGCCTATCCAGACACTCCTTTATTTATTGTAAACGCTTTACTGATGTTTGTTGTTATCTATACCGTGAGCAAAGGAATTGAGGTTTTGGCAAGATCCAGTCAGCTTCTGTTTATTTTCATCTACCTCTTTGCCATTTCTGGATTCCTTCTTATTGTATGTTCTGGTTTAATTGACTTTACAAATTTACAACCAGTATTAGAAGACGGCATCTGGCTGCCTCTGAAAATTGCCCTAACTCAAAATGTATATTTTCCATTTGGTGAAACTGTTGTATTTCTGATGATTTTACCTTATGTAAAAAATGTGAGCAAAGGAATTGGATTAAGCGCTATTGGATTAACAGGTATCAATTTAATGATTACCATGCTTATAAATGTGAGTGTATTGGGAGTAAGTCTTACTGCGCGCTCCCAGTTTCCTCTTTTAAGTACTGTTCAAAGTATTCAGGTGGCTGATTTTTTAGAGCGTCTTGACGTGTTTTTCATGCTTACAGCAGTTATTGGGGGATTTATTAGGACAAGTGTATTTTTCTATGCTATCGTAATAGGGACAGCAAATTTATTTAAAATTAAATCTTCGTCTAAACTATGCTATCCCTTAGGGATTGTTATTTTATTTTATTCTCTGTCACTAGCCAATAATTATGAGGAACTTATACAAGAAGGGATTAAAACACTACCATTTTACCTGGATATCCCACTTCAAGTCATAATTCCTCTTTTGCTTCTTACTGTGGCTTTCTTTAAAAAGAGAGCCAAGCTTAAGCAATCTGGTGTCACCCTACATAAATGAAAAATGTAAGTTTAATCTACCCAAATCAAGCTTACATTCATAAAAATTCGCCTTTTAAGCTGTTATCGTATACAAAGTTAGTTACCATAATAATGATTCGTGGAACCAAATAAAAACGCCATCCCTTGGGCGGCAAGGGACGGCGCGACATCAAAATTTATCGTTTATGCAGGATTTTATACATGGTTGATTTATTAAGGTTTCAAGCCTTTGACGAATTACTCGCACTGAATAAAATCATGCATAAATTAAGCTTTTATATTGAACTTGAATTCTATTTCGTTCTTTAAAATTTCTGCCCCTCTTGGGCTTAATACTATTCCATTTGCATATTCCTTATTTTGAGGAGTGACTTCACCTGTCACAACGCATTCATTATAAGGTCTATACTTCTTTAGAATGATTTGATTTTCGTCAACAAAGATTTCTACAGGGTCTTTTTCTCTGAGAGAAAGAACCTTTCTTAGCTCCACCGGAATAACAACCCGACCTAACTCATCTACTTTTCGTACAATACCTGTTGATTTCATGCTATTCGTATCCCCCATATTTAATAGTTTGTTTCTTTGTACTAATAATACCATATACTAACAGTTTATATAAAAATGAAGCAGGCTTAAGCCTGCTTCATTAACCTAAAGACTATTTTATATAAGAAATTTTTTTCATACTTTTTGAATATCATAGCCAAAGAAACCATCCTTAGCTTTTATTGTGTGAGTACCAGACCAAAATGTGTCAACTTTAAAATAGTACCATTCTCCATTTTTCTTTAAGAACTCTTTAATGTCATATCCTTCTTTAATTAAATGATTTTGTATCTTACTTTGTTTGTTTTCAACCATACTGATCTCTCCCCTTCCATTGAATGACTTGTATATAATTTCCACATTCTACATCTAAGAAGGAGAATCCTGTAAGTCTTACATTTCTCTTTATACTTTGTCATTAATATGAAATTTCATGAGGTAATAATTAAATTACCTTCTTAAAATAAGAAACAATAATTACATATATAGAATATTTGACTCTACTATCCTTCCTAATTTATCATTTTATAAGTATACTAATCGCTAAATCAATTAGTATTAGAGTAAATAAATGAAGTGAAAGGAGAACAAAATTGAATCAGAATGAACAGTTACGTACCTTTTTACTGAATAATGCTAAACGTCTAACGGAAGAATGGTACGATTCATTAGATAAAAATAAGGCTGTAGGAGTTTATGCTTCTACTGACCCTGAAGTTATTCAAATATTAAAAGAACAAGATTATGAATTTCGTCTATACATCTGTAATGTATTCGTAGAAGACGAAAAAACCTTTTTTGATGCATTTGAAGTGTGGATTAATAAGATTGCAAAAGGTAATGAACATATAAGAACCCCTATTTCCTCTGTTATTAAAGAGTTTATGCGTATTCGTAAGCAGTACTGTGATTGTATAGAAGAGTTCGTAAGGACATATGAAGGGTTTATTGATCCTAAACTGATAAACGCATGGAATGAACATGTCATTCGAATTTTTGACATTACCATTTTAAAATTTATAACAGCAGCTGAAGAAACCACCTCCCTTCAATTAAAGGCACAGCAAGAAATGATTCATGAATTAAGTTCACCGGTCATCACCATAAAAAAAGATATCGCGCTTTTGCCACTGGTTGGAGATATTGATACTACAAGAGCAAAAATGATCTTAGAAAGTACGTTACAGCAATGTGCTGACAAACGTATTGCTCACCTTTACATTGATCTATCAGGAGTTGTTATTGTTGATACAATGGTTGCGCATCAAATATTTCAATTAATTGATGCCCTTGGTCTACTTGGAGTGAAGTCTACCTTATCTGGTATTAGACCAGAAGTTGCCCAAACAGCTATTCAACTTGGTCTTTTATTTAAAAATATAAGAATTAAATCGAACCTTGCTCAAGCACTAGACTCTGATATTCAAATATCTCTCCAGTAAAAATTGATCAAAAAGTCCTTCGCTCTTGGCTTGTCATACTGGAAATAGATTTATTCTTATTACAGACTCTCTAACAACTGTTTTCTGCATTTAATAATTTTTTTATAAAGTAAATATGTTTTATTTCTTAATCAAAAGGGTAATGTATTAATCTGGATTGGAATTTTACAAGAAACAGTTTTTTTTTGATTTGTTTCTTTTTTTTATGATTATAAAACGAATAATTAATAATACTTTAAACAAACTACTCAAGAGGCCAAGTTCTCTATACATAATGAACTTGGCCTCTATTTTTATCAAAAAAATGATTAATATGTTTTTTAACAATCAAAATTAAAGTTAGTCATCTTGATTAGTTAAATAAGAATATGCAGTAATCATTATACTGTTGGTAAGATATCATTTAATAAAGCTAGCTCTACTTTAAAAGGATCGTTAACTTTTCTAAGCTCACAATAACCAGAACTGTAAATATAAATAATCTTAAATCGTTTACCCTGATAGAAAACTTCTTTATTAATTGACATACTTTCCCTCCAGATCCATTATTATAATTTGTTCAACATATTAATCATTTTTCTTATTCAAAACTCATCTGGAATAAAATTAAGTTACTTTTCCCTTTCTTGTATATTTTAAAACATAAATTCAAATAAAATTTAAAATACACTTAATTTTTTATGTATATACATATTTTTTACTTCCTGGGGCAAATTACTCAAGATGCAACAAAGCGTCAACAAAACATTTCAATCACTGTATAGAAAAAGGCTGCCTCTTTTGACTGGGAAGAGGCAGCCTTTTCTTTTTTAGCATTTTTATAAAAAAGCAGAGATTCTAACCATGTTTGAGTATAGGGTCTTTGCTTTATTTGTAATATATATTACAAATTGAGCTTAAAGTGCTTAAAAAAACATCAGTTTTTTCTAATCTGATGTTTTTTAAGTACTTATAAATTTAGTTTAAAGCGTTAGAAAAGAGAGATTTTCACGAATGAGTTGTTAACTGTCGTAAATTTTGAAGGGCATCAAAACCTGCTTTAGTTCCATTACCAACTAGAACTAAAGCAGTATATACTCCAAATGTTGCTAGATTCGAATGAGCAATCAATTGGGCAGAACAAAAACGAATATTACTGCTTGCAAGCTCAACGGCTTTTACCTCATATTTGAAATCACTAACTTTATAATTACCATACGAGTGTCTCATTCTAGGTAGATCCTCTCCGTTATCTAAAAACTTGTTAGTTGAGCTAGAATAAGATTTCATATGCAAATTTATAAGCTTGTCCAACTCTTGACTACACTTAATTGTTTTTTCGTCTAAAAGTCCATAATTACTACCTAGATCAATTAATTCTTCTCTTTTTTTTACAATACACTTTCGTAAGTCTTTTATTTGACCTACTGAATTGACTACCATTGACATAGCTTTTTCTCACCTCATCGAAATTTTTCAGTTTCTAGGAAATTTAGTAGGTCCATAATAAAAAAATAGAGCTAACAAAAAATATTATGAGCATTATAAGATAGAATGAAAACGGTTTCTACAAAACATATCAAAAAATTACAAGAAAATACAAAAATTATAGACATTAATGAGCTAATCCATTCGAAAAAGTATACATTTTTAGTTACCATAATGGATTTTATAGGAATCTATCGAAAGAAATTATACTTTTAAATACCTACCTGTTAACATAAAAATGTAAAAAAACCAATGAAAGGTAGCTGTGAGTTAGAATGGAAAAAAGAAAATCTCCAGTTTTAATAAGTACAGTTTTTATTGTTTTAATAGTAATTGGATACGTATCAGTAAAAATGTCTGGTTTTAATTTTATAGGTGAAGATTATGACGGAGATCCACCAAATGCCATTTTACACTATAAAGATGCAAATCAATTAGCAAAAGCCAATATACACTGGGATAGAGGAAACAAAGAATACGTAGACAAAGAGGTAAAAGACATAAAAGATTTTGCTCTTAAACAAAAAGAGCTTATCTTACCCATTAGTAAAGAGATAGGAATTGAATTTAAAAAAAATGATGGAGATTTTAACGAACATAAAACCACCGTTGAAATTTGGAATTCCGACTCCCCAGGAACCAAGCATAAGTTAGCATTAAAAGAGGGAACTATTATTCTTCCTAAAGAAAAAGGATCTTATATACTAGAAGTTAATTTATATGCAGAAGAAGGAAATGTTCAATATTTAGGTAACTTAAAATTGAACTAATTAAAATGCATACTCTATACAAATTTAGTTAACATAATGTACTTTATCGGAAATCAAATAGGCAGAAGTCCTTTTAAAATAAAGAACCTCTGCCTATTTGATTTTTATTTAATATGGTTGGCATATGGATCATATATCCCAGTTAACAATAGAATGCTTGTAAATAAGGCAACTGTTCCTACCACCAACAATGCACTACTTATAATTCTATTCTTTTGCTTGCGTGAGAATAGCCCCCATAAAATAAATATAATTGCAAAAAATATTAACATAACTCCTAAGCCCATATTCAAAATTCTCTCGCCTCCTGGAATATAATAACATATACCTTTGTGTCTAGTTACCATAATCACTCTTCTAGGAAGTTCTTTATCTCTTAAAGCGTTGATATAACAGTATTTCTAAGATCCTAAATTTTATCGATTATGTATGATAAATCGTTGATGTGACAATGTTTTCAGACCTTTATTC
>Ga0209795_10002314_pt1 | contig 10646 bp, 10 predicted proteins | sample AgamicOrMarz_FD_187166 | JGI IMG/M metagenome (GOLD analysis project Ga0209795, IMG submission 187166) | Agave microbial communities from Guanajuato, Mexico - Or.Ma.rz (SPAdes) (version 2) | ecosystem: Host-associated > Plants > Phyllosphere > Phylloplane/Leaf | place: Guanajuato, Mexico...
ATTGAGAGGAAGGTTAAGTAATGGATGTTAAAGCAATCCGTGAAGCCTTTCCGATATTAAATCAAGAAGTAAATGGACATCCTTTAGTATATCTGGATAGTGCTGCAACTTCACAAAAACCTGTTCAAGTAATAGAAGCTGTTGCTAACTACTATAAAGAATATAATTCTAACGTTCATAGAGGTGTACACACTCTAGGAACGAAAGCTACTGATGCATACGAGGGAGCTCGGGATAAAGTTCGTAAATTTATTAATGCATCATCAATTGAAGAGATTATTTTTACTAGAGGTACAACTACTGCAATTAATACAGTTGCTGCTAGCTACGGAAGAACGAACTTAAAAGCTGGAGATGAAATTGTGATTTCTTATATGGAACATCACAGTAACATCATTCCTTGGCAACAGGTTGCTAAAGCTACTGGCGCAACATTAAAATATTTACCATTAGAAGAAGATGGTTCAATCAGCGTTGAGCAAGCAAAAGCTACAATTAACTCAAATACAAAAATAGTTGCGATTATGTACGTTTCAAATGTACTTGGTTCAATTAACCCTGTTAAAGAGATTGCAGCAATTGCTCATCAAAATGGAGCAATCATGCTTGTTGATGGTGCACAAAGTACTCCTCATATGAAGGTCGACGTTCAAGACCTAGATTGCGATTTTTACGCATTTTCTGGTCATAAAATGTGTGCTCCTACAGGTATTGGTGTACTTTATGGTAAAAAACATCTTCTTGAAAACATGGAACCTATTGAATTTGGTGGGGAAATGATTGATTTCGTTGACTTACAAGATTCTACTTGGAAAGAACTGCCATGGAAATTTGAAGGTGGAACGCCAATCATTGCTGGTGCAGTTGGTTTAGGAGCTGCTATTGATTTCTTAACTGAAATCGGTATGGATAATATCGAAAAGCATGAACATGAGATTGCGAATTATGCACTTGAACAGTTATCTACTGTAAAAGGTGTAACAATCTATGGGCCGAAGCATCGTGCAGGGCTAGTAACATTTAATGTGGAAGATGTGCATCCACATGATGTTGCAACTGTATTAGATGTGGAAGGAATTGCTGTTCGAGCTGGCCATCATTGTGCACAGCCATTAATGAGATGGTTAAAGGTATCTGCTACTGCTCGTGCAAGTTTTTATCTGTATAATACAAAAGAAGATGTAGATGCTTTTGTAAGAGGATTAGTTAAAACGAAGGAGTATTTCAGCGATGTCTATTAATCGAAACATTGATCTAGATGCATTATATCGTCGCGTGATAATGGACCATTATAAAAACCCTCGTAACAAAGGGGTAGGGGCAATATCAGAAAACGATGTAACAATAAACATGAATAACCCTACTTGTGGTGATCGCATTGAACTTCGTTTAAAGGTTGATGATGGAATTGTATCAGATGCTCGTTTTGACGGTGAAGGATGCTCAATTTCAATGGCGTCAGCTTCAATGATGACTCACGCAATTAAAGGTAAAAAAATAGAGGAAGCCCTGCAGCTTGCTCATATATTTTCAGATATGATGCTTGGAAAAGAATACGATGAATCAATCGATTTAGATGATATTGAAGCACTTCAAGGTGTTTCAAAGTTTCCAGCACGAATTAAATGTGCAACACTTGCATGGAAAGCGATGGAGAAGGGGTTAAAATCAGAGGAATAATCTTCTGTATTTAATCCTCCTCTTCTATTAGAAGGGAGTAAAATAATGTCTACTAATTTGCCAGATATTAGTGATTATAAATATGGTTTTCATGACCGTGATGTATCGATTTTCCGTTCAGAACGTGGTTTAACGAAGGAAATCGTTGAAGAAATTTCACGCATGAAAAATGAACCAAAATGGATGTTAGATTTCCGTTTAAAATCTTTACAACATTTCTATGATATGCCAATGCCTCAATGGGGTGGAGACATGTCTGATTTACGCTTTGATGAAATTACTTACTATGTAAAACCATCAGAGAAAACAGAAAAGTCTTGGGATGAAGTACCTGAAGAAATCAAAAATACTTTTGATAAATTAGGTATTCCTGAAGCAGAACAAAAGTATTTAGCTGGTGTATCTGCACAGTATGAGTCTGAGGTAGTTTACCACAGCATGAAACAAGACTTAACTGATCTTGGAATCTTATTTACTGATACAGATACAGCGTTACGTGAGCATGAAGAAATTTTCAAAGAGCATTTTGGTAAAGTAATTCCGCCTACAGATAACAAATTCTCTGCATTAAACTCAGCTGTTTGGTCTGGTGGATCATTCATCTACGTACCAAAAGGTGTTAAAGTAGATACGCCACTTCAAGCTTATTTCCGTATTAATTCGGAAAATATGGGTCAATTTGAGCGTACACTAATTATTGCTGATGAGGGCGCACATGTACACTACGTTGAAGGTTGTACAGCTCCTGTCTATACAACAAACTCACTTCACTCTGCAGTAGTTGAAATCATCATTAAGAAAGATGCTTACTGCCGTTACACTACAATTCAAAACTGGGCGAATAACGTGTTCAACTTAGTTACGAAGCGTGCTGTGTGTGAAGCAAATGCAACTATGGAATGGATTGATGGTAACATCGGTTCTAAATTAACAATGAAGTATCCTGCAGTTATCTTAAAAGGTGAAGGTGCTCGTGGCCTTACGCTTTCTATTGCAATTGCTGGTAAAGGACAACACCAAGATGCTGGTGCTAAAATGATTCACTTAGCTCCAAACACTTCATCTACAATTGTTTCGAAATCTATTTCTAAACATGGTGGTAAAGTAACGTACCGTGGTATCGTACACTTCGGTCGTAAAGCAGCTGGATCACGTTCAAATATCGAGTGTGATACGTTAATTATGGATAATGCATCAACTTCTGATACAATTCCATACAACGAAATCTTAAACGACAATGTTTCTCTTGAGCACGAAGCGAAAGTTTCAAAAGTATCTGAAGAGCAATTATTCTACTTAATGAGCCGTGGTATTTCTGAGCAAGAAGCTACAGAAATGATCGTAATGGGCTTCATTGAACCATTTACAAAAGAATTACCAATGGAATACGCAGTTGAAATGAACCGTCTGATTAAATTCGAGATGGAAGGTTCAATTGGTTAAAACTCTACAAATGTTGTTGAACAAACATTTGAGGCGTTTTAAGGGCTCTCAACCAATTTGGTTGGGGGTCTTTTTTTATACAAAACTTGAATTTGTCTACATAGCATAGCACAAGAAGATATGTATACGCATAATCTTTATAGAAATCCTTAATTCCCTATTAACTAGGTTCTGGAAAGGAAACTTAATATGAATAATAGAAACAATAGCTCCATATATATTATTTCAGGTCCATATGGCGTAGGTAAATCGACAGTTACAAAGGCACTTGCCCAGGAGTTAGAAAATGCTGCAGTAATAGAAGGTGACTTAATCAAATTAATGTTCGGAGGAAAAAAACTACCTCCGTGGGAAGAAATGTTAGCTATTATATGGAAAAATATTCTCTCATTAACAAAGAACTTTCTTGAAAATAACATTAATGTAATTATCGATTATGTTGTTGAAAGTGAGTTAGAGTGGTTATATAAGCACTTATCGGATTTAAATGTAAAAATTCATTATGTGGTATTACGGGCAGATGATGATATGATTATTAGTCGATTAAATCAAAGGGGGGATGATTATTTAATAAAAGGATCTTTATATTTAAAAAACAAACTTGAAAACTTTTTGCCAAACAAAAAATATCTCTATGACACAACAAATAAACAGCCCGTTGAAATTATTCATGATTTAAAAAAGCGCTTTGATCAATTTTGTCTATAACTTTGACTACACTAACATTGTTTGTCAGTTTACCCTAAACCTCTCATGTACTTCTTAAATACTTTTTCCCGTTTCAAGTAAGTCTCATTTTAACTTTCCTTTCTAAAATGCGTTTTTGAATGTTGGATACGCCTAAACAATTTTGAAAATTAAGAATATGTTATTAAGAAATTGACATAGCAACTAATAGATGTTTATTCAAGAAGCAGAATGTCAGGATAGGAGAGAAAAATGTGAAGGTCTTAATTTTAGCTGGAGGGTTTGGCACAAGAATAAGTGAAGAAACCCATTTAAAGCCGAAACCTATGATAGAGATTGGTGACAAACCCATTTTATGGCATATCATGAAGCTTTACTCTAGTTATGGTTATAACGACTTTATTATCTGTTTAGGGTATAAGAGCCATGTAATCAAGGAGTATTTTTTAAATTATTACCTATATAATTCTGATTTAACATTTGATTTTAAGAAGGGAAATGAATTTATTATTCACCAGAATTCGGTTGAACCTTGGAGGGTTACCTTGGTTGACACTGGCTTAAATACAATGACTGGTGGCCGAATTAAGAAAGTGCAGGATTATGTTGGTAATGAATCATTTATGTTGACCTACGGTGACGGAGTAGGTGATGTAAATATTAAGGAATTAGTAGAATTCCATCACTTACATGGGAAGCTGGCTACATTAACAACTACACAGCCTCAAGGCAGGTTTGGAGTTTTATCCTTGTCCAATGATCAGAACGTAGAGAAGTTTCAAGAGAAAATACCAGAAAAAGGCAGTTGGATAAATGCTGGCTTTTTTGTATTGCAGCCAGAAGTATTTAATTACCTGAACAACGGTGAACAAACCATATTTGAAAAGGAGCCCTTAGAAAACCTGGCTAAAGATGGTCAATTAATGGCATATAAACATAATAGTTTTTGGTATCCAATGGATACTTTGCGGGATAAGACATATTTACAAGAAATGTGGGAGTCCAATAAAGCTCCATGGAAAATATGGGATAAAAATAATTAAGAACAACAGTTTTTAGTGTATGCCTCTGTAATTGGTGCAATCGTTTTATTAAAAAGAGTGAATGTGGAGGTAGATAACTTGGATTTATATGAAAAACACAATATCTATCAGTCAGATCTTCAATATATATTTAATAATCTTGATCAGACAGAAATAGAAAAACTTAAGGATTCATCAATCCTCATAACGGGTTGTGCCGGATTCTTAGGCTACTATTTCATGTCATTTTTATCTAATTATTCAGCGCAACTTGGTATTAAAAAGATTATTGGAATTGACAATTTTAAACTAGGAAAACCCAAATGGATTACAGATTTAAGGAAATTAAATCCAAAGATTGAATTATACATTTTTGATATTACTCAGTTTTCATTATTTGATACTAATAAAATTAACGATGTTGATTTTATTATCCACATGGCTTCGATTGCCTCGCCAACCTTTTATAGAAAATATCCTCTTGAAACCTTAGATGCTAATGTATTTGGACTAAGAGCTTTGTTAGACTTTTATAAGGATAAAAGCATTAAAGGGTTCTTGTTTTTCTCCAGCAGTGAAGTTTATGGTGATCCATTTCCGAGTTACATTCCGACTTCCGAGGAGTATAGAGGAAATGTGGCAATGATAGGACCACGCGCATGCTATGATGAGGCAAAACGATTCGGAGAGACGCTATGTTACTTATACGCCGAAAAATTTGGTATGCCCATTTCAATTGTCAGACCATTTAATAATTATGGTCCCGGAATGAGACTTAATGATAAAAGGGTGCCTGCTGACTTTGCAAAAGCTATTATTGAGAATAAAAAACTGATTATGCACTCCGACGGAAAACCAACTCGAACATTTTGTTATGTTACAGATGCAATCACTGGTTATTTAAAGGCGCTACTATATGAACCATTTGACTACTTTAATATAGGAATAGATACACCTGAAATTTCAATAAAAGAATTAGCCCAGATTTATAAGGATGCAGGCTCAGCAATTTTTGGTTTTAATCAGTCTATAGAATTTAAAGAATCGGAAGAAAAGAGCTATCTAACACATAATCCATTAAGAAGATGTCCTGATATTTCAAAGGCAAGAAAATTTTTAAACTATTCCCCAGCAATATCAATTGTTGAAGGTATCGATCGCTTTCTAACCTTTTTGAAGGAAGAGGGTGAAATTCATTGATTACTGTAATTGGCCTTGGATTTGTTGGATTGACCACGGCTTTAGGATTTAGCGAGAAAGGGTATCGTGTTTACGGTTTTGATATTGATCAAAAGAAGAAGGAGCAATTAAGAAATGGTAAGATTCCCTTTTATGAACCTAATCTTAATGAAAAATTAAATAAGCACTTTAATAAAGGTTTTACGATTACAGATGATTTACAGGAAGCTGTAATCAACAGTGAAGTTATCTTCCTTTGTGTGGGAACCCCGAGCAAAAAAGATGGTAGTGCGGATTTGGGATATATCTTCGAAGCAATTAAAAATGTAGCAGGCTATATAAAAAAGCCTGAGTTTAAAGTATTAGTGATCAAATCGACTATTCCTCCATCCACAACAAGTGAAAAGATTAAACCATATCTGGAAAATTTAGGTTTTAAGGTTGGAGTTGAAATTGGCCTAACCAATAATCCTGAATTTTTAAGAGAAGGATATGCTTGGGACGATTTTATGAATCCAGATCGTATTGTTGTTGGCCAGGAGGATGATAAAAGTGGACGGATACTCGAAACGATATACCAAATTTTTAATGCCCCGATTTACCAGGTTTCTTTAAATACTGCTGAATTTATTAAGTATTTATCTAACACGATGCTGGCTACTCTTATCAGTTTCGCAAATGAACAGTCACTAATCGCTAGGTCTATCGGAAATATTGATATAAAAAGAGCCTTTCAGGTCTTACATCTTGATAGAAGGTGGAGTGGCGCACCAGCTAATATGTCATCTTATGTATTCCCGGGTTGTGGATTTGGCGGCTACTGCCTTCCTAAAGATACGATGGCTTTAGTTAGTCAGTCCTTAAAGAATTCTTACACACCAGAACTATTAACAAGTACCCTAAAAGTAAATGAAGCCATTAAAGAATTTGTTGTCATTGATATAGAAAGAAAAGTTGAAAAGAATGAAAATATAGGAATCCTCGGGTTAGCATTTAAGCCAAATTCAAATGACATTAGGGATACACCGGCAAAAGCTATAATTCAAGGTTTACTTCAAAAAGGATACACAAATATCATCGCCTATGATCCTATGGCAAACGAAGAGTTTAAAGAGGCAAATGGCTTTCCTATTCAATATTCTCCTAACTTATCATCACTGCTTTCAATGGTTGATCATGTTGTAATTTTAACAGCTTGGGATGAATTTACTAAAAATGAAGAGTCGATAAAGAAAAAGAACGTTTTCGATTACCGTTATATTTACCATTAGTTAACAATTAAAGGGATACCTAAGCTGCAGACTAAAATTTAAACTTGAAAGGAGTTTGAACAGTTGAAACATTATTACTGCTCAACGTTTAGTAAGGATTACGCCTATAAAGGTTTATTATTATACAACTCAATTGAACAACATGATAAAGATTTTCATTTTTTTATGATATGTCTTCATGAAGAAGCAAAAAAATTATTTGAGAAAATGAATCTAACTCATGCATCTATAATAAGTTTGGAAGAGATTGAAAAGGAAGACAAAGAATTACTTTCGGTAAAAGGCTCTCGAAATGACAAGGAATATATTTGGACCTCTAAAGCGTCGGTATGTATATATCTATTAAAACAATTCGAAGAAATCGATCATATTGTATGGCTGGACGGTGATACCTTCTTTTTTTCGAATCCAGAACCTATTTTTACCGAATGGGGAGAATACTCTGTTACGTTAACAGCCGAAAAATGGCTAAAGGAACATAGTATATTAGGCGATACGAACGGCATCTATAATACCGGTTTTATGGGTTTTAAAAGAGATGAATATTCGATGGTATGCCTTCATTGGTTTAGAAAGAAGCTTATAGAATGGTGTTTTGACAGATGGGAAAAAGGACGTTGGAGCGACCAGGTATATGCAAATGATTGGCCTGTAAGATTTCAGAATATTGGTATTATTGAGAATGTAGGTGTCAATCTTACTCCTTATATCATAAATTACAGGTTAATAGAAAGTCCAGTTATTAAAAAAGACAAAGATATATTTATAAATAATGAAAAAATAATATTTTTCCATTTTTATGGGTTTAAATACTATGATGGCAATGTCTTTGATATTTGTAATTATGTAATGAACTGCAGAGATGACGTCACTAAGCATATTTATATTCCCTATATAAATGCCTCAATAGCAATGATGAATAAAATAAAAGAAGTGGACAGTAACTTCGTTCAAGAAAAGAGTATAAAAGATAATCATATAAGAAATTATTTTAACCTTGAAATAAATTTGTCAGCTGATAAAGGAAAAAATAACCTATGTACAATTATTGGGAAAGAATCTCTTGAACAAGGTTTAGCACTTTTTAACTCCCTTAAGATGAATACACCCAATTTTCAACTATGGATTTGCTGTCTAGATGAGAGCACCTATTCCTTCTTTTACAAATTGAGTTTAGATCATGTCCTTCTTATAAATTTAAAAAATCTTGAAGGCAACGAGTTATTAAGCATCAAAGATACTCGAAGCCCTGAGGAATATATCCGGACATTAAAACCTTCCTTTATTTCATATATATTTAAAAATAATTATCAAGTAAATTCTCTTGTTTATACCAATGTTGATAACAGCATTTATACAGATTTTAATAACTTATTTGATGAATTGAAGCGTGGGAACTCTCTTTTAATTTTCACGAGGCCAGTTACTACTGAAGAAGAAAAGAATTATGGTGTGTATGATGCTGGACTAATAGGATTTAACAGAGATGAAATCGCACTAGAATGCCTGTACAAATGGAAGAAGGATTGTATTAATTGGTGTTTTAACAAAGTGGAAGTAGAGCTATGGTTAGACCAAAAGTATTTAGACCAATGGCCGAATCAGTTTACAGGTTTAAAAGTCATGGAGAGTCCCACTAGAACTCTTGATCCAGAAAAATAACAATGGAGGAATTTATGGCAGAGACTAATTATTTTTATAATCAAAAGGTTTTAATTACTGGAGCAAATGGATTCATTGGATCTCATGTCGTGCAAAAAATGGTAAATGAAAAAGCCGATGTATCCATTATAGTTAGGGAATCATCCGATTTATGGAGAATTGAAGAATTAAAAAAGCATATTGACATCCATCTGATTGATTTAAGAGATTCCGTTTCAATAGACAATTGCGTAAAACAGATTAAGCCAGAATATATTTTTCATGTTGGTGCATATGGTGTTGATTCTAGACAAAAGGATTATTTAACTGCAGTTAACACCAACATCATAGGGACAATGAATATGTTAAATTCTTTAAAAGATGTAGGATGCAAGAAATTTATTAATGTAGGTACTTGTATGGAATACGGTGACAAAAAGGAAATAATTAAAGAGAGTTCTCATTTAGAGCCCGATAGTATTTACGGAAGTACTAAAGCCTCATCCTCCATTATTTCCCATCAAATCGCTTCAGAAAATAACATAGATATTGTAACTCTAAGGCCTTTTGGTGTATTTGGAGAGAAAGAGGGAAGCCATAAATTTTTTCCTTATATTATTTTATCTAATTTAGATGGCAAAGAAGTTAATTTAACTCCGTGTGAACAATACCGGGATTATTGTTATATAGAAAATATTATTGAAGGTTTTATTTTGGCTGCCCAAAATGAAACTATTAAAAACGAAATATTTAATATCGGCAGTGGTACTATTTATAAGCTAAAGCACTATGTTGACATGATTTACAAGGAAATGAGCCCAAATAAAGAACCAAATTATGGTGCACTTACTTATAGGGAAAATGAAGTTTGGAGACAACAGCCTGATACCACTAAAATAAAAAACGTTTTAAAATGGGAACCTAAAATAAGCCTCCATGATGGCATAAAACGAACTATTGATTGGTATACAAGAAATAAAGAAAAATTTATAAGAACAGGTAGATAAAAGAAGACGGTAATGGGGTGGGAAGGAGTTGTTATAATGGAGAAAGGATTTGAATTAATTTCCATTCAACCTTTTGAAGATAAGCGAGGAAGTCTAAAAAAAATTGTAATGAAAAGTCAGTTAGAGGAAGATATCCAAATTGAAGAGGTGTACTTACTGTATTCTGAAAAGGGAAGTGTTAGAGGGAACCACTATCATAAAAAAACTTTAGAGTATTTTGTGATTGTTAGTGGGAAGGCGAAGGTTGCACTGAAGAATCTTGATACAGGAACATTGGAAGAAATCAATATTTCATCAAGTGATAATTTGATTTTAAAAGTTACACCTTATGTAGTGCATGCTTTTAAAAACGAAGGGGATCTGCCGTTAGTCATGCTTGCCGTTTCATCCAAGGAATATAATAAACTTGATACAGATACATTCAATATGGAAATCATACAATAAATAATTTTCATCTAATAGCCTGGAAATTACAAAAACTACCATCACCAGTGGTTGGGAATCTTTTTTTTTGTGTCTAAAAATAGCTTGTGACATATAAATTTTTTTGATTACATTTGACCAGAAATTAATCTTAATGTACTTTTGAAATTTTAGCAGCTGTTTGTTCTTTGAGTTAAGAAGGTGTATATTCAAAATCAATGGTTTTATTAATAAATCTTTTTCTATTTTATTTTGTCTGCGAATTTTTTTTTATAGGTGAGTGACTTTCGTGC
>Ga0209795_10002318_pt1 | contig 10627 bp, 8 predicted proteins | sample AgamicOrMarz_FD_187166 | JGI IMG/M metagenome (GOLD analysis project Ga0209795, IMG submission 187166) | Agave microbial communities from Guanajuato, Mexico - Or.Ma.rz (SPAdes) (version 2) | ecosystem: Host-associated > Plants > Phyllosphere > Phylloplane/Leaf | place: Guanajuato, Mexico...
GCGATGACATATCAATTTTCGCACGAAGGACCTTTTGGCCGTTATCATAGGCACCATCCCGCATTTTTTCAAATAGTTCAAGGTTTTCCTCAATTGACCGAGTCCGGTAGGGGCTATCCTTTCCAGGCTCCGTTAGTGTCCCACGGTACTGGCGGATTTCGTCAGCTGACAGGTCATCAACATAGGCTAATCCTTTTTTGATTAATAGAACCGCACGTTTATACATTTCTTCAAAATAATTGGAGGCAAATAATAAATTATCCCATTCAAAACCTAACCATTTTACATCTTCTTTAATCGAGTTTACATATTCGATATCCTCTTTTAACGGATTGGTATCATCAAAGCGTAAATTAGTCATCCCGTTAAACTCATCGGCTAAGCCGAAGTTGATAACAATCGATTTCGCATGCCCAATATGTAAATAACCGTTTGGCTCTGGTGGGAACCGAGTAATGATTTTGTTGTGCTTTCCGGATTCAAGATCTTTTATCATAATATCTTTAATAAAATTTGATGTGTGATTGTCCACCCTTTTCAACCTCTTTCATCTTGTCTAGCTTTTCATCTTTACTACTACATTATAAATAACATAAATACGGATATTTTTCCATTGTTCCCAACAATTCAAGTGTAAAACACTCGTAAACTGGAATATTTGCTTATTTTTTATGAATTTTGGAATTGGCAAGTAGCGGTGAAAAAGACTACAATGGTTTCTTAAAGGTATATAAAGGAAGGGGAACTACTATGATTAACTTTGGAACAGTCGGAACAGGATGGATTACAGAATCCTTTATCCAAGCAGCAAAACTGAGCGGACAATTGCAACTAACGAGTGTCTATTCCAGAACGAAGGATAAAGCGAAACAACTTGCTGATACATATCATGCTCCAAATTTTTTCACAGACCTAGAGGAGATGGCAAAAAGTCCAGAAATCCAAGCGGTATATATAGCCTCACCGAATTCCGTTCATTTTGAACAAACCCTATTGTTTTTGAAAAATAAAAAACATGTCATCTGTGAAAAACCAATTTTTTCAACGAGTGCAGAGTTAGCGGCAGCCTATCAGACAGCGGAGGAAAATGGTGTTTATTTATTTGAAGCGATTCGTAATATCCATACCCCAAATTTCAAAATATTAAAGGACAACCTTCATTTGGCAGGAAAGCTTCGTAGTACCATACTGCCTTATATTCAATATTCCTCGCGCTATGATTTATTTTTACAAGGGGAGGAACCAAATATTTTCTCAGCGGTGTATTCTGGCGGAGCGCTTGTAGATTTAGGTGTTTATCCGCTTTACTTAGCTGTTGGTTTGTTTGGTGCACCGAAGCAGGTAAACTATCTTCCGGTCCTCCTTCGAAGCGGTGTTGATGGAAGTGGAACCCTTGTGTTAACGTATGACGATTTTGTTTGTACGATCCTTTGTTCAAAAATATCTCATTCGGAATTACCATGTGAAATTCACGGGGAAAAGGGAACCTTTATTCTTGAAGATGCGGCCCCCATTTCGAAAATTACCTTTGTTGACAACAAGGGATTAGAGAGAGAAACCTTAAGTGTTGACCAAGAAGAGAAAAACATGGTTTATGAATGTGAAAACATTGTCAGGATCATTGAAACAAATAATGATCAAGAATATCAACAATTGAAGAGTTGGAGCGAAATCGTACTTCAAATTACAGAAGAGGCTAGAAAACAAAATAACATTATATTTGCTGCTGAAAAATAAAACAAGGCCAGAGGGATATGTCCCCCTGGCCTTGTTTTATGAGTCTTTATATTTGTAATTCTCTATTTAAAAGAGGGTTTCTTTCCCCAAAAAATCTTATTTGACATTTTTTCGTTGGTTATGTGAACTCTTTATGAATTTAATATTCTCAATGACTTTTATCACATGCCATGTTTTGTTCGTTCATTATAGTTGAGATAGTAAGATTGGAGGAAACCCTTATGAAATCAAACGCTTGGTATAAGAAACAGTGGAAACGTAAACCTGTCCAGATTACACGATATACTGTTCAGGGCTTGTTTCTGTTGTTTTTACTATATGTTGGTCTGCAGTTTTATCAATTTTATTTGCACTTTGAAACACTCGGAAAAACACATTTTGTTGAACGGCCATCTGCGGTTGAAGGGTTCTTGCCAATCAGCGGATTAGTTGCTTTAAAAGTATGGCTGACGAGTGGCGATTTTGATGTTATTCATCCCGCTGGTCTCGTGTTACTTGCATTTTTTGTTGGTGCAGGAATTATTCTGCGCAAATCATTTTGCAGCTGGATTTGTCCTGTCGGTACAGCAAGTGAGTTGATAGGATGGTTTGGCAGGAAAATTTTTAAAAGGAATTTTGAAATTCCTCGATGGTTGATATGGATGTTGACTCCGATTAAATACTTATTGATGTTATTTTTTGTTCTTATGGTTGTTCAGATGCCAACCTTTACGGCGAAAAGTTTTCTCGAGGAACCGTATAATAAGGTCTCCGATATAAAAATGCTCCTTTTATTTATAAATATTGGCGGATTTACATTGAAGTTTATTATTGTACTCTTCATCCTGTCTTTATTCTTTAGGAACTTTTGGTGCCGTTTCCTGTGCCCATACGGTGCATTGATTGGTCTAGGGAGCATCTTTAGAATTACAAAGATCGAGCGAAACGAAGATACGTGTACAAACTGCGAAATGTGTACAAAGGTTTGTCCGCAAAGATTAAAGGTCCACAAGCTTGAGACGGTAAATTCTTTTAATTGTTCGGCCTGTATGTCTTGTGTGGAGGCCTGCCCTGTAAAAGACACGCTGAACATGACGGTAGCTCGGAAAAAAGTAAATAAATGGTTTGTTCCAGTTACCTTCTTCGTGCTGTTCTTCCTGGTCATTACAATTGCAAAAATAACTGGCCACTGGGATTCCATTATTTCCTATGAAGAATGGAAACAGTTAATCCCTGAAGCCAAAAACATTAAATAATAGATTAATAGCAGCTGAGTTCAGTTGCTATTTTTTTCGGATAATAATCAAAAATGTTCGAAAAGTATTCATTGTATGAAGATAAAAGAGCAATTGTAAATATATGAAACTAGAAAAAATACCGCTAATTTGGTTCAGCAAATGTCGGTATTATTTCTTTATCAGAGGTTAAACACATAGCCCACATTTCGTCATATAAATATAAAAAAATCTAAAATGGGTGAGTTATGATGTTTGAAAATAACGAATTAATATATTGGATCATGCCATACCTTCCAAGAGGAGCAGAACTAGAATACCGAAATCAACAAGCAATCCTTCAATGGATGGATATCGATGGTGATGGAATCCATGAAATTTTTGGGGTTTATCGCCTTAGCCGAAAGCCCTATTTATTTGTTCTTAAAGATTACTTCGGTCGCTTGATATATTATTATCCGATTCCTCCTGAGGTGGAAAAAGAGGCGCTCCGGGCGCTTCCAATTTCCCGAGAGCCAAGAGCTGTCTACCTCTTCCCTATTGTGAGAAGGGAAATAGGAGGAAATAAGTGGGGTTACATGGATGAAAAAGGGAATCTAGTTCTTCCTGCCAATTACGATCGTGCAGAGGATTTTCAGGAGAATGGTTTGGCGATAGTTGGTTTAATGGACAAATCAGGTGTCATCAATTCCAATGGGTATTTTATTGTACAGCCTAAATATGACACAATAAACCCGTTTTCAGAAGGTCGGGCTGTTGTCAATGATTCTCAAGGATTCAAGGTGATTAACGAGAGCGGTAAAGAAATCACAGGCAAGACGTATTCAATTATTGTTGGTGAATATAAGGAAGGGCGCGTACGTGCTGTAGAAATAGATAAGCACGGGGAGTATTTATATGGGTATCTCAATAAACGTGGGAAAGAGGTGATTCCACTAATCTATGAAACTGCTGGTGATTTTGAAAAGGGGAAAGCGGTTGTCAAAACAAAAGATGGTAACTTCCAGTTAATTGACCTGACCGGGAAGGTAATCCGAACGTACCCTTTGGCATTTGTAGGTAATTTCGGTGAAGGTTTGCTTTCGTTTAAGGAAAGCAACGATGGAAAGATTGGATTTATCGATGAGCAGGGGAAAACAGTCATCAAGCCCAAATTTTCAAATGCAGAGTCATTCAAAGAAGGCCGGGCGATTGTCAGTTTGTCAGAGAATAATAGAGATTATTATGGCGTCATTGATCGAAAAGGCCATTTTGTGATTAAGCCAAATTATAATCAAATCTTATCTCTAGATGAAGGCCGCTTTGCCATCGGAAAGGAGATGGACCCAAAACAGCCTTGTATGAGGTCCATTTATGCTTTAGCTGATTCAGAGGGTCATATCCTCACAGGATTTAATTTTACTGTAATAACGAAATTCGAGGACGGCTTTGCGTCTGTTACTGATGATCAGCATACTTACTTTATAGACAAACATGGAAAGAGAAAAGAACAACTGCCAATGACCAGTGGCAGCGGCTGGCTCAGTTTTGAGAAAACGCTTATTAAGGGTCAAATTGACGACCACCTCTTATATTTTAATCAGACTGGTGAGCTCATTTGGAAGCAGGCCACAATTCTTCCGCTAAATAACCAATATTATGTTGTGGAGTTTAAATACAAGCCAAATAAGGATTATTTAGTCTACTTTCCACAGGTTGTAGGAACGGAAAACCCAGAAAGTGTAAATCGCGCTTTAAAGGAGCTGGCGGGTGTAAAACCCGTACCCGCACACACACAGTTAGCATCGAATTATACGGGTAATTATGAGATTACTTATTACAAGAAAAATTTACTCGTCATCAAAATTACTGGCTACGACTACCCGTTTTGTGCAGCCCACGGAATGCCTATCGAAAGATATGCTCATATTAACCTAAAAACTGGCTCGATGTATCAATTAAAAGACCTTTTTAAGTCTGGAAGCCCTTATGTAAAAGTAATTAGTGAGATTATTGTTGATCAAATGAAAGGTAACAACCAATATTCGTCGTACCTACTTCCAGATGAGTATCATGGTATAAAGGCAGATCAGCCGTTTTTTATTAGTGAGGCTGGTTTGAATATTTACTTTAATCCATATGAAATCGCAGCTTTTGCAGCGGGTTTTCCTACCTTTACAATCCCTTTTGAGGACTTAAAAGATCTTATAAATAGGAATAGCGAATTTTGGAAATCGTTTCATTGACGAAGGCGGGAATAGGTCCTGTCTTTTTTTATGAAATCTAATGAAAAACGGTGTGGAAATATGAAATAATGGGTACAAACGCAAGATCATTAACGAGGGAGTGAAAGGGAATGAAGATTTATGATATTTCAAGAAAATTAATCAACGGGATGCCAGTTTGGCCTGGAGATACTGCCTTTCAATACGAGGTCTCGTGGCCTATGGAGGAAAGTGGTTCCGTGAATGTAGGCAAGCTTGAATTGAGTACTCATACGGGAACACATGTAGATGCACCCTTTCATTTTGATAACCAAGGAAAACGAATCATCGAGTTGGATCTTAATCTATACATAGGTTCTGCAAGAGTTATTGATATGATTGGGAAGGAAAGTATTGGTGCGGCTGACCTGGACGGGATTGATCTTGATGGATGCAGACGGGTGCTATTTCGAACCCTTGCATGGGAAAACCCTGCTGTGTTTCCTGAAAGAATCCCACATATTGAAGCAAACTTAGCTCCTTTTCTAGGAAGTAAGGGGATTCAGCTGATCGGCTTGGATATTCCATCGGTTGATCCTATTGACAGCAAAGAACTGCCTGCCCATCATAGCTTAAATAAACACGGCATTCATATTCTGGAGTCACTAATGCTTGATGAAATCGAGCCAGGAGACTACGAGCTTATTGCCCTGCCGCTGCCTCTAGTTGAAGGAGACGGGAGTCCCGTTCGAGCTGTTCTGCGGAAATAGAAATGGTGTCAGGCACCATTGAGGATAACAAAAGAAGCGTGGCTCCCACTGGATTTACGCTTCTTTATGTTAAAGAAAAAGAACAAACAACTAGATTTAATTTGGGTTAAAAATATAACACATCAATCTAAAAGGTTAAAACCTCCGGATTCTCTTCGTCCTAATTATGCTTTCTTCGAAATACTAACCAGTAACCCCCAAATCCGAAGATAAAAAATAACCCAACCAAACTTGGAATAATATAATTTTTAAAGGCAGGCACAGCATCCTTCACTTGAGTAGCAGGTAAGGAGGAATCCTTTTTTTGTGTCCTGATCTTTTTATCTATTGATACGAATCTATTATTATCAGAAGTTAAGGTAATTATCTGAGCCGTTTGGGTGAATACTTGATTATTTTGAGGAGTAGAAACTTCTAATCGAGAATCGGCAAAAACATTCGTTCCTAATAGAAAAAACAACAGTGATGTGATAAGAGAGATCTTATTAAACATCATTTTCAACTCCGCTATATTATAATCTTCCTGTTGTTCATTCTATCACCGATTTCCCAAGGTGATATCTAATTGAGGGAATTGTTCACAAAGCTTTCGAATTTTAAAAACTTTTGATGTTAATTAAATGTCAGCACAAATATAGGAATGACGGCGTATTGGGACCGATCTTAATCGAAATTAATACAAACGCAAACTTGATATATATCAATTTCAGTAGAAGAGAAAGGTGATAAACTGAATCATAAACTTAAACTCATAACAAAGGGGATCGAGAATTATGTTTGAAATAGTTGATAAAAAAGCAGTCATGGATATTCGAGAACGTATTGCTAAGGGAGAACATCCACGACGGGAAATATTAAATTTTGTTAAAGCGGCACCAGTTGGAACCATTTTGTAGCTGTTGAAGATCCGTTTCGTTCATCCCTTTAAAAACCGGAACAGATATAATACACGAGGATTCGTGAGAGCAGCAATGGTCACAGCACATTCTTAAGTCACTCCTCTACTTTTCTTTTAACTTTATAGTAACTGCTATGTTCAATCTTTGTAGTGATTTACATCAATTCTGTTTTTCTTGATATAGATCAATGTTAATGAGAACGATTCGCAATATAATCAAAGAAAAACAAGAGGTGATCTCGCACCAACACCTGCAGAAATAGAACAATGTATTAAATACTGCAAATTATTTGTGGAAAAATCATTCTAATTTGAAAGGGGAATCTTCTTATGAGTGTCATGGAATTGGCATTAAATGAAATTATGCGAAAATAGCCGTGATTAAAGAGCTGCTCATTGTGAGCAGTTTTTTTGTATTCATAGCTTTATTAAGAACAAATTGTTCGTTATAATATTTATATCGCGGCTTATTAACGAACTAAAGATAATTAGCAGCTGTAATAATTTCCCCTTCTAGATAAATAATAAGCAAAAAAGGGAGGGATTTTTTTGGAGCGTAATCAGGATAGTAAATTCGAAGAAACTTTTCTTCCGATGACCTCGATTGGCAATGGTGTGGGGATGGCTGTGTTACCCGATCTTTATTGTTATACCGACAAAATCGTGAACCTTGTACTTGTTGGCAACCCGAATGAGCCGAAGGAATTTGTGCTCGTAGACTGTGGCATGCCAAAGTCTGCAGAAAAAATAAAGGAAATGATTCAAGAACGATTTGGTGAGGGAGCCATTCCTCAAGCGATCGTGCTAACGCATGGACATTTTGACCATGTCGGATCCATCGCAGAATTATTGGAGGAGTGGAAGATCCCGGTATATGCACATGAACTTGAACTTCCTTATTTAACAGGACAACGTGACTATCCACCGGGTGACCCCAACGTTGATAGTGGACTTGTTGCAAAATTGTCACCGCTGTTTCCAAACCACGGGATTAATATAAATGCCCATGTTCATGTACTTCCCTCCGATGGAACTGTTCCAAATATGCCTAATTGGAAATGGGTACATACACCAGGGCATACACCGGGCCATATCAGCCTATTTCGTGAACAAGACCGGTCATTGATAGCTGGAGACGCATTTGTGACGGTAAAACAAGAATCCCTTTATAAAGTAATGACGCAAGCACAAGAGATAAGCGGCCCCCCAAAATACTACACGACTGATTGGGATGCTGCTTTTGAATCAGTGAAAAAATTAGCGGCACTTAAGCCACAAATAGCGGTGACCGGTCACGGGCTTCCAATGAGCGGCGAAGATCTTGAAGAGAACCTCAATTATTTGGTCGAGCATTTTGAAGAGATTGGCCAGCCTGACAGTGGGAAGTATGTTCATTAGCCCTTTTTGAAGAAATTTGAGCTGCTGACTCATGCAGCTCTTATATCTTCTTTGATTGTTCGTTTTTAAGAACGAACGAAAGGATTTATAGGTATTAGCATAGGTATTACTAGAAATAATGGAAACTAATTGAACTAATTCATTTGAGGTGGTTATAATGAGACTCTGTGTATTCCTGCTGATCGCTGGACTGTTAGATGCTGTTCTGACCCATTTTGGAATGGCTTCTGGTATCGTTGATGAAGGGAATCCGATGATGAAACTTGTAATAGAAAAAAGCTGGTCTTTTTTCTACATTATTAAAATCCTTCTGCCCCTTCTCTTGCTTGGGTTATTCTACTTACGCCCACTTAAAGGATGGATTCGGACTCTATTGGTTACCACCTGCGTTCTTTACTTCTCCGTCCTGGTCTATCATATGGTTTGGATTGTCCTCTATTTTAATTCCGCATCATAACTTTTATGCGATTCCCAACTAGACACTCCCAGGTTATTAAGTTAGTATCAATACGATATGGAAAGACAAATAATAAGAAAAATGATTTTTTATATAAAGGAGTTCAATATGTTAAATACTTTAAAACCATACTTGCAGGAAGCCTGGGAAAAGTCAGGGTTTCAACAACCGACTTCCATTCAAGGAGCGGCAATTCCGATGATTCTTGAAGGCAGGAATTTAATTGCCGAGTCACCGACCGGTACGGGTAAAACGCTGGCTTACTTACTTCCCTTGTTACATAAAATCGACCCTAGTTTGCAATCCCTACAAGCTGTTGTATTAGCTTCTTCTCAAGAGCTGGTAATGCAGGTTTATCAGGAATTTCAAAAATGGTCTGAAGGAAGCGGAATCAGAGGAACTTCCATTATTGGGGGAGCCAATATGAAACGGCAGCTTGAAAAGTTAAAGAAACGCCCGCATGTTATTTTTGCTACACCAGGTCGTTTACTTGAACTAATCAAACAGAAAAAAGTGAAAATGCATGAAGTAAGGCTGGTTGTACTTGATGAAGGAGATCAATTACTTATCCATGAACATCTAAATACCGTCCAAAATATTGTGAAATCAACCATGAGCGATCGCCAAGTTGTTTTATTTTCTGCTACAATGAAACCGGCAACCGAGAAATTGGCAAAAGAAATGACCAAGGACCCTGAAGTTCTTCGCATCGAAAAAGATGAACTTGCATCTTCAGGAGAAGTGGAGCATATTTATTTTTCATGTGAACCAAGAGATAAAATTAAGCTCCTTGAAAAAATCACGCGCTTAGAAAATAGTAAATCGCTTGCGTTTATTAATGATATCGGTGAAATTGAAGTATTTAAGGAAAAATTACATTTTAAAGAGTTGTCAATCGGAATCCTGCATAGCGACATGAAAAAGCTCGAACGGCAGGCAGCATTAAAGTCTTTCCGTGATGGAAAAATGAACATGCTAATTGCTACAGATGTGGCGGCGAGAGGACTTGATATCCAAGGGGTCACCCATGTTGTCAATATCGATTCCCCTAAGGATATAGCACAATATGTGCACAGGGCTGGCAGAACCGGAAGAATGGGTGCAAATGGGATTGTTATCTCGCTTGTTACCGATCGGGAAGAAAGAGAATTGAAACAGTATTGCCGTGAATTAAACGTCCCGCTTCATAAAAGAGTGTTTTTTAAAGGTCTAATCGCTGAAGAGGGACAAAGAGACCAAAAACTAAGAAGATAAGGTACGACATTGGCAGTGGAGGAAAATCCACTGTCTTTTTTTTATGTGGAAAGGGATTTCAATCTTAGTTCTTGAATAGTAAAGGAGAACGGAGGGAAAAAACATGGAAGATCCGAAATTAATAAAAAATGGATGGCTTGAAGAAGCCACCATCAGACAAATCCAAGATAAGTTTGAGAATGGTGAGCTAACAGCGAAAGAGCTCGTTTTAATGTACTTACATAGGATCGCGGTTTATGACCGCCATTTGCATTCTATTCTTGAAATAAATCCAGATGCATTACAGATAGCTGAAGCACTTGACGCTGAACGAAAAGAAACCGGCCCGCGCAGTCGATTGCACGGAATACCAATTTTAATAAAAGATAACATTGATACTCATGATAAAATGCATACAAGTGCTGGATCCCTGGCCTTAAAAAATTCAATTGCCCTCCATGATTCATTTGTAGCAGAACAATTACGGAAGGCAGGGGCAGTCATTCTCGGCAAGACCAATATGACAGAATGGGCAAATTTCATGGCTATCGGGATGAAAAGCGGCTATAGTTCACGAGGTGGTCAGGTATTAAATCCATATGGACCAGGCGAGTTTGATGTGGGTGGGTCTAGCTCAGGCTCAGGGGCAGCCGTTGCAGCTAACCTCGCGACAGTGGCAGTTGGAACCGAAACATCTGGATCCATCTTAAATCCTGCCTGTCAAAACTCCTTGGTGG
>Ga0209795_10002319_pt1 | contig 10625 bp, 9 predicted proteins | sample AgamicOrMarz_FD_187166 | JGI IMG/M metagenome (GOLD analysis project Ga0209795, IMG submission 187166) | Agave microbial communities from Guanajuato, Mexico - Or.Ma.rz (SPAdes) (version 2) | ecosystem: Host-associated > Plants > Phyllosphere > Phylloplane/Leaf | place: Guanajuato, Mexico...
TTTTGATTTTGCGCCGACTTCAGAAATCGTTTCTTTAACGACCTCTGCCAGTTCCTCTTCAGAAAGCTGTTTTGGCATATATAATTCAACTATAGCCAACTCTGTGCGCAACTTATCAACTAGGTCATCACGACCAGCTTTACCAAATTCATGGAGGGAGTCTTTGCGTTGTTTTACTTCGCGAGAAAGGACTGTTAACTCTACATCTTCGGTAAGCTCTTTAGTACCGAGCTTAATGGCTTCATTTTGCAAAGAAGCCTTAACCATCCGAATGACTGAGAGTTTGTCTTTTTCCTTGTTTCTCATCGCTTGTTTCATATCATTATTCAAACGCTCGAGAAGACTCATGTATTACACCCTCTCTTAAAACTTACGTTTTCTAGCTGCTTCAGACTTTTTCTTACGTTTTACACTTGGCTTTTCATAGAATTCGCGCTTTCTTGCCTCTTGCAAAGTACCAGTTTTTGATACTGTACGTTTGAAGCGACGAAGAGCATCTTCAAGCGATTCGTTTTTACGAACGACGGTTTTAGACATTCTCTTTCCCTCCCTCCGAAACACAACACACTAACATTCAATCCATGTACCTTGCAATTATAATATAACCTTGATACAAGGTCAACTGAAATTCGTGGTGTTAAAACAAGCTTTTTTATTATTTTATCCGATTCGATGAAAAGCATGTCTTTATTTTCTCTTAAAATAGGCATGTCCCACCCTAACGGACATAGAATGAAGGAGAGGAGGTCTAGAAATGTTGTACATATTACTCTTTATTTTATGTATTTTAATTTTTATTTTTGGGATGATGATTATTAGGTTTGGGCTGTTTAATTTATCAGAAAATAAATTAAAAGACTGGCTGATTAAATTAACTAGTTCCCCATTAAAAGGGATGCTGACAGGGACCTTCATTACTGCCTTATTACAAAGCAGTACTGCTGTGATGGTAATTACAATTGGATTAATTTCAGCAAGAATTATGACTTTCCCTCAATCAATCGGGATTATCCTTGGGACAAATATTGGAACTACCTTTAAAACAGAGTTAATTACATTTAATATTGATAAAGCGCTCGTACCACTTGCCTTCTTTGGAGCAATATTAATTTTATTTCGTAACAAAAAAGCAAGAAGTTTCGGTATGCTCTTATTTGGAATCGCCTCTGTTTTCACGGCTATGAAAGGGTTCGAAATGTTGGCTAAGCCCTTAACATCATTAGATATAATCAATCATTACATTCTCTCGATTAATGATCATATTTTTTTAAGCCTGTTAACAGGTACAATCATAACTGCAATTATTCAATCAAGTACTGCAATGACTGGAATTGCCATGGGTTTTCTAACTGCAGGTCTACTCCAACTTGATGCAGGAATTGCCATTGTCCTCGGTGCTAATATCGGTACTTGTATCACTGCCATCCTTGCCTCTATTGGCGGTGGAAAGGAATCGAGATTAGCTGCCTTTGCCCATGTCTGGCTCAATATTTTCGGGGTATTGCTTTTTATCCCGCTTATCCCCCCACTCACTGAAAATGCCTCGCTGTTAGCAGATACAAAAAATGTACAATTAGCGCATATAAGTGTTATTTTTAATGTAGCCACGTCGTTGATTGTCTTGCCTTTTGCAACGAAGTATGGAAAAATGATTTTATTTTTACACGATAAAACTCCTAAAAAGCCAATATCATGAAAACAAGACGGCCATTTAGCCGTCTTATTTTTAATAATTAGCAGTTACGGTTTGACCTTTGACGATGGCAATACTTGAACTTGCCCCGATTCTGGTCGCTCCAGCCTCGATCATTTTTTGGACATCCTCCGTACTTCTAACACCACCAGAGGCTTTTACACCCATGTCTGGACCGACAGTTTTCCTCATTAAGGCAATGTCTTCTACTGTCGCTCCACCTGTTGAGAATCCTGTTGAAGTTTTAACAAAATCTGCACCAGCTTTTAAGGATAGCTCACAGGCACGAATTTTTTCTTCTTGGGTTAACAGAATAGTTTCTATAATAACTTTCGTATGTGCTTTACCCTTAGCTGCATCGACAACGGCACGGATATCCTTTTCCACTAATTCATCGTTATGATCCTTTAAGGCACCTATATTAATTACCATATCCACTTCATTTGCACCGTTCTCAATGGCATTTTTTGTTTCAAATGCTTTTGTTTCAGATGTTGTTGCTCCTAATGGAAACCCTATTACAGTACAAACCATTACACCACTGCCTTGTAGCAACGCTGCTGCGGTACTTACCCATGTTGGGTTTACGCAAACAGACGCAAATTGATATTCCTTCGCTTCTTGGCACAGGGCTTCTATTTGCTGTTTCGTCGCTTCTGGCTTCAATAGGGTGTGGTCAATCAATGCAGCAATATTTGTTGTAGCCATTACCATGCTCCCTTCGCATTCATTCCATTCGAAATTTACCAAATGTTCATGAGTGGATTAGAAAGAAATTTGCTGCTGTCATTAGTTTATCCGAAACACCATAAAAAAAAAGGACCTAAATGGTCCTTAAATGGCAGCTTCTTCTTCCATAAACAATTCTGTTTTTGAAACGGATTCCTCAACAACTCTCACAAATTGTCCTTCGTTGTAAGGGTAGCCTGCTTTGGTAATCTTAACTTTAACAATTTTACCAATCAAATCTTCAGAAGCTGAGAAAACAACTTTCATGTAATTATCAGTGTATCCAATTAAAGAACCAGGATTCGCTTCCTCTTTTGAAACCTCTTCAGGGATTACTTCTAAAACTTCACCCTCAAATTGAGAAGCGTATTCTTTCGCCAGTTGGTCTGAAAGGGAGATTAAGCGATGAACTCGTTCATTTTTAACTTCCTCATCGACTTGATCCTCCATCCGAGCAGCGGGTGTTCCTGTACGCTTAGAATAAGGGAACACATGAAGTTCAGAAAATTTATGTTTATTAATAAAATTATATGTTTCCATAAACTCTTCCTCAGTTTCACCCGGGAAACCAACAATAACATCAGACGTAACAGCAAGGCCTGGAAGAACTTCTTTTAGTCGATCTAATCTTTCTCCAAAGAACTCCATTGTATATTTACGACGCATTCTTTTTAGGACAGAATTCGATCCAGATTGCAACGGGATATGCAAATGACGGACTACAATAGTAGAATGTTTAATTACTTCAATCACTTCATCTGTAATCTGACTAGCTTCGATGGAAGAAATCCGCAGTCGCTTTAATCCTTTTACTGACTCTAAGTCACGAAGTAATTGGGCAAGATTGTAATCCTTCATGTCTTCACCATAACCGCCTGTATGAATACCCGTTAGAACAATTTCCTGATACCCTGCATCAACTAATTGCTGGGCTTGACGGATAACTTCCTTCGGATCACGTGATCTCATTAATCCGCGTGCCCAAGGAATAATACAGAAGGTACAAAAATTGTTACATCCCTCTTGGATTTTTAAAGAAGCACGGGTTCTATCTGTAAAAGAAGGAACATCTAGTTCTTCATAGACACGACTTTTCATGATATTTCCAACACCATTAATTGGCTGGCGCTCAAGTTTATATTGCTCAATATATTCAAGCATTTTAACCCGGTCCTGTGTTCCCACAACAATATCAACGCCAGGAATCGCCATAATTTCCGCTGGTGACGTTTGTGCATAACAACCAGTTACACAGATAACAGCATCAGGATTTTTCCTAACTGCCCGCCGAATGACCTGACGACTTTTTTTGTCACCTGTATTTGTTACGGTACATGTATTAATAATATAAACGTCCGAAATTGATTCAAAATCAACTCGTTCGTAGCCCTCTTGTTTAAATAACTGCCAAATAGCTTCAGTTTCATAATGATTTACTTTACATCCTAAAGTATGAAACGCAACTGTTGCCATTGTTATTCACCTCATTAATTCAAAATGATAAGAAATAGCTGATAATGCATATAAAGGTGCTGTTTCCGTTCTTAATATTCTTGGGCCTAACCCACAAACTGCAAAATCGTTATCCCTTAATAGCCTAACTTCTTCATCGGTTAAGCCACCTTCCGGACCAAAAACGATAAGGAGTGTTTCACCTTGGTTCATTTTTTTTAGCGTAGAAGCAAAAACGGAGGTTTCACCATTTCTACTCTCTTCTTCAAAGGCAACTATTTTATAATGAAAATCTTTGCTTTTTATAAGCAAATCTTTAAAGGAAACTGGATTCATGACTTCCGGTAAAAAAGCACGATGGGATTGCTCCGCAGCTTCTTTAGCTATCTTTTGCCATCTGTCTATTTTTTTCGCTGCTTTTTTTTCATCCCATTTTACAACTGAACGGGCTGCTGAAAATGGAAGAAACCGATGTGCACCTAATTCTGTTCCTTTTTGGATAATCCATTCCAACTTGTCCCCTTTAGGCAGACCACTAGCTATTGTAATCGAAATGGGCAGCTCGGAGACGATCTCTTTCCATTGTACAACGTCTGCAACAACACTTGTATCGGTAATTTCTGCAAGAGCACATACAGCCTGCTTCCCTTCAGGATCAACACAAATAATTTGGTCGCCAATTTGCATGCGCATAACTTTTACGATATGATGGCGGTCCTCTTCATCGATCAAAAATCGATCGCCATTTGCTCGTTGTTTAACAAAGTATCGTTGCACACTTCCTGCACCCTTTCTAAAAACAATTTACTCTTTATTTTACAAAAGAAAAGTCAGTAATAAAAGTATGGCACGAAAAAAAGGGGTATGTCCCCCTCTTTATTCAACCATTATATCCGTTTTGCAATAATTGCAACCCAATCTTCCATCAAAATGGTTTCGGATATTTCAAAGCCAACTGCAACTAAAGCATCTTTGACTTGATCTTTTTTCTGTTTGATAATTCCAGAGGCAATGAATGCCCCGCCAGGTTTGACAACACTTGCAGCAGCATCAGTAAAGCGCAAAATAACTTCTGCCAAAATATTAGCTACAACGACATCAGCAGAATTTTCCTCCACACCATCTAGCAGGTTATTTTGGGCTGTTACCGCTCGATCACTTACTTTATTGAGCTTAATGTTCACTCTTGCGGTTGTTACAGCTACCTCATCAAGGTCATAGGCCCGGACATCTTCCGCACCTAGCATGGCTGCTGCAATACTTAATACCCCAGAGCCTGTTCCAACATCGATAACCCGGTCACCAGGACGAACGGTTCTTTCAAGTGCTTGAATACACAAGACAGTTGTCGGGTGCGTCCCAGTACCGAACGCCATCCCTGGATCTAATTCGATAATTAATTCATCACTGCTGACCGGAGTATAAATCTCCCAAGTCGGTACAATTGTAAATTTCTCGGAAATTTTCACAGGATGATAGTATTTTTTCCATGCAGTAGCCCATTCTTCTTCATTTACTTCACTTATTGTCACTTTATTTCGACCGATATCGATATTATGAATAATCAAATTATTGATTGATTCTTTAATAGCATCCACCGTTTCACCTAGAAAGCTATTAACCGGAAGATACGCCTTTAAGATGACGCCTTCTTCAGGATAATCATCAGGATTGAGTTGATAGATTTCTCCAAATTGATCTTCTCGTTCTTTCGTCAATTCAAATGGATCTTCAATGACTACACCACTCGCCCCAGCTTCATGCAAAATATGAGAAATAGGTTCAATCGCCTCATTTGTTGTGTGAATACTGATTTCAGACCATTTCACATCTACCAACTCCAATCCTTACTCGCTTTTAAAGGCTCTTTTTACTTTAGAGAAAAAACTTTCTTCGTGTTCACCAATGGGAGATGAGCCACTAAGCTCTGCAAATTCTTTTAAAAGCTGTTTTTGTTTTTCTGTTAACTTTGTTGGGGTAATAATCCGAACAATGATATATTGATCGCCTACACCGTATCCACGAACATTAGGAACACCTTTTCCTTTTAGACGGAATTTTTTCCCTGTCTGCGTCCCAGCAGGAATTTTCAACTTTACTTTCCCGTGTAAAGTAGGTACTTCAATCTCATCACCCAATGACGCTTGAACGAAAGTGATCGGCATTTCACAATAAATATCATCGCCATCTCTTTCAAAAAACTCATGTTGTCTTACATGGAATACAACATAAAGATCTCCTGGAGGTCCACCGTTAATTCCAGCTTCCCCTTGACCGGACATGCGTAGTTGTTGACCATCATCAATGCCCGCAGGAATTTTAACATGAATTTTCTTGCGTTTTTGTACTTTTCCTTTACCACCGCAAGTGGAACATTTATGTTTAATTTCTTTCCCAGTCCCGTTACAGTGATTGCAGGTACGACGATTAACAATTCTTCCAAAAGGAGTGTTTTGCTCCACATTTAATTGACCTGTTCCATTACAGTGCTGGCATGTTTCTGGCTTAGTTCCAGGTTTTGCCCCAGAACCACTGCATGTATCGCATGTTTCTTCCCGTGGAATTTCAATATCTGTTTCTTTCCCAAAGGCTGCTTCTTCAAAAGATACAGTCATCGTGTACTGAAGGTCAGCTCCTTGTCTTGGTGCGTTTGGATCACGCCTTCTTGAGCCTCCACCGCCGCCAAAGAACGTATTAAAGATATCTTCAAACCCTCCAAAGCCACCGCCGAAATCTCCTCCGCCAAAGCCTTGGTTAGGATCTGTATGACCAAATTGGTCATAATGAGCTTTTTTCTGATCATCGCTTAATACTTCGTATGCTTCTGTTATTTCCTTAAATTTATCAGCCGCATCTGCTGCCTTATTAATATCTGGGTGATATTGTTTAGATAGCTTTCGATAGGCTTTTTTTATTTCATCCTTTGAAGCACTTTTACTTATCCCTAGCACTTCATAGTAATCCCGTTTACTCATGATTACCCACTCCCGAATCTGTCACATAAAGGTTATTGTATCATTCATATTGATGTTAATGCAATAAAAAAAGCCAAAGCCCATAGTTCTGACTTTGACTTTTTCGGTGACTCTTAAATCGAAATATGTCTAGCTTCAGCGCCTAGTGGCTCGGGTCATAAGCCAATCCGTCAAGAAGGTTAAAAAGCAACCTTCTCGCCGGCTCGTCTTATGCCTGTCGCCCCTGGGCAAGGCGCTTACGCTTTTCTATTTTACTTATCTTCTTTTACTTCTTCAAATTCTGCATCAACTACATCATCTTTAGGACCAGCTGTATTACCAGCTTCTGGGCCTCCCTGTTGTGCTTGCCCGGCAGCTGCTGCTTGTTCATAGAGTTTAACTGTTAAAGCCTGAACGATTTCTTGTAAGGCATCCTTTTTCGTACGGATTTCATTAAGGTCATTTTTCTCAATCGCCGCTTTTAACGCATCTTTTGCTTCATTTGCATTGGCAACTTCACCTGCATCAACCTTACCCTCAAGGTCTTTTAAGGTTTTTTCAGTTGTAAAGACAAGTTGATCTGCTTCGTTACGAAGTTCCACTTCTTCTTTACGAAGTTTATCTGCCTCAGCGTTTTCTTCAGCTTCTCTTACCATGTTTTGGATTTCTTCATCTGAAAGTCCAGTTGAAGACTTAATTGTGATTTGTTGTTCTTTATTTGTACCAAGGTCTTTTGCACGGACATTTACGATACCATTCTTATCAATGTCAAAATTTACTTCAATTTGCGGAATTCCACGTGGCGCAGGTGGAATATCAGATAATTGGAATCGTCCTAAAGTCTTGTTATTAGCTGCCATTGGACGTTCCCCTTGAAGGACATGAATATCAACAGCAGTCTGATTATCAGCAGCAGTTGAGAACACTTGCGATTTAGACGTAGGGATCGTTGTATTACGGTCAATTAACTTCGTAAATACCCCGCCCATTGTTTCAATACCAAGAGAAAGTGGAGTTACGTCAAGTAACACAACGTCCTTAACATCACCAGTAATAACACCACCTTGAATGGCAGCACCCATTGCTACCACTTCATCTGGGTTAACACCACGATGCGGCTCTTGTCCTGTTGCTTTTTTAATAGCTTCTTGAACTGCTGGAATACGAGTTGAACCACCAACTAGGATAACTTTATCAATTTCTGAAGGTGTTAAACCAGCATCGCTTAATGCTTGGCGAGTTGGACCCATCGTACGTTCTACAAGATGAGCAGATAATTCGTCAAACTTTGCTCTAGTCATGGTTACTTCTAAGTGAAGCGGACCAGCAGCCCCTGCAGTGATAAATGGTAATGAAATTTGAGTGGAAGTGACACCTGATAGGTCTTTTTTCGCCTTTTCAGCCGCATCCTTTAAGCGTTGTAAAGCCATTTTGTCTTGTGAAAGGTCAATCCCATTTTCTTTTTTGAATTGGTCTACAAGGTAATCAATAACGACTTGGTCAAAGTCATCCCCGCCAAGGCGATTATCACCAGCTGTTGATTTAACTTGGAACACACCATCGCCTAATTCAAGAATTGAAACGTCGAATGTACCACCACCAAGGTCATAAACAAGAATTGTTTGATCTTCATCTGTCTTGTCTAATCCATAGGCTAGTGCAGCAGCAGTTGGCTCATTGATAATACGTTCCACTTCAAGACCGGCAATTTTCCCAGCATCCTTGGTTGCTTGGCGTTCAGCATCATTAAAGTACGCTGGTACAGTAATAACTGCCTTCGTAACTGTTTCACCAAGATAATCTTCTGCATAAGATTTTAAATATTGAAGAATAATCGCAGATAATTCTTGTGGTGTATATTCTTTTCCTTCAATCTCAACTTTGTAATTTGTGCCCATATGGCGTTTAATGGACATAATTGTATTGGGATTAGTAATTGCTTGACGTTTAGCAACTTCACCAACCTGGCGTTCTCCGTTTTTAAATGCAATCACTGAAGGAGCTGTTCGATTGCCTTCTGGATTTGGAATAACTTTTGGTTCGCCGCCTTCAAGGACAGCAACACAAGAGTTGGTTGTACCAAGGTCAATACCGATAATTTTACTCATTTCCTTTTCCTCCTAAAAAAATATGTAGTCTTATTGATTTACTTTCACCATTGCAGGTCGGATAACGCGGTCTTTTAATAAATAACCTTTTTGAAATTCATCAGTTACAATGTTTGAGCCATAGTTCTCATCTTCACCCTGCATTACAGCCTGATGCTGATGCGGATCAAACTCTTTACCTACCGCGTCGATTGGTTCAACACCTTCATTTTTCAAGGCATCTAGCAAACCGCGGTAAACCATATCCATTCCTTGTAGAAGTGTCTTGGTTTGTTCATTATCTGCTTCCACTTTCATTGCTCTTTCAAAGTTGTCAATTGCAGGTAATAAATCGGTAATAAGTTTTTGTGCTCTATATTTTTGGCCCGCTTCTAGATCTAATCTAGTACGCCTCCGGAAATTATCAAAATCTGCTTGTAGTCGTAGATATCGATTATCTGCTTCCTCTAACTTTGCCTTCAGCGATTGGATTTCTTGGTCCTTTTCATCAACAGGAAGGTCCTCTGCTTGTTCTGTTGCTACACCTTCTTCAAAAACAGGTTCAACCGTTTTTTCATCGGTAAGTTCAACATTATCAGTACTTTCAAGATCCATTTCTTCATTTAACGTGTTATTATTCTCATTCGTCAACTTACTCACCTCCCTTAAAGCATTTACTGTCATATATAGGATAATTCATCATCATAGAAAAGGGAGTGAAATAACAGGCATTTCACCCTTACTCAATATTACCCGTGCTATTTATTTTGATACAGCTTAGTCAATACAGCAGTTAAATCCTTACTTAAAAATTGTAATAAGCTAATCACACGGGAATATTCCATCCTTGTAGGCCCTAAGATGGCGATCGTCCCCAAATTTTCGACTCCTGCCGAGAACGTAGCTGTGATTAAACTGCAATTATCCATGACACTATTATTATTTTCGGTGCCAATTTTAACGTGAATTCCTGCTGAATCATTTCTGATCAAATTATATATCCACTCTTCTTGGTCAATCATCATTAAAAGGCTGCGGAGTTTTGTTACATCATGAAACTCCGGCTGGCTTAACATATTTGTCTTTCCTGCAAAGAAAAGTTTTTCACTAATTGGCATTTTTAATGAATCTGCAAGTGTATGCAACATTAAATCATAATCATGGATATGCTGCCTTAAAAGCATCGCTACTTCTTTATAAATCTTATCATTTAGATCTTCGAGAGGAACACCTGCCAAACGATCATTTAAAATATTTACTGTTTTCTCCAAATCACCAGCATCAACTGATCCTGGTAAAGAAAAGGTCCTGTTTTCTACATGACCCGTATTTGTAACAAAAATTGCCACTGCAGTTTCTTTGTTCAACGGGATAATTTGGATTCTTTTCAACTTATTAACGCTGACAGCTGGACCGAGAACAATCGATGTATAGTTCGTTAGGTCCGATAATATTTTTGCAGATCTTTGGATAATTTTTTCGAATTCGAAAATCTTCTCAGCAAAAATCGACTGAATGATAGACATATCATGTTGATTTAAAACCTGTGGAGACAAGAGATGATCAACATAATAGCGATAACCCTTTTCCGATGGGACACGCCCTGAAGAGGTATGTGTCTTTTCAATAAAACCCAACTCTTCAAGGTCGGACATTTCATTGCGAATGGTTGCCGAACTGAAGGAAATTTCCTCCTTTTTCGACAAACTT
>Ga0209795_10002321_pt1 | contig 10614 bp, 10 predicted proteins | sample AgamicOrMarz_FD_187166 | JGI IMG/M metagenome (GOLD analysis project Ga0209795, IMG submission 187166) | Agave microbial communities from Guanajuato, Mexico - Or.Ma.rz (SPAdes) (version 2) | ecosystem: Host-associated > Plants > Phyllosphere > Phylloplane/Leaf | place: Guanajuato, Mexico...
TGTTAAACAGTATTTTAGTAATACTTTGCCTCATTGCCGTCAGCGCCTTTTTCTCGATTTCAGAGATTTCGCTGGCCGCCTCCCGTAAAATCAAACTTAAGCTGCTTGCGGACGATGGCAACATCAATGCGCAGCGCATCCTGAAAATGCAGGAAAACCCGGGGATGTTCTTCACCGTGGTGCAAATCGGCCTTAACGCAGTCGCCATTTTAGGCGGTATCGTGGGCGATGCGGCGTTTTCTCCGGTGTTTCACAGCGTCTTCTCACGCTACTTTTCGCCTGAACTTTCCGAGCAGTTGAGCTTTATTCTCTCCTTCTCGCTGGTGACGGGGCTGTTCATTTTGTTTGCGGACTTAACTCCGAAACGCATCGGTATGATTGCACCAGAAGCCGTGGCTTTGCGTATCATCAACCCGATGCGCTTCTGTCTGTACGTTTTCCGCCCGCTGGTGTGGTTCTTCAACGGTCTGGCTAACAGCATCTTCCGCCTGTTCAAAATCCCGATGGTGCGTAAAGACGACATCACCTCTGATGACATTTACGCGGTGTTCGAAGCCGGTGCGCTCGCAGGCGTGTTGCGTAAGCAGGAACATGAACTGATCGAAAATGTATTTGAGCTGGAGTCCCGTACCGTTCCCTCTTCCATGACGGGGCGTGAGAACGTCATTTGGTTCGACCTGCATGAAGACGAGCAGAGCCTGAAAAACAAAGTGGCGGAACATCCACACTCCAAGTTTCTGGTCTGTAATGAGGATATCGACCACATCATCGGGTATGTCGATTCCAAAGACCTGCTGAACCGCGTGCTGGCGAACCAGAGCCTGGCGCTGAACAGCGGCGTCCAGATCCGCAATACGCTGATCGTCCCGGACACCTTGACGCTCTCCGAAGCGCTGGAAAGCTTCAAAACCGCCGGGGAAGACTTTGCGGTGATCATGAACGAATACGCGCTGGTGGTGGGTATTATTACCCTCAACGACGTCATGACTACGCTGATGGGTGACCTGGTCGGCCAGGGGCTTGAAGAGCAAATCGTGGCGCGTGACGAGAACTCATGGCTGGTCGATGGCGGTACGCCGATTGAAGACGTAATGCGCGTACTGGATATCGATGAATTCCCGCAGTCAGGCAATTACGAGACGATTGGCGGCTTTATGATGTTTATGCTGCGCAAAATCCCGAAACGTACCGACTCGGTGAAGTTTTCAGGTTACAAGTTTGAAGTGGTGGATATCGACAACTTCCGTATCGACCAGCTGCTGGTCACGCGCATAGACAGTAAGCCGACCGTACTGGTACCGAAACTCCCTGACGCGGAAGAGAAGGTTTCCGCGTAACAGTGCCAGAAACATCAACGGCTCCCATCGGGAGCCGTTACTTTTTTGACTGCGTTAACTACTGCATAGCACGTTGGTTAAGCCATTTCAGTCTGCAGACGCATAACCTGACGGTTGACCTCGGACATCACAGAATAGTGCTGCTTGTCCTTCACTTTCGGGATAAGGATTTTGCCCTTATCAAATTCGAAAGCGCCAACATCCTTGATATACAAACGTCCACGGAACAGGATCTTCACGTACTTCGCCACCTGAAGCGGGTTGTAGCGTTGGAAAATTTTCATTCTTGTCTCTCCTGCAAATCATACGCTCTTGCGGTGCCACAATCGGCCCGACTGTTCCGAGCGCAAATTTTGATGCCCAATGACTATAGTCCAGAATCTCAGAGACACCCAGTATGCATCAGTTTATTTACCGTTTGATTACAAATAATCAGAACATTCTTTGCATAGCATTACTGAAAGCAGTATAAGCCGTCGTTTTTTTACGGATATGTGCGTTCGCCCGCAAACTGGCATCGCGCTTGCGGGAAAAGAGCATTGATCGCACTTATGATTAAAAACGTATGACCAAGTGGTCGGATCACCTGCAAACAAAAGGAAACACTATGACCCTTCGTAACATCCTGGCCGCAGCCTGCCTGTTACTGCCGCTGATGGCGTCCGCACACACTATTGAAAAAGGACAACGTGTGCCCGCAGTCGGTATTGCCGATCGGGGAGAATTGATTCTCGACAATGATAAGTTTAGCTTTAAAAACTGGAATAGCGCGCAGCTTCCAGGAAAAGTGAGAGTGGTACAACACATTGCGGGGCGTACCTCTGCAAAAGAGAAAAACGCCAACATGGTGGAAGCGATCAAGGCCGCCGATTTACCACACGATCGTTACCAGACCACCACTATCGTTAACACCGACGATGCCATTCCTGGCTCAGGCATGTTTGTGCGTAGCAGCCTGGAGAGCAATAAAAAGCTCTACCCGTGGTCGCAGATTATCGTCGACAGTAACGGCGTGACGCGCAAAGTCTGGCAGCTGGAAGAAGAGAGTTCTGCCGTCATCGTGCTGGATAAAGCGGGCCGCGTGCAGTGGGTGAAAGACGGCGCGTTGACGCAGGAAGAGGTGCAGCAGGTGGTTGCCCTGCTGCGAAAATTGCTCGCTCAGTAAAGCGAGACCCGAAAACCGGGGTTCAAGAACGACTCACGCGGGGTATAGTCCAGCGGCTTACCCTGCCAGTCGTGAACATGCGCCCCGGCAGCGGCGGCTACCGCATGCCCTGCCGCCGTATCCCAGACGTTAGTGGGCCCGAAGCGCGGGTAGAGTTGCGCCTGCCCTTCCGCCACCAGACAGAACTTCAGGGATGAGCCTATCGATGTCGTCTGATGTTCGCCCAGCTGTTGCAGGTACTCCTGCAATTCGTTGTCGCTGTGCGAACGGCTGATGACCACCAGCGGCGGACGCGCGTCACGGACCTGGATTTGCTTACGCACGCCGCACTCCTCTTTCCACGCTTTGCCCTCGGCGGCGCTGTACATGACCTTCAACACCGGCGCGTAAACCACGCCAAGCACGGCCTTTCCTTGCTCAATCAGGGCGATATTAACGGTAAACTCACCGTTGCGCTTGAGGAACTCTTTCGTGCCATCAAGGGGATCCACCAGCCAGTATCGCTGCCATTGCTGGCGTTCGTCCCAGCCCTGTGGGGCCTCTTCAGACAGCACCGGGATATCCGGGGTCAGATCCTGCAAGCCTTTAAGGATCACGGCATGTGCGGCAAGATCCGCCGCCGTTACCGGGGAGTCATCCGCTTTGCTGGCGACGTCCATCGGTTTCGCGCCATCGTACACTTGCATGATTGCGTCTCCCGCGTCCCGCGCGAGCTGACAAATTTTATCTAACATTCTCCACCTCTTTGTTAATGCAGTGGGTTTAACTCATTGTTTTATTTATATCGTATTGTGAACAATTCCGCTATCTGTGAAGCAATTCCGGTTTCAGGGTAACTTTTTCTGGCAGGATTCACATTTCTGTAAGCAACAAACTATAGATACATATTCTTTTGTGGCTTAGATCGTAAAAAGGACTCCTCTGATGATTAAGTTTAGTGCAACGCTTCTGGCGACGCTGATTGCCGCGAGCGTACAGGCAGCGACCGTCGATCTGCGAATTCTGGAAACGACCGACCTGCATAGCAACATGATGGACTTCGATTACTACAAAGATACCCCGACGGAGAAATTCGGACTGGTACGCACCGCAAGTTTGATCAACGCGGCGCGGGGCGAAGTGAAAAACAGCGTGCTGGTGGATAACGGTGACTTAATTCAGGGTAGCCCGCTGGGCGATTATGTTGCCGCAAAGGGCCTGAAAAAAGGGGATATTCATCCGGTTTATAAAGCGCTGAATACCCTGGATTATGCCGTAGGAAACCTGGGTAATCACGAATTCAACTATGGTCTGGATTACCTGCATAACGCGCTCGCTGGCGCGAAATTCCCGTATGTTAACGCCAATATCATCGACGTTAAGACCCAAAAGCCGCTCTTTACCCCCTATCTGATCAAAGAGACCGAGGTGGTGGATCAGGACGGCAAAAAACAGACGCTTAAGATTGGGTATATCGGTTTTGTTCCCCCGCAGATCATGACGTGGGATAAGGCCAATTTGACGGGCAAAGTGACCGTTAACGATATTACCGAGACCGCACGCCACTATGTTCCGGAAATGCGCGAAAAAGGTGCCGATCTGGTGGTTGTGGTCGCGCACTCGGGTCTTTCTTCTGATCCCTGGCAGGCCATGGCAGAAAACTCGGTGTATTACCTGAGCGAAGTCCCCGGCGTGGATGCCATTCTGTTTGGGCATGCGCACGCCGTATTCCCGGGTAAAGATTTCGCCAGCATCAAAGGCGCGGATATCGAAAAAGGGACGCTGAACGGCGTGCCGTCCGTCATGCCGGGGATGTGGGGCGATCATCTGGGCGTGGTCGATCTGGTGCTGAACAACGACAACGGAAAGTGGCGCGTGACGCAGTCGAAAGCGGAAGCACGGCCTATCTACGATACCGCGAATAAAAAATCGCTGGCGGCAGAAGATAAGGATCTGGTGAAGGTTCTGAAGCATGACCATGACGCCACGCGTGAGTTTGTCGGCAAGCCTGTCGGCAAATCCGCCGATAACATGTACAGCTATCTGGCGCTGGTGCAGGACGATCCTACGGTTCAGGTCGTCAATATGGCGCAAAAAGCCTACGTAGAGCACTTTATTCAGGGCGATCCGGACCTGGCAAAACTGCCCGTCCTGTCTGCCGCAGCCCCGTTCAAAGTGGGCGGACGCAAGAACGATCCGGCAAGCTATGTTGAGGTGGAAAAAGGCCCGCTAACCTTCCGTAATGCCGCCGATCTCTATCTTTATCCCAACACGCTGGTGGTGGTGAAGGCCACGGGAAAAGAGGTTAAAGAGTGGCTGGAGTGCTCAGCCGGGCAGTTTAACCAGATCGATCCGAAGAGCAGCAAGCCGCAGTCGTTGATCAACTGGGACGGATTCCGCACCTATAACTTCGATGTCATTGACGGCGTGGATTATCAGATTGATGTTTCACAGCCCGCAAAATATGACGGCGAGTGTCAGACGGTGAACCCGCAGGCGGAGCGCATCAAGAACCTGACGTTTAAGGGCAAACCGATCGATCCTGAGGCGGTCTTCCTCGTGGCAACCAATAACTACCGCGCCTATGGCGGTAAGTTTGCCGGTACCGGTGATAGCCATATCGCCTTTGCCTCACCGGATGAAAACCGCACGGTACTGGCGGCCTGGATCGGCGAACAGTCGAAGAACGCGGGCGCGATTCATCCTGCCGCGGATAATAACTGGCGTCTGGCCCCGATTCACAGCGAGACAAAACTGGATATTCGCTTTGAAACCTCGCCTTCAGAGAAAGCGGCAGCGTTTATCAAGGATAAGGCGCAGTATCCGATGAAAAAGGTCGGCACGGACGATATTGGTTTCGCCCTTTATCAGGTGGATTTGAGTCAGTAAAGAAACGGAGCGGGCGCCCGGATAACCGTGCGCCTGTGCCTTAGAGGATAAACAGCAGGTCGGTTTTGCGGGCCTGCTTCATCTCTTTATAAAAATTTTCATGGGTGGCGAGACTCAATAAATACAGTTCGAGCTTCTGTTCTTTCCAGGAGTAACCAAGCAAAACAAGTTGTTTGTGGATATGAAACTTATGCACCCGGAGATAACTTAAATCCCCTTTTTTGAGCTCCCCCTTTAAAGGGTCGAGGATAATTTTGTCGATTTCATCCTCCACCGTCTTTAACATATCATTACTAAGCTTATCCATTGCCTTCTCAAAACGTCGCGTCTGAAAAACCTCAATCGGTGGGTTTCGTCCTTCGCACATAACGCGTTACCTTTCCATTGTCGACTTCGCTACGCGCAAGAAGAGTTTCCAGAATAAAGTTGTAAGGCAATTCTGGATTCTCCTCAGCGATCCTGCCAATCCGGGCCCAGTGCTCGATTTGCTTTGGCACACTCCGGCTGGCCGCTTCGGCATGAATTTTCACGTCCGAAACAAAGTCTTCATCCAAACGAATGCTAATAGCCATAATCATTGATCCTGAACGTCATACAGTTGACGGTGGTCATTGTGCATCTTTTAATCAAAACGCGCAACAAATTGTCGCATCACGCCGCGCGTTCGTCCCGGTTCGCCAGTACCCGTGGGGTATTGACCTCTATCCAGTCTGCCAGCGCGACCACTTTTTCACTCACCTCTACGCCGAGGGGCGTGAGGCTGTATTCCACATGGGGCGGCACGACCGGGTATGAAACGCGATTCACGAATCCGTCCTGCTCCAGCGCCTGTAAAGACTGAGAGAGCATTTTCTCGCTTACGCCGCCCATTTTACGGCGTAGATCGCTAAACCGATGTGTTCCCTGGCGTAGCGCCACCAGAATCAGCACGCCCCAACGGCTGGTAACGTGTTTCAACACCTCTCGGGAAGGACATTGCTCGGCAAATAAGTTGCCGTCGCGCATTTGGTCGCTGAGGGTCGGGATCGTTTTGTTCATACTTACCTTTTTGTACGTACTTACTAAAAGTTAGTCATGATGCTAGTGTGCCATAACACCAGACAAACACGAAGGAGTTCCTCATGATTGCTATAACCGGCGCTACCGGCCAGCTTGGTCAGCTCGTTATTGAACACCTGCTCAAAACCGTTCCCGCAGACCAGATCGTAGCTATTGTCCGACATCCGGCGAAAGCCGAAGCGCTCAGCCAGCAAGGGATCACCGTGCGTCAGGGCGATTATACCGACCCGGCAACGCTGACCACAGCCCTGCAGGGCGTGGAGAAACTGCTGCTGATCTCCTCCAGTGAGGTGGGGCAACGCGAAGCCCAGCATCAGAATGTGATCAATGCCGCCAAAGCCGCAGGCGTGAAATTTATTGCCTATACCAGCCTGCTGCATGCGGATCGCTCGCCGCTCGGTCTGCATGTTGAACATGTCGCCACTGAAAACGCGCTGGCAGCCTCGGGCATTCCTTACGCACTGCTGCGCAACGGCTGGTATACCGAGAACTATCTGGCCAGCGTCCCGCCGGCGCTGGAACATGGCGTCTTTATTGGGGCCGCAGGGGAAGGAAAAATCGCTGCCGCGCCGCGTGCCGATTACGCCGCGGCGGCAGCCCGCATCATCGCCAGTGAAGGGCATAGCGGAAAAGTGTATGAACTGGCGGGTGACAACGCCTGGACGTTAAGCGAACTGGTCGCTGAAGTGAGCCGACAGAGCGGTAAAACCGTCAGCTATCAGAATCTGAGCGAAGCCGATTTTGCCGCCGCGCTGAAAAGCGTGGGCTTACCGGCGGGTCTGGCGGATATGCTCGCCGATTCCGATGCGGGCGCCGCCAAAGGCGGTCTGTTTGACGACAGCCATACGCTCAGCCAGCTGATTGGTCGCCCAACAACGCCGCTTAGCCAGAGCATCAAAGCCATTCTGTAAGGGTTATTTTTTGTGGCATCCCTGAGGGTCATCTTTGATAATGCAGAGATGACCCCAGAGGAGGCTTCTATGCAAGGCGTACCCGAACAGTTCAGTGATGAAAGAGACAGCGCACGCTTTCGCCACCTGTCCCAGCTGCCTGGCGTGGAGTTGTATCATGCCCATATCTCACGCTACGCCTTCGAACCTCACACCCATGAAGCCTTCGGCATCGGGGCCATTGAAGCGGGTGCCGAGCGTTTTCGCTATCGCGGCACGCACTACGTTGCCCCTGAACATTCTGTTGTGACCATGAACCCTGACGAACTGCACACGGGCGAAGCGGCCGCCGACGACGGCTGGCGTTACCGGATGGTGTATCTGGAGCCGGATGTGCTGGAAGAGGTCACGGGGGTGCGGCACTGGTGGTTCCAGGACGTGACGCGTCACGATCCGCTGCGCGCCCGCCGTATCGGCCAGTTAATTTACGGGTTATGGCACACAGAGGATCCGCTGGGACAAAAAGGTCTGCTGCTGGAGCTAATTGAGACCTTCCAGCCCCTCGCCCGTCACGCGCCCGTTGTACCGGACGCCGGGCACCGCTTTGACCGCGCGCGGGAGTATCTGCATGACAACTATATGCGTCCGGTCACCCTGGACGAGCTGGCCAACGTGGTCTCGCTCAGTCCGTATCATTTTCAACGCCAGTTCAAAGCCCATTTCCATGTCACTCCGCACCAGATGCTGATGGCGATTCGCCTGTGGCGCGCCAAAATATTCCTCACCCACGGTATGCCCGCGGCCGACGTGGCGGCTGCGACGGGGCTAACCGATCAGTCGCATCTGACCCGCGCCTTTACCCATCGCTACGGCATTACCCCTGTCCGCTATCAGAAACAGGTGACGCCGCGTTAATGCGCAATCTCCTACAATATTCCCGCCCTGCCCCCGACTACACTGACATTCAACGCAATAAAAACGGATGGATGCATGATTAGCGGCGTGTTGTATGCCTTACTGGCCGGTTTGATGTGGGGGCTGATTTTTGTCGGCCCGCTGATTGTGCCGGATTACCCGGCAGTGTTGCAGTCAATGGGACGCTATCTGGCGCTGGGACTGATTGCCCTGCCCCTGGCCTGGTTGGGACGGGCGCGTTTACGTCAGTTAACCCGTCAGGACTGGATGACCGCGCTGGGCCTGACCATGATGGGGAATCTTATCTATTACGTCTGCCTGGCAAGCGCCATTCAGCGGACCGGGGCCCCCGTGTCGACCATGATTATCGGCACCCTGCCGGTGGTGATCCCGATTTTTGCCAACCTGCTTTACAGCCAGCGGGATGGCAAGCTGGCCTGGTCAAAAATGCTGCCTGCGCTGCTGTGTATTGCCGTTGGCCTCGCCTGCGTGAACGTTGCTGAGCTGAGCCAGGGGGTGGCGACGTTGAGCCTGTGGCGTTACGGCTCCGGCATCGCACTGGCGTCAGTCTCGGTCGTCTGCTGGGCCTGGTATGCTCTGCGTAATGCCCGCTGGCTGCGGGAAAATCCGGATAAACACCCGATGATGTGGGCAACCGCCCAGGCGCTGGTGACCCTGCCGGTCTCCTTGCTGGGTTATCTGGCCGCCTGCGGCTGGCTTAGCGTACAAGAGCCCGCTTTTGCCCTGCCGTTAGGGCCGCGCCCGGAGGTCTTTATCGGGCTGATGGTGGCGATCGCCGTGCTCTGTTCGTGGGTTGGCGCATTGTGCTGGAACATGGCCAGTCAAAAATTACCTACCGTGATCTTAGGCCCGCTGATTGTCTTCGAAACCCTGGCCGGGCTGTTGTATACCTTCCTGATGCGCCAGAGCGTGCCGCCGCTGTTAACGACCTGCGGGATTGGATTATTAGTGGTGGGCGTGGTGATAGCGGTCAGAGCGAAGCCGGAAAAACCGTTGGTCGTTCCGGCTTCAGAGGGGTGACGGGTTGCCGGGCGGGGCTGACGCCTGCCCGGACTACATAGGTTTCATGAGAGACGCTTTAAAACGTCTCCCAGTTCCCTTCCGTTACCGTCGATACGGGCTTCGCTTTCGCCGTGTAGGTTTTCACCGGAGCAGCTTTTACAGCCTGACTCCGGGTAATTTTGAAGACGGCAACCGCTTCGTTCAGACGCGCCGCCTGATCTTCCAGCGCCGCCGCCGCGGCTGCGGACTCTTCCACCAGTGAGGCGTTTTGCTGCGTCACGCGATCCATCTCGGCCACCGCCTGACCCACCTGGTCAATTCCCCGGCTCTGCTCGTCGGACGCAGAGGCGATTTCGCCCATGATGTCGGTCACGCGCGTAACCGCGCTGACGATCTCGGCCATGGTTTCACCCGCCTGGTTAACCAGAGCGGAGCCGGCATTCACCCGCTCGCCGGAATCGTCAATCAGCCCTTTGATCTCTTTCGCTGCCTGGGCGCTGCGCTGTGCCAGCGTACGGACCTCACCGGCGACCACCGCAAAGCCACGACCCTGCTCGCCTGCTCTCGCCGCTTCAACCGCCGCATTGAGCGCCAGAATGTTCGTCTGGAAGGCGATGCCGTCAATAACGTTAGTAATTTGCGCAATTTTGCTGGAGCTGGTGGCGATTTCGTCCATGGTACGCACCACGCCTTCCACCACGTTACCGCCCTTCTTCGCGGTGGAAGAGGCATCGAGCGCCAGACGGGAAGCCTGACGCGCGTTGTCGGCGTTTTGCTTCACGGTTGCAGTGAGTTGCTCCATGCTGGCGGCGGTCTCTTCCAAAGAGGCGGCCTGCTGCTCGGTACGAGAAGAGAGATCGTTGCTGCCCGCAGAGATCTCCCCCGCGCCGGTATAGATAGTGTCAGCCCCTTCACGCACCACGCCAACGGTGTTCGCCAGCGCGGTCTGCATCTCCTGCACGTTACGCGCCAGTACGGCCATCTCATTTTTGCCCTGCGCTTCAATAGGCTGCGTCAAATCCCCGGCCGCGATCGCCCGAATGTGACCAATGACATCATTCAGAGGCAGTAACAGAACGCGACGCATCGCCACCCAGCTGGTGATGATGACCGCAATCACCACAATCATGATCGCCGAGAGGACCCACAGAATACGTTTGTAATCATTCTCGTTGTCTTTCATGCCTGCGCTGGTAAGCTTCGCCTGCGCTTCACGCCATTCATGATAAACCTTCTGCATCGCCACCTGTTTTTGTTCAGCGTTTTGCTTGAACATCTCTTCCAGGTTGCCCTGTGCCAGCAGGGTGTTCATTTTTGCAAGCGTGGTTGAGTAAAGGCGATATTGCTCTTCCAGCTG
>Ga0209795_10002326_pt1 | contig 10604 bp, 10 predicted proteins | sample AgamicOrMarz_FD_187166 | JGI IMG/M metagenome (GOLD analysis project Ga0209795, IMG submission 187166) | Agave microbial communities from Guanajuato, Mexico - Or.Ma.rz (SPAdes) (version 2) | ecosystem: Host-associated > Plants > Phyllosphere > Phylloplane/Leaf | place: Guanajuato, Mexico...
GAGGGCTGCGTTGCCCTTCGATCAACAGCGTCCTGCATTTCACACCGCGCGCCGCGTCGCGTGAATATGCGGGCAGCGGATCGCGCAGCTGTTTCGGCAACGTGGCCGCGTTGTCCGTAGCCATCGTGCGAAAGGCTACCGAACTCTTGCGCCATGAGCCCGGCGCGCTGACCGAGTCCACGAACAGTTCAAGACCCGCGTCGATCTCGCCTGCTTCTATCAAGTCCACAACGCGTGCGCGCAGCGCGTTCGTCGCGGTCGGCAGCGACGCGTCGGGCATGCCGTCTATCTGTAACGGACCGCCAGGGTCCGCAAGCGTAAGCGTCTTCACGAGTCGCGGGTACTCGCGCGCCAGGTTGAACGCGACGCAACCGCCGCGCGAGTGGCCGACCAGGTGCACAGGCGCGATGCCGAGCGCCTCGATGAATTCGGCCAGTTCGGCAACATGCGTCTGCCAGCCGAACTCGCCCTGAATGCACGCGTAGGCTGCGGGCCAGTAGTGGCTCAAGCTCACCGAGATGCAGCGGAAATGCCTGGACAGCGCGGCTGTCTGCGCACTCCAGTAGCGGTAGTCGCACAGCGAGCCATGCACGAAGACGAGCGGCTCTCCCGTTCCGCACTCGACATACGGCACGCTAATGCCCGATGCGATGGTCGCAAACGAGAGTTCGGGCGCGGCAAGCAGGGAGAAATCGGTTCGGGCGTTCATACACTGGCTCCTTTGGCTGCACTATGCCGCACGTCAACATTTAAGAAAATCGCGTAATATTGATGGAATCTATTTGATTTTCTGATACCAGACCTTGAAAGCACTCGATCTCGATGTGATGACGATGATCGTCGCCGTCGCGGACACCGGCAATATCAGCCGCGCGGCGGAAGTCGTGCACCGCTCGCAATCGGCGGTGAGCATGCAGATCAAGACGCTCGAAACCGCGCTCGGCAAGCCGCTTTTCGTACGCAAGCCGAGGAACGTCATACCGACACAAGACGGCGAAGTGCTGCTCGCTTACGCGCGGCGCATGCTGGCGCTGCGCGACGAAGCCTGGGCCGCCGTGGTTCGGCCCGACGTCACCGGCCGCGTGAGTATCGGCGTGCCGGACGACTACGCGTCCTCCCTACTGCCGCCAATCCTCAAAAAATTCTCAGCAACTTATCCGAAGGTCGAAATCCGGGTGGTCGGCCTGCCAAGCGTCGCGCTCGCGCCCATGGTGAAGGACGGTTCCGTCGATCTCGTGTGCGCGACGCGGGTCAAAGGATTGTCGGGCGAGTTTTTGCGGCTCGAGCCGATGGTCTGGGCGGCGTCGCCGAGCGCACACGACATCTGGCGCGAAAGGCCGTTGCCGATAGCCGTGTTTTTGCCCGGCAGCGTCGCGCGGGAGAACGCGATCCGCAGCCTCGAACACGCGAAGATCAGCTATCGGACCTCGTATGAAAGTCCGAGTCTGATGGGTCTCGTGTCGATGGCCGAAGCCGGCCTCGCGATCGTTCCGCTCGCACAATGCGCTGTACCCGCGCATTTCGCGCTGCTCGGTCATGCGCAGGGGCTGCCCGAAATCGCAGCACTCGAAGTCGTGCTCGCGCGAAGCACGGCATCAAAACGCCCGCCCTGCGATTTTCTCGCTGAGAAGATCATTGCGGAATTGAGGCGCTAGCTCGCCACCAGGAACGGAACGGTGACAGGCGTGACCTTCGCCGCGCGAGGCAGGTCGGCCGAGTGTATAAAGGAAGCTGCATGTCGTCCAAACAGGGCTTGCCTCTTTCGATGAACACGTCCCTTCCCGAGCAAGCCGGCGCGTTGTGGCCGGCCATCCTCCGCCAAACCGCACATGCGCTCGATCGCGGCGCGCTGCTTCCGATACAAACGAGCCGCACTACCATCGATGACGGCGGCGTGCGGTTTGTGGTCCGGCAAGTCTCAAGCCTCGCCCGCAAAGAAAAGGACGCGCAGCAGCGCAAAGCCGGATCGACCGGCGCTCGCGCGTCCAACCCTTTCCTGCCCTACGACCCGGATCTGTTCGTCGCCGACATTTCCGACACGCATCTTGTCCTGCTCAATAAATTCAACGTAATCGATCACCATGTGCTGATCGTTACGCGCCGCTTCGAGCTACAGCGAGCGCTGTTGAATCTCGCGGACTTCCGCGCGCTCTTCACTTGCATGACGCAGTTCGACAGTCTCGGCTTTTACAACGGCGGCCCCGAAGCCGGCGCAAGTCAGCTTCATAAGCATTTACAGATCGCGCCCTTGCCGCTCGACGACACTACGCCACCACTGCCGATAGAACCGCTGCTGGCGTCGGCGCGCATGGACGGCTCCGTCGGTACGGTGCCGGGCCTCGACTTTGCGCATGCGTTTGTCGGCTTCGATCCGGTGCTTGTATCGCGTCCGTTGGAACTGGCGCACAGTGCTTTCGAGCGGTACATGTCGTTGCTCGCCGCAACCGGATTGCACGCTGTCGATGTGGACGGTGAACCGCTGCAATCGGCACCTTATAACCTGCTCGTCACTACGCGATGGATGATGCTCGTGCCTCGCCGCGCCGAACACAGCGAGGGCATTTCGATCAACGCGTTGGGGTTTGCCGGATCGCTTTTCGTGCGCGACGAAACACAAATGGACATCATCCGGACGCGCGGTCCGATGAGCATACTGAAAGAAGTCGCGGGGACCATCTGAAGCGTCGGTATCTGTATCCTCACTTAGTCAGCGGTGAAGAACGAGGCGCAGCTGTCATTGCTACGTCGTGATCGATTCCTCGCTTCGGGTGGCCGCTGTCCGCACGTTGCCAGCAAGCGGTGCGCTATCTGCGCGAGCGCCTCGCGCAGGACGGAAAAGGCGCGCGCCGGCGCGCATCCACGCGGAGACAACGACGATATCCGGCACGAAGCGCCAGACGAGCAGCAGCAGCGCGAGCGCTGCGGGACACCAGCGCAAATCGGTCGGCACGCTTTCCCGGTGAGCAAGCCGTGCATCGAGCAACGCGTCGCGCAATGACGCGGCGTCGATGAGGCGCCCATAGCCGAAACCGACTTGCCCCGCCACCGACGACAAATAGTGCCCTTGCAACGCGGACAACTCCTCGCGACTCTCGGCATGAGTCGCGGACGCGTGCATCTGCGGGACCTGTACAACCTGGTCCGCCTGCCAGAAGCCGATGCGATTTCCGTGGGCATCGCTGCGCGGAATAGGCGCTGGTTGATCGCCGCCCACGCCGATCAACCAGCCCTTCACGTGAGCAGGATTGATATCCTGCTTGAGCGCATCGGAGGGCAGCAGCGGCGGCGCCTCCTGACCATCGGTCAGGAACACGACGGCTGTGCTGTCGCCGATCTCCTGCGCCACGCGAACCGCCGAATACACACCGCCTTCGGCAATACGGCTGTAGTTCGTCCAGCGCATGTGCCCGTCGATCCGATCGAGCGACGACAGCAGCGCGTCATAGTTGCCGCAGACTTCGACCGGCGCCACGAGCAGAAAACTCCGCTGCCCGGTGAATGCACTCCAGCCGACTTTCGAGCCGCACGGCAATTGACCGAGTGCATCGCGCATCGCGGCGCGCGCGAACGCGAGCCGGCTCACCGGCGCGCCGTTCAGCACGACGTCCTCAACGTACATGCTCTGCGTGATATCGAACGTGACAACATAGCTCGACGTGTCGCGCGGCAACGCCACCGGCGGCAAGGTAAGCGCGAGAATCAGCAGCACGAGCGCGGCTGGCATCGTCCAGTGACGGCCTGCGAGAAAACCACGTGTTTGTGCCCCGAGGCTCACGGCAAATCCTTGCTTTCGGGATCGCGCACCTTGACGTCGTGCTGCTCCTTGACGTCCGGCGCGCCCGATGCGGAACGCGTTTCGGGGGCGAGCCACAACGCCCGTTCCAGGTTGTAGCGCGCATCCCAATCGTCCGGTGCAATGCGTAGCAGGCTGCGGTAGCGCGCCTTGGCTTCCTCGACCATTGCAAGCGATTCGATCGCGCCGGAAGGGCTATGTCCGATGCCCTGCCGCAGGTACAGGTTGCCGAGATCGAACAGCGCCGCGCGTCCGACCTCGCCTTCGGGCTGCTCCCGAATCAGCGACTCGAAGAGTGGGCCCGCCGCATCGTAAGCGCCGTCTTTCGACAAAGCAACTGCACGCGCGAGCCTGACCTGGGGCACATCGTCGGTGCTGGCAACGCTGCGCTTCGCATCTTTGGACCCCGCTTTGTTCGCCACGACGGTTGCCGCAACGGTCCGGTTCACCTGCTCCGCCCGCTGCACTTCGATCCAGTTGTAAGCCGCTACGGCCGCGCAGCACAGCGACACGGCTCCGAAGATCATATGTACCGACGAGCGCTTCATGACCACACCCGCACCTGAAAGAGTCGCAACGCCATCAGCAGCACGCAACTTGCAAGCGCGACCGCGAAGCAGTACGGACTGAAGTCCTCGCGAGGCAAACGCTCGATAAACGTAGTCAGCGCATTTTGCTGGCGGTTAATCTCGGCCATCGCGTCCTTCATTGCTTTTGCGTTACCGGTCTGGAACAAACGATAAGGTGTCTTGAGCGACAGGAAATAGCGGTGCAACTCAGCTTCAGCGGAAGACTCGCTCGCAGGTACGGCCGCGTTCAGATCGGGGCTGTAAACGCTGCTGCGCAAATAGATGAAGTAAAGCGCAATCTCGTTGCGCAGCAGGCCGTCCTCGATCAACTGCCGCTCGCGCGCGTCGAGCTTCGCGCCGCCGTCCGAGACGAGCACGATCGCGCGGCGGCTCGACGAATGCTGCTGATTGAATTCACCGATTGCCGTGAGCAGCCCGAGATCGAGTTGCGTATCGGGCATGCCGCGGCCCACCGCAGTACCGGCGATAGCGGCGTCGATCGCGCGATGGTCGTAGGTGAACGGCATTGCAAGCAACGGGCTCGTGCCGAACATCATGAATGCAAGCCGGTCATTCGGCCTTTGGGCGACGAACTGCGTCAACGAAGCGCGCGCCACTCTGTTCTTCGATTCCCCTGCGCTCACCTCGACACCTTTGCTGTTCATCGGCTCGTCCATGCTGGCACTGCGATCCATCAGAATCAGAATCTGCGCGCCGCTGCCCGTGCGCACCACCTCCCGAGGCGAACGCCCAGGACCGGCCAGACCGATGGCGATCGCCAGCATCGCCAGCACCGCACTGCCCTGCGCGACGGCGCCGATCCATCGCCCGGCGCGATCGTCGGGCAGCCATGCGATCCACGAGAACGGGAGCGTGTCGGCGCGGCGAGGCAACAGCGGCAGCAACACGAGCGGCAGCAGCGCAAGCAGCCAGGGGTGAGCCAGGTCGAGCGCCATATCGTTCATCGCTGGTGGCGCCGCTCCGCGCGATACAGCGCCTCGCACAGAGTGCGCAGCGGATAGGCGTCGCCCGTCGGCGCAGGCGTGAAAAAGCGCTCGGCCGATTGCCAATAGAACTGCTCCAGTTGCGCGCGCAACGGTTGCAGATAGGGCGCTTGAACGAAGAGACCCGACAGCGCGCCCACATGCACCACGTGGCCCGCCGTTTCGTTCACCGCTCGATGCAGGCAAAGCCATGCCTCCGCAGACGCGTCCCCAGGCGGCCCGCTCGCTCGCGGCTTGCGCTGCATCTGCCGCAACTCCCGCCAGGCACGTGCAAACGGCAGACGCGCCGACTCGCGCGCGTTGCGCCAGAACCACCAGCCAGCCCACGACAACAAGGTCAGCATGAGCAAGCCAAGCGCGAAGCCCGCCTGCCGTCGAAGCGCGGCTGTGGGCACCGCGGGCGCCTGGCGGTCCGGACGCAGCGCTTGCAGGTCGCCGACGTTGAACGGATTCGCGGGCGTTGCGGGACCGATGCTGAGCGGCCATTCGCCCACCTGAAGCGTCGCGCCGGACGACGACGTCAGCGACAACGCAGGCAACGCAACCTGCGTGAGTGTCGTCGGCACGTTGACGACCTGGTAGTCGATCGCCATCCACCGGCGACCGTCGGCGTCGGTTTCGCTACGAACCCGCCGGCGTTCGAGCCACGAATCGGTGCGACCGAGCGAAGGCGGCGTTACGGTGCCGATATCGTAGCCGTCGCCTTTCAGCAGAATGCGTTGCGTGAGGACGTCGCCCAGCAGATAGCCGAATGCGCGCGGTTCCTGCACCGTCGGCTGCAAGGCCGCGCCGCTCGCCGCTGCGCTGCTGGTGGACGGCATCGTGGCCGGCATCAGTGAGACAGCTAGCAAGAAGGCGAACCGGAGGCGGCGCGACGAACCATTTGCTCTCATGCGATTGCCTCCAGAAAATAGCGTGACATCGCTTCGGGGTCGAACTCGCCTTCGATGTAGAACGGTTGCATCGCGCGTTTGCCGAACATCTGCGAGAGTTCCGCGCGGCGCCGTGCAACGCCTTCGTGCCAGCGTTCACGCGCGCCGGCGCTTAACCAGAGCGTGCGCCGCGCACCCGACTCGGCGTCCCTCACTGCAAGCAGCGGACCGCCCGCAGGCGGCGCTATCTCGGCAGCATCCCACACGACGATGGGCACCACATACGCATGCACCAGCAGATCGAGCACCGCCGGCAATGCTGTAAGCGGCCAGTGGAAATCGGAGACGAGAAAGACCAGCGCCTGACGGCCCGCAAGCGTCGACGCAATGCGCTGCAACGCGCCGACGCTGCCGCTGCAGTTAACCGAGACCGCTGCCGCAGCGAAGTCCGCGCCCTCGCCCGCGTCCACACCTGCACTCTCGCGCAACATCCCCGCGAGCAGGTTGCCGATGCCGCGCCCGGAGCGTGGCGGCATGAAGAGGTCGTCGCGCGTGCCGCTATCGAACGCAAGCATCCCCAACGGATCGCCGACGCGAAACGCGCTGTACCCCAATGCTTCGACGAAATCCGCAGCCACCTGCAACTTGCTGCGGCGGGTGCCGAAGCGCATCGACGCCGACACATCCACGAGCACCTGCACGGGCACCGCGGCGCGCTGCAGATGCACTCTCACGAGCCACTCGGAACGGGCCGCGCGCACGCTTGCCCGCAGATCGATGCGACGTGGGTCCGGATAGTCGAACAGGCGGCCATGCATTGCGAATTCCTGGCCGGCACCAAAGCTCGATCCGCGATGCGAGCCGGGCCGAAAGCCCGACGAACGCATCGGCAAACGGTAATGGAATTCCGCGATGTCTTTCATGGATCAGGGCACTGCAAGCCTGTCGACGATCTGCGCGGTCAGCGCCTCCGCGAGTTCCTGACGACGCAACTCGTAGATCGGCGTGAAGAACACGCGGTGGCCGAGCGCCGGCAGCAACACCGCATGAATGTCCTCGGGAATCAGATGCGTGCGTCCCGCGAGCCACGCAACCACGCGTGCCGCGCGCAACAGCGCGCTCATGCCGCGCGGGCTCGCGCCCGCCAGAATGAGCCGATCCATGTCCACGCCGTCGAGTGCGATACCAAATCGCTGCGGCGTTTCGGTTGCGTGCCAGATGTCCAGCACATAACGTTCGATCGTTTCGCTCGACTGCACACTGTGCTGAATGGCCGCGCCAGCCTGGTTCAGCTGCTCCCACGGCACGATAGCCGCAGAAAGCCGTGCCAGCAGCCGGTCGACGTCGTGATAATCCGCATCGAACACCAACGCGCGCCGCACGTCGGTGTCGTCCGGTGTCGGCATGCTCAGTTCGAACAGGAAACGATCGCGCGCCGCCGAGGCGAGCTCGAAGGTTTCCTCTTTCTCGACCTTGTTGCGATCGGCGAACACCGTCATGTGCGGGAAGCGGTATTCGCGGTCGAACGCCCAGACGGAGCGCTCGGCCATCGCGCGCAACAAGAGCGACTGAACCTGCGGACGCGCCCGATTGATTTCGTTGAAGAAGAATGTCGTGAGACCCTCGCCGTGTCGCAGAAGCGGGCCCGGATCGATACGCGGTCTGCCCTCGGCATCGACATACGTGTGATACACGAGATCTCCCGGCATCAGGTCGATCGTGCCTTCCACGCGCTCGAAATCGCCGCCTACGACACGCGCAAACGCGCGCAGCACCGTCGTCTTGCCGACGCCCACGCCGCCTTCGAGCAGCACATGCCCGCGCGCGAACAACGCAACGGTGATGAGCCGGATCACCTCCGCCTGGCCGATCACGGCGCTCGCGACTTCCTCCTCGATCTGCAGCGCATGCAGACGCCAGTCCTGAAGCTGTTCGCTGGATCCCATCGGTGCAATCTCCTATGGCCGGCACACCCTGCGCCGCCGGCAAAATTGCGAGTCACGCGGACGCATCGTCGACTGCGGGTATGAGGACCTTCGGCTTGCTGGGCGGCCGTACGAATACCGCATACTCGCGCTCCAGATAAGCCGCGGCCTGTTCCAGCAGAAACTGCCGGAACATCATGCAGGTCGGCGAAAGCTGCTTGGCGCGCAAATGCACGATCTGCCACGTGCGCTCGATCGGCGTGCCGTTCACATCGAGCAATGCGAGTTCTTTCGTCCGCAATTCCAGCAGCAGCGTATGCAGCGAAATCAGGCTCACGCCCATTCCGGCGATCACTGCCTGCTTGATCGTTTCGTTGCTGCCGAGCGTGACGACTTTCGCGGGCGTGAAAAGATGCTGCCGGAACATTTCCTCCGCGGCCATGCGGGTGCCCGAGCCGGGTTCTCGCAGCAGAAACGTGTCGCCGCGCAACTCCTGCAAGTCGAAGCGCTGCGCGCCCGCGAGCGGATGGTCAACCGGCGCGATGAGCACTTGCGGATGCCACGCGAGCGGCTCCGTTGTCGTATCCAGTTCAGGCGGCGGACGTCCCATGATCGCGAGATCGATCGCGTTGTCCTGAAGCAGGCGCAACAGCGCATCGCGGTTGCCGACCGAGAAGTGCACGTCGACTTTCGGATAAAGATGCGAATACATCGCGAGCAACTTGGGCGCGAAATACGTTGCGGAACTGACGATGCCCACTGCAATAGAGCCGCTATCGGCCTGCTTGAGCGAACTCATCGCGTCCTCCGCGTCCTTGATCTCACCGAGGATCCGGCTCGCGTGATGGCTGAACTTCTCGCCGGCCTCGGTGAGCGCGAGCTTACGCGCGATCCGCTCGAAGAGACGCAGGCCGACTGCCTCCTCCAGCTGATGAATCTGCATCGACACCGCCGGCTGCGTCAGATGCAATTCTTCGGCTGCTCGCGCAAAACTCGTATAGCGGCTCGCCACGACGAAGATCTGCAATTGACGCAGCGTGAGCGAGCGGATGAAGTTCACGGCCGCGCGTCCGCTACCGGCTCGCGCGCGGCGCGTTCGACGACTTGACGGGCGCGTTCGGTGTGTTCGGTACGTTCGGCGCATTCCCCGGCGGCGGCAGCTTGCGCAACGCAGCCTGGAAGCTCAGGGTGCGGCTATGCAGCGGATGCGCGAAGTCGTTGTTCGCGCCGGGCACCTCCGTGCGAATCAACGCGACCTCGCCAGGTACCGTACTGGCGATCAGGAACGTGTAGCGCTTCGCGGTGTACTGAGCGAAACGTTCGGCATTGGGATCGTCGAGATAGGGCTGTACGACGATCTGCTGAGCCTTCACCGGCTTGCCGTCTATCTGGCTCGTCACCGTTTCGATCTTCGGCCCGGCGGCAAGCGCGAGCCGCAAGCGCTGCTGGAAATAGCGCCGTTGTCCGCCCGTCAACTGCTCCATCTCGGCGATGTCGCGTTCGAGGAAATAGATGATCACCGGGTTGCACTGCAAGCCGCCGTTCGGCAAGGATACGGCTCCGCTGTGATCCGACACCTGGGCGTCGCCCTTCGCGTTGTCCGGGCTCGTCACGAGCACCTTGACGATGTCGGTGCCGCGCGCGGGCGGGTCGGAACTGAGCAGCGCATAGTCGAGTTCGGTTTGCTGCGCGACGCCGTGCAGATGATCGGTCGTGAAGATCAGCCGCTCGGCCGGCGAAATCTCGCTGCTGCCCGCGGCAGGCGCGGCCGCGTGCGCGTCGCCGATCGGGCACGCAAAACCCGTAAAGCACGCGATGCTCGCGGCACCTGCCGCGAGCATGCGCCGCCATTCACGTCGCACACCGGCTTGCGCCGCCGTCATGGCGATGCGTCCGCGGGCTTGCCGGACGGCGCATCGACGGGCTTCAGAAGCGGTACTTCATAACTGGTCAGGATGCTGTCGATCTTGTCGTGGTTCGCGCCGATCCATTGATCGACCTTGTCTTTCCACGCCTTCTCGCCGTAGCGCACGCCCATCGAGATCGTATAGTCGAACCGGATGCCCGGCGTGGCCGGAAAAGGCACGAGCTTCACCGAATCGCCGGAACGTTTCGCAAAGTAGCCGGCAATCGGCCCCCACAGGAACACGACGTCCACGTTGCCAGCCTGCAGATCCTTTTCGATCATCTGGCCGGGATATTCCTGCGGATCGCCGCTTTGCACCTGATACGACACAGCCTGATCGATCAGGTTATGACCGAGCAGCCAGTCGACCGCGGGCGTCTGCGAGAAGATGCCGAAGCGCAGCTTGTGCAATTGATCCGGCGGCAGCTTGAGCAGATCGTCCGGCGTATTGATGCCGGCCAGCTCGGGCCGCTTCTTGAACACCATTGCATAGGTGGAGCGCAGATACGGCTGCGTCGTCGAAGTCATGTCGTAG
>Ga0209795_10002329_pt1 | contig 10594 bp, 13 predicted proteins | sample AgamicOrMarz_FD_187166 | JGI IMG/M metagenome (GOLD analysis project Ga0209795, IMG submission 187166) | Agave microbial communities from Guanajuato, Mexico - Or.Ma.rz (SPAdes) (version 2) | ecosystem: Host-associated > Plants > Phyllosphere > Phylloplane/Leaf | place: Guanajuato, Mexico...
GCTAACGCAACTTCAACCTGAATCATATATGTGATTAAAGATGAGTCACTAAAGATGTCAGTGACGTCTTTTTGATAAAACAAGCTGGCATATAACTGGCTCATAATTAGACTCTCTCAATAATCAAAGCAATCCCTTGGCCTACACCAATACACATTGAACATAAGGCATAACGGCCACCTATCTGCTCAAGCTGGTTTAAGGCTGTAGTGACTAGGCGTGCACCTGACGCACCAAGCGGATGACCTAATGCAATTGCACCACCGTTTGGATTTACCTTGTCAGAGTTGTCTGGCAAACCTAAATCACGGGTCACAGCCAAAGCTTGTGCAGCAAAGGCTTCATTCAGTTCAATTACATCCATCTGCTCTAAAGTTAGGTTGGCTTGTTTAAGTAGTTTTTTAATCGCTGGTGCCGGAGCAAAACCCATAATGCGGGTTTCTACACCCACCGCTGTTGAAGCAATGATTTTGGCACGTGGTTTGAGGTTATAAGTTTGAACAGCTTCATCAGAAGCAATCAGCAGAGCTGCTGCACCATCGTTAATGCCTGAAGCATTCCCCGCAGTGACGGTGCCATCTGCTTTGACAACAGGTTTAAGTTTGCTTAAAGCTTCAAGCGTAGTTGATGCACGTGGATGCTCATCGGTATCAATCACAACAGCATCACCCTTACGCTGAGGGATTTCAACTGCTACGATTTCTTTAGAAAAAAAGCCTTTGGCTTGCGCGCTTGCGGTGCGTTGTTGGCTCACCAAGGCAAACTGGTCCTGATCTGCACGATTCACGTTGAACTGTTGAGCGACGTTTTCGGCAGTCTGGGGCATGGTGTCTACACCATACAATTCTTTAAGTTTAGGGTTAATGAAACGCCATCCCATGGTGGTGTCTTCAATCTTCTGGCTACGGCCAAAAGCACTGTCCGACTTACCCATCACATAAGGTGCACGGCTCATGCTTTCCACACCACCTGCAATCACCAAGTTCGCTTCACCTGCTTTAATGGCACGGGCAGCAATGGCAATCGCATCGAGTGAAGAACCACACAAACGGTTAATAGTCGTTGCTGGAACCTGATACGGTAAACCTGCAAGCAATGCGGACATACGGCCGACATTACGGTTATCTTCACCGGCTTGGTTTGCACAGCCATAGATCACATCATCGACCTGTTCCCAATCTACATTCGGGTTACGTTGGATTAAAGCTTTAATCGGCACAGCGCCAAGGTCATCGGCACGGACAGGTGCAAGGCCACCAGCATAACGACCGAATGGAGTACGGATGGCATCGATGATATAAGCGTTTTTCATTCTAACTTTTGTCCTTTACTTCAGGCCTTTTTAGCCATTTTCCGTAAGTATTTCGCAGTGGCGACATGGATGTCGCCTCGTTGCTCAGCACAACAGGGAGGTTGTGTCTGAGTAACAAAGGTATTTGGTTACTTTTTTAAAAAAGTGACACGAATTAGCTGGTGGCATCTGGCTTAAACAGATAAGACTCCGTTGTGATGATTTATAAATTTTCATATCAACGAATAACATCACGGCTGTAATTTACTGTGATATTCATAGATCTGTTGTATAAGCGTTACCTTACTTTTGAAAGGTCAAAAGTAACAAAAACCTTTGTTGAACAGAGGAGGCTTCCTTGCCTCCCTTTCCAACGGGCGACATCCATGTCGCCTGTCACCATAGTGAATGTTGCAGTAATTCTTTGCTGTATAAACCTTACCTTTGAGTCGCATCAATCAAAGTTGCACCCGTTAAAGCCTGTAACTCTTCAAAGCTCAGACCTTCAACCTTCTCAAGCACCTTTAAACCATCTTTGGTCACATCTATTACACACAGATCTGTGTAAATACGATCCACACACTGTTTACCCGTTACCGGATAAGTGAGCTCAGCCACAATCTTCGGTTCACCTTGCTTAGTTACATGGTCCGTGGTGATAAAGACTTTCTTGGCACCTACTGCCAAATCCATCGCACCACCTACCGCAGGAATTGCGTCCGGTGCACCGGTGTGCCAGTTGGCCAAGTCACCATTGGCTGCAACCTGAAAGGCGCCAAGTACTGCAATATCAAGGTGACCACCACGCATCATCGCAAATGAGTCGCCATGATGGAAAAAGCTGCCGCCTTCAAGCATGGTTACAAACTCTTTACCCGCATTAATCAGTTCAGGGTCTTCTTCACCTGCCGCCGGTGGTGGGCCAAAAGCCAACAAACCATTTTCAGAATGAAGGAAAATATCTTTGTCATTCGGTAGGTAGCTGGCAATCTTGGTCGGTAAACCAATACCCAGGTTCACATAGGCGCCATCTGGAATATCTTGTGCCACACGCTTTGCAATCTGGTCACGGCTGAGTTTCTGGTAGCTCATGTTATTTCTCCTTATTGCTTACTGTGCGGGTGAGACTTGTACAACGTGCTGTACAAAGATACCTGGGGTGATGATGTGTTCCGGATCTAATCCACCCAGTTCTACAACTTCAGAAACCTGAGCAATGGTGACATCAGCAGCTATTGCCATGATCGGGCCAAAGTTACGTGCTGATTTACGGTAAACCAGATTGCCCCAGCGGTCGCCCTTGTAAGCTTTAATCAAGGCAAAGTCAGCCTTGATCGGATATTCAAGTACGTAATCTTTGCCATCAATCTCACGGGTTTCTTTGCCTTCAGCTAAAAGTGTTCCAAAGCCTGTTGGGGTAAACACAGCTCCAAGTCCCATACCTGCTGCCTGAATACGGCAAGCCAGATTACCTTGCGGCACCACTTCAAGCTCGACCTTTCCGGCACGGTACAGTTCATCAAATACATAAGAGTCTGACTGACGAGGGAAAGAACAAATCACTTTTTTAACCGAACCGGCTTTAAGCAGTTTAGCCAGACCATAATCACCATTACCGGCGTTATTACTCACAATAGTTAAATCTTTAACACCCAGTTCAATCAGTCCGTCAATGAGTTCAGCGGGTTGTCCTGCGGTACCAAAACCACCAATCAGAATGGTTGCACTATCTTTAATCTGAGACAGTGCTTCAGTCAGCGAAGCTGTGGTTTTATCGATCATACCTTTTCCCGGATATTAATTTACACTTACATATTGGTTAATATGTTAATCAAATAATAGGATAAAAAAATAATTCCTTATGGTAAAATGTTAAAAATAATTAAAAAATGTTCGCTAACACTCCATAGTGTTCGCTAAATATGTATTAAAATATTAAAAATGTGCGGACTTTAGTAGGATATGAAAAAGAAAGGAAAATATTTTTATGAACAAAAAATAGTAAATAAATTTACTAAAAAAAAGAATAAACTAAATGCCATGCTGTAATTACACTTTTTATCACAAATATACTGCTTTTATAACTTAAAGCAATTACTTACGAATGCTTTCCAAATCATTAAGCATTTCTAGTAATAACTTGGTTTTTTGATAGCCATATTTCTTATAGATATCAGCATAAATCTGGTTGCCAATAGCCTTTGCTTCATTTGCAAATTTTTCACCAGCATCTGTTAAAGAAACCGAGATAGAACGAGAATCTGAAGGATCTTTTTCCCTATATACAAACCCTTTTTCTAAAAGATTAGCAATAATCCGGGTCATACTAGCTTTATGAATACAAGATTCCTTACACAAATCAGTCAATGAAAGCTTCTTTGCATCATTTAAAATACGAATAATGCGCCATTGCTGTTCTGTAATTTCCCAATGATTCAAGTGTTCGGAAAAATTTGAAACCACTGCTTCCCTCGCTCGTGTACAAGCGAGTGCAATAGAATCGCGAGAAAAAATAAAATCTGGTTGAGTACCGTACTGATCTACCATCTGATCAAGAACCACCTTTTAAAAACAATATTATAAGCAAATTCACAGAACTCAACCATATTGGAATTAAATAAAATTACTTTTCAGATCTGCATCCGGATCGGTAATTTTTGAAAAATCTGCAACGATTGAACCTACAAACTTCTTACCAATCATAAATGATCGTGCATCATTTACAGAATCTACAGCTACCAATTTGCTACCCTTTAAATACCAGAAACTTGCTTTGTATGTCGATAAACGTGAAAGCACCTGATCATAGTTGCGAGCAAGACCAGCAATCTGGATTTTTAATTCATATTGATCTGACCAAAACCACGGCTTCGGCACATACTGAACATTTTGTCCGGTCATTGCACGTGCAGCAATATCAGCCTGCTCATTTGCATTTTGAATAGATTCAAGTTTTGTTAAATCTTGATCAAGATAAAAGATTGTACAGTCCCCAATTGCATATACATCTTTCTGGTTGGTTTGACAGTACTCATTAACCAACAATGAACCATTTACTTTCTCAAAGTCACCATTTAAAAATGCTGTATTCGGAATGACACCAATACCAGCAATCAACAAATCACATTGTAGTGTCTGACCATTATCTAATTCTAAAGTACGAATTTTATGATCTTCAAGCTGGTAATGATTCACACCTGTGTTTTCAAAAATACTAACACCCTGCACATGATGTTCCTGCTTAATATAAGCAGCCGTTTGCTCGCTAGCAACACGCTGTAAAATACGTGGTGCTTTTTCAATCAAACCAACCTGCTTACCTAATTTTTTTAGGGTTGCTGCTAACTCAAGGCCAATATAACCACCACCAATAATTACAATATGTTTAATGTCATTTAAGCAATTCGCAATTTTATGAATGTCGTTAATATTACGGCAATAGCATAAATTTTCTACACTTTGCAACTCAGGTAAATCTAGACGACGTGGTGCGGCACCGGAAGCAACCACTAGTTGATCAAAAATATAGGTGTCATTAGATGTCTTCACTAGTTTTTGTGAATGATCTACTTCAATAACATGAGTATTGAAAATCATTTCAATCTGATTCTTTTCAATCACTTCCGGGTTAAAAATATACAATTCTTCTTTGGACACTTCACCCGTTAAAAACTTTTTAGATAAAGGTGGCCGATGATAAGGGAAATGTGCTTCTTCACTTAAAATCTGGATCTGACCTGAAAAATTGTATTCCCTAAGCTTCATCGCGCACTGAATACCAGCATGCCCGCCTCCAATAATGACAACTTTCTGCATTATGCTCTTCCTTTAAAAATCTTGATCAAACTCACCAAAAGACAAATGTATTCTCACTTCATCCAATATCAGTTGATCTAATGTACATGATGCCGCTTTTGTATCTTCATGCAAAAAACCATCAACTAAAACAATGTATTGCTCCAGTTGTTCCTGATTGAGTTGAAGCGTCAATATGTCCCCTAGTTGAGATAATCCATTCCCTTGCCCTACGACTTTTTCACATTTCAATGTAAAACCAGTCGTAGCAATACCGTAATCGTTCAAGTTTTTATTGAAATTATTCTCTTTTAGAAACTCTTCTAAAAAATACTTAAATTTCAAAAACTCGGCTTGCTCTCCCACAATCAATAATTGGGGATGAAAATCACTTTTCAGGAATTGGGCTTTAACCATCACAATTACTCAGCTTTGATCATATCCTGGATTTCTTGGCTATGAACTAAAACTGTTTCATTATCTGATTCAATTTCAATCCATTGCCCATCACCCATATTTTCGGTACAGATTCCAGACTTTCCACTTTTCAAGACAACTTGGTCGCCTTCATGAATCTCATATAAATTAATCATTACACTGCCCTTAGAAAAATGTTGTGAGGTTATTTACAAGTAGTACGTTCTGATCGAGAATAATTTCGCGATGTAATACTTTCCAGCCCTCATCGGTCTCGATTAATGTGTCATAACGTTTACCAATCATTTCATTGACGTGATATTCCACACGGTTTTGATAGACATGAAAACGACAACTTGTTTTAACAAGTTTTTGATTGTTTTCATTTGTCTCAACACTCACCACACGTACGTTCGCAATAAGATGCGTTGTACGGGACAATGGTTCTTCTGCATAATGCACGCCTGTTAAAATTTGTTCGACGCGCTTCGTTAATGTCCACTTACCTTCATCAAACCAGCTAATATCTTGATCTTCTTTGGTATTTTCACGTGCTTGATGCTGTCCAAATTTTACATTGCGTCGCATTGGCATAAAATATTTGATATCATCATGCAGGAGTTCTAACCATTCTTTTAACTTGCGCTCATCAACCAAATCAGCTTCTTGATAGAAAAAATTTTCAATATCCGTTTTTAAAAGTAGAGCTTCCATTTTTTGCTCAATATTATTTAACATTTCATTTACTCCGGAATGGGGTTGAAGACCCTTGATGGAAAAAGCAGCCAACATCAATAATAGTGCCACTTATGGTTTGTGCTTTATCGGAGATCAAAAACTTAACAGCTTCAGCCATGTCATAGCCATCAATTGGTCGCCCAGCAACTGAACCGACTGCATTGGCTGTGAGTTTTCCAACATCACCATTGACTCGTCCCAAGCTCATTCCGGCATGAATACCACCACCACCCGGAATCACCATATTTACGCGAACCTTGTCATAAAAATGATCCAGTGCAAGTGCTGTCGTAAATGCGACCAAACCACCTTTAGATGTTGCATAAGCAGCCATATTCGGCTTGCCCCATCCTGCACCTGAACCTATATTCACAATTGATCCCCCCTCTTTCATAAGCAACGGCAAGAAATGCTTACACATTAGAAATGGACCGGTTAAATTGACAGACATGATATTTATCCATGTCTGTACATCTGTAGTTAAAATAGTTCCTAAGGGACCAATAGCCGCATTGTTTACCAAGGCATAAATGGAACCATGAGCTATCTCTATTTCTTGGGCAAACGCATGTACTTCTTGATCTTTAGTAATATCAAGTACCTTTAAACAGCAGTTGGTATATTTAGCCAAAACCAGAGAAGCCTGATCAAAAGCAGCATCCATCAAACCCGTCACAACAACGTTATAGCCTTCAGACAGTAATGATTGTGCAACTTCTAAACCCAAACCGCTGGTACCACCATTTACGATAACAACGTTATTCATTCAGCTTCCCCTGTTTGGAAACGCGGGTCATTTTTACCGAGCAGCACATCCCAATCTTGCTCTTCAAGATAATCATTCCAACGAGAGTAATAACCACGAGCCATTTGCTCAGTAATCTTGGTACTAACGTTCCCTTTAATTTGAATGCCATTCACAATCGGATCAATTTCACTATTATTCAATGATTGCTGGTAATTAAATGGGTGACGTTTTGCAATCACACCCGCACTAGCTTGCGTTGCATATAACCAGTTTTCCATATCATCCTGCTCAGTCATGCCCGCAGGACCGGAATAACGCATGTAATAATGACGTAAGAAGTCTTTTACTTTCTCCGGTGCATCTGCATCAACCAGGAAGAAACGCCAACCTTCTGTTTCTGTTGGACTATGTGGATGCCACACACATAAATTACGTGGTTGTAAGCCGTGAAATGAAGTATTTGGGAAAATCGTGCCTGTGAATGGACGTAAACGGTATTCATCACCTTTAGCAGCTTTGCGCTTTTCAAAATTGTTTCTGAAATATTCTTCAATTTCAGGATCATTTTTAAATTGCTCAACGTATTCAAGACCTTCAGGCATAACTGCCGAATGCACACCATGACCTTGAGCAAAGCTAATCCAGACATGTTTTGAAAATTCAAGTTCGTTATCACGGCGGCCTTTAACACCTTGCTCAGCCGAAGGTCCAATGCCAATCAAATCAACTGAACGATGGCTTGGATTGTGATAGGTATCACCCAAGAAATTTTCAGATGCAAACTTCCAATTAGACTGAAAAACCCATTTATGCACACCAACCACTTCAGAGCCACCTTCACGACCATCACGATGATCTAATGCAAGATCTAAATGCAATTTAGCATCACCCAAATATTCTTCAAATTCAGGTGCATTTGGATCCCATGTTGCCCAAACAGTACCTTTATAAATAGTTAACTTTGCAACTTCGATTAATGACCAATCTTCTTTTTTAAAACATTCATTGGCATAAAGTTCGCTCTGCATCGGTACGCCACGCAGTTTACCATCCGTTGCAAATGACCAACTATGGTATGGGCAAGTAAATAAAGCCGTATTTCCCGTTTCATAACGGCAAACTTTCATACCACGGTGACGACAAGAGTTTAGAAACACATGCACTTGACCCGCTTTGTCCCGAACTAAAATCACTGATTCTTTACCCATCCGCGAGGTAAAGAAATCACCTGAATTCGGGATTTGGCTTTCATGGCCTACGAATAACCAAGCCTTAGTAAAAATTGTTTCTAGTTCTTTTTGAAAAATATCTTGATCAGTAAAAATCTTACGGTCCAATGTACCCTGTTGTACATCAATAAACTTAGGTTGTCCTTTTTGCATAGCGCTGTCCTTACAGGTTAACAAGTATTTCTAATACACTACACGCCCTCTCAAATTAAGTAAATATGTTAACAATATTTTTATAGTTTTTTTGTCATTTAACTATTGTTTAAACCATTTAAAAATTATATTTTAGTTAATATATCAACCAAAAAGGAATTTTTAAATGCCTAAGATTACTTTTATCCAAGCAAATGGTGAAACAAAAATCATAGATGCAGAAGTTGGAAAATCTGTCATGGAAGCTGCTGTACGTAATGGTGTTTCAGGAATACCCGCCGATTGCGGTGGTGCATGTTCATGTGCAACGTGTCATTGCTATATTAATGATGCTTTTTTGGGACGCTTAAATCCGGCATCTGCAGATGAACTTGATATGCTCGAATTTGCAGATAATGTCCAACCGAACTCACGCTTAACCTGCCAAATAAAAATGCAAGATCAACTTGATGGTTTAGTGGTTACTATTCCAAACACATAATAAATATTGGCTAAATTAAAAATTTAGCCAATCATCTTTCAATATGACAAGTTTAATATTTTTCCACCAAGGATTTAAATTAATATCTAACTTTTACCTCTTACTCCATTAAATATCGCGAATAGAAAGAATACAAATTAGATTGCTCTGTGAACAAAATAAAAAAAGAATTCAGGCAAAAGGACAGGTAGTACCCAAAAATAAAAGATTCTAAAATAGAATTTACTCATAAAATATAGGCTGAAGATTCCGCTTGAAAACTTCTAAATTTACTGATAGTCAGATCATACCTAGCTGAATAGCCACTAAGAATTTAGATACACATCAACTTCATTTCAGGGTTTTCAAAGTCCTTTGGTGACCGTTGGTCATTAGCATTGTGACGAAATTTCACATTGTAGAACATATCTATATACTCAAATATATCTAATCTAGCTTCAGCTCGTGTTGAATATATCTTTCATTTAACACTTTCCCATTTCAATAACTGGAAAAAGTCTCAACCAACCCATTATCGTAACAGTTACCACGACGACTCATAAGGAGATAGAAATAAATAATCTCTAAATAACAACCAAGCTATTTATTACTATTCTTGGTAGCATCATGAATAGTTCTGTTTGTGAAAAAGCCTCAATTAAACCTGAAAAACATGGGACTTTATCCAGACATTGATTGGACTAGAAAAACTAATACACCACCTTATTAACTAGGTGAAATTAAATCAGCCCTATTATAGACATATAGCAAAAGACCTACTTTTTAGGTAGGTCTTTTACCGTCTTTCAGGATTTAAGCAGTTGTTTACTTTATATAGTTTTGAGAATACTCTACGAATGTACTTTAATCCAACTATTTAAGTCAATATAAGCGATGGTAATAGCATCTTGTAAGGTCAATTGCAATGGTAAGCATGAAAGTAACTTCCCTGAAGCTAAATGATAATAGGCAAGTCGTGCTGCTAATATAAAATAAATGTCCTGAACTCATCTGCATTATCCAAATTGACGTAAAGTCCGCCATAGGGTTTACATAAGCCCTCTTGCGCCAGAGAGGATAAACTTGGTGAAGGATATAAATGCTTCTCAATCCCCTTTTGCCCTGATCGCTGACAAGGCTCGCCATTTCCAATGTAAACAGGACGTCCAGTCTGCCGATCAAATAAGGTGTACTCTGCTCGAAGATTCAGTTCATGATCATTGAAAATCATTCTGACTGGAATGCTACGAAGCTTGTTATTACCGGCTTTTGCCCATAGCACTTCATCCATTGGATGCTTCATCCAGCCATCCTTACTTTGGATTTGACTGGTCATCTTTTTCAGGCATACGTTTACCATTCTTTTCTACGATTCTACCAATACTGATACGTCCGAGTATCGGCGGTGTAATTGCTAAACCTTTAATCATGGTAAAGCACCTCTGATTGCTATTTGATAATTCTTAGCTATAAAAAATCCCGTAGCATTTTTGCTATGGGATTCAATTCGGAATATCTTCAACTTTGTATCTGGTTTAGCTAGTTCCCTATCCGCTTAGGTTTTACTGAATGATATACGTTACAGAGGTTATTAAGAGAAAACTGATTTAGGTCGGCCTCTCCCCTTGTGGACAATGTTTGTAAAAATGATCACCAAAGGGAGAAGCCATAGAGATGAGTAAAGAACTACTCATAAAAGTAAAGTGAATAAGATATCGGCTGACCCATTCCATTTATGCTTTTAAACGATCTAAACCCAGCCG
>Ga0209795_10002330_pt1 | contig 10587 bp, 9 predicted proteins | sample AgamicOrMarz_FD_187166 | JGI IMG/M metagenome (GOLD analysis project Ga0209795, IMG submission 187166) | Agave microbial communities from Guanajuato, Mexico - Or.Ma.rz (SPAdes) (version 2) | ecosystem: Host-associated > Plants > Phyllosphere > Phylloplane/Leaf | place: Guanajuato, Mexico...
GGAGGTTCTTGGTATGTAGAACATCTAACGAATGAACTTGCTGAAAAAGCATGGGGATTTTTTCAGCAAATTGAAGCAAATGGCGGAATTCTTGAAACTTTAAAATCCAATTGGCTCCAGCAGGAGATAGCTGCTGTCTATGAAAAAAAGATTCATGATATTCAAACAAGAAAGAAAAGTATTGTTGGTACAAATGTCTACGCAAATCTGGATGAAAAGGTTACATATAAAAAAGCGCCAGAGAAAAATTCATATTTTGCAAATGGGAAAAACCTGTTAATAAAAATAGAGGCTATTCCAGACCGTAGGTTGGCAGAACCATTCGAAGAATTGCGAAAAAAAGCAGAAAATCTCGAAGGGAAATTAGGAGCTAAGCCCTTTGTAGGTATGATTTGTCTCGGTGGGTTAAAGCAGCATAAAGCAAGGCTTGACTTTATGAAGGGGTTTCTTGCAGCCGGAGGTTTAAAAGCGGTTGAAAGTAATCCTATTATATCTGTAGAGAATGCCAGACAATTCGTTTTAGAACATCCTGCAATGCACTATTGCTTATGCGGAACGAATGATCAATATGAAATAATTGGACATGACATCTTAAATGTCTTAAAAACTGAATTCCCTGAGCGGACTTTTTACTTAGCAGGACTGCCAGAAAAAGAAAAACAGGACCTGTGGATGGATGAAGGCATTAAGCAGTTTATCCATATGAAAAGCAATTGCTATGAAACGCTGTCGTTAATTCTAAGTGAGTTGGAGGTGAGTAAGGTTGAAGAAACAAAAGCCTGATTTTCAAAATATATCCTTATTTGATGAACAAAAATTTGTGACAAGGGAAGAGTGGGAGCAAAAGGTTGACGAAGAAATAAATAGTGCAATTGATGATCTTTTGTTTGAGACGAATGAACAAATCAGTTTAAAACCGCTCTATACCAAAGAGGATCGTAAAGACCTTCCGCATCTTGATGATCTTCCCGGGCTCCCTCCGTATACAAGAGGACCGTATCCAACGATGTATGTTAATCGCCCATGGACTGTTAGACAATATGCAGGTTTTTCAACTGCTGAGGAAAGCAATGCCTTTTATCGACGAAATCTAGCGATGGGACAAAAGGGATTATCGGTTGCTTTTGATTTAGCCACTCACCGCGGCTATGACTCCGATCATCCCCGAGTGGTCGGAGACGTCGGTAAAGCAGGGGTGGCGATAGATTCTATCCTTGATATGAAGACGCTGTTTGACGGGATCCCATTAGACCAAATGTCCGTATCTATGACCATGAACGGGGCTGTTCTGCCGATTCTTGCTTTTTTCATCGTGACCGCCGAAGAGCAAGGGGTAAGTCAGGAGAAATTGGCTGGTACGATTCAAAATGATATTTTAAAAGAATATATGGTCCGTAATACGTATATTTATCCACCCGAAATGTCTATGAAAATAATCGCGGATATATTTGAATATACGTCCAAACACATGCCTAAGTTTAATAGTATTAGTATTTCCGGTTATCATATGCAAGAAGCAGGGGCACCAGCCGATTTAGAACTGGCATACACTCTAGCGGATGGTTTGGAATACGTTCGGACAGGACTTAAGGCAGGAATTGAAATTGACTCCTTTGCTCCAAGATTATCTTTTTTCTGGGCAATTGGGATGAATTATTTCATGGAAGTAGCAAAAATGCGTGCTGCTAGGTTGATTTGGGCAAAAATGATGAAATCCTTCTCTCCAAACAACGAAAAATCATTAGCGTTACGTACCCATTCGCAAACTTCTGGCTGGAGTTTGACGGAGCAAGATCCGTTTAATAATGTTACACGTACACTGATAGAAGCGCATGCTGCGGCAATGGGACATACCCAATCCCTGCACACAAATGCTCTGGATGAAGCCATAGCGTTGCCCACAGATTTTTCTGCCCGGATTGCTCGTAACACGCAATTGTTTTTACAAGAGGAAACGGGGATTACCAATGTTATAGATCCGTGGGCAGGCTCTTACTACGTTGAGAAATTAACAGATGAATTGGTTAAAAGGGCTTGGACACACATCGAAGAAATTGAAAATCTCGGTGGAATGGCAAGGGCAATCGAAACAGGTCTCCCAAAGATGAGAATTGAAGAAGCAGCTGCTAGAAGACAAGCACAAATTGATTCTGGTAAGGAAACGATTATCGGTGTAAATCGCTATCGATTAGAAAAGGAAGAAGCGATTGACATCTTAGATATTGATAATACAGCAGTTCGTTTAAAACAAATCGAAAAATTAAATGAATTAAAAGCCTGCCGCGATGAAAAGCAAGTCAAAGAGTCGCTAATTGCATTGACGAAGGCAGCAGAAACTGGTGAACATAACTTACTAGAATTGGCTGTCCAAGCGGCAAGGGCAAGAGCCACACTTGGAGAAATTTCCGATGCAATTGAGTATGTGGCGAGCAGACATAAGGCCGTGATCCGCTCGATTAGTGGTGTATATAGTACTGCATTTAGCAATGAAGAAGAAATTTTCGAAGTAAAAAAAATGACAGACGAATTCCTTGAAAATGAAGGTAGAAGACCAAGAATACTGATTGCGAAAATGGGTCAGGATGGTCATGACCGTGGTGCCAAAGTGATTGCTACAGCCTTCGCTGACCTTGGATTTGATGTGGATATTGGACCATTATTTCAAACTCCTGAAGAAACTGCGCTGCAAGCTGTTGAAAATGATGTTCATGTTATTGGAATAAGTTCGCTTGCTGCAGGTCATAAAACGCTTCTTCCGCAATTGGTGGAGGAATTAAAAAAGCTTGGCAGAGATGATATTCTGGTGGTTATTGGCGGCGTTATCCCAGCGCAGGATTATCAATTTTTATATGATCACGGTGCTTCAGCCATCTTTGGGCCGGGGACGATTATTCCAGTCGCGGCGGGGAAAGTAGTCAAGGAGATTTATAGCAAACTCGGTTATGAGGAAGTGGCCCCATAATGGCTCCTGATCAAAAGCCGGAATGGAACGATCCGAACCAACCAGATAAATGTTCAAGCGTGATAAGAAAAGGTCAGGAGCTTGATGGCCAAACGGTATCTATCCAACCTAATATCCGCTTTCAAAAGCGCAGAAACTCTGAACCGACAGTGGAAGAGCTTTATGAAGGAGTTATAAGCGGCGATAGGAGTCTTTTAGCTCGGGCTATTACCCTTGTTGAAAGCAATGCCGAACAGCATTTTCAAAAAGCACAACAGCTGCTGCAACAACTTCTTCCTAAAAGTGGAAATTCCATCCGTATTGGCATAACAGGAGTTCCCGGTGCAGGAAAAAGTACATTTATAGAGACTTTTGGTACGTATCTTTGCAGCTTAGGCCACCGTGTGGCAGTATTAGCCATTGATCCAAGCTCAAGCATCAGCGGTGGCAGTATTCTTGGTGACAAAACCAGAATGGAGCAATTATCAAGGAACCCTCGAGCCTTTATCCGCCCTTCCCCAACCGCAGGAAAACTAGGCGGTGTTCATCGGAAAACAAGGGAAGCTATGATAATTTGTGAGGCAGCAGGTTTTGATGTCATCTTAATCGAAACAGTAGGTGTTGGGCAAAGTGAAGTCATTATCAGAGAGATGGTAGACTTTTTCATGCTGCTCGTCCTTACTGGTGCGGGTGATGAATTGCAAGGGATGAAAAAAGGGATTATGGAGTTGGCAGATGCCGTACTTGTTCATAAAGCAGATGGAACGAACAAACAGCTCGCTGAGCAGACTAGAAAAGAGTATAACCGAATCCTTCACTTTCTGAATCCGGCCACAAAAGGCTGGGCTGCAAAAGCCTATACATGTTCTTCCTTGTCAAAAGAGGGTATAAACGATATTTGGAATGTCATTCAATCCTTTGAACAATTGGGAAAAACATCAGGTGTGCTTATTGAAAGAAGGAAAGCTCAAGCGAAGGAATGGCTCTATTCGCTAATTAACGACCAGCTCCAATTTCAATTTTTTCATCATAATGGTGTGAAAGATGCCCTCCCTAAGTTAGAAAATGAAGTAATTGCTGGTGAAAAAACGGTTGCTGCTGCTGTTAATGCATTATTTCAGATCTATTTAAGATAGAAAAGTGAAACAGCCATTAAATTCTTCGAAAGAAATAAGTTGCTACATTTGAAAAAAACATATTTTAACTGTTAATATGTAGATATCGGCATAAATCAAAGGAGTGAATTTAATGAGTATGGATTTTAATTTCTTTATGAATGATGTTGTAAATCAGGCCCGTCAAGAAATCGTGTCTGCTGGATATAAAGAACTGAAAACACCTGAGGAAGTTTCAGAAGCTCTTGAACAAAAAGGGACTACTTTAGTTATGATTAATTCTGTCTGCGGATGTGCTGGTGGCATTGCCCGTCCTGCAGCTGCACATGCCCTTCATTATGATAAGCGCCCAGATCACCTAGTCACTGTTTTTGCTGGGCAGGATAAGGAAGCAACTGAAAAGGCGAGAAGTTATTTTACTGGCTATCCGCCATCCTCACCGTCATTTGCCCTATTAAAGGACGGTAAGATTATATCAATGGTCGAAAGACATCAAATTGAAGGATATGATCCAGCAGCTGTAGTTTCAAAACTTCAAAAAGAATTTGATGAATATTGCGAAGAAGTATAATAAATGAATAAGAAAAAAGCCAAATCATAAATAGATTTGGCTTTTTTCTTGTGGAAATGGTATTTTTAATGTATATTTATTAATTATTTCGTAACTTTAATCATAATACAGGGGAGTTATCATCATGAAGGATTTATTAAAAAATTATTTAGAAACCATTCAAAATAGATTATGGGAAATTAGTGATACGTTGTTCCATCACCCTGAATTAGGGGATCAAGAATATGAATCTAGTAAACGGTTAATAGAGTTCCTTGAAGAACATAATTTTGTTGTTGAAAAGGGAATCGTTGGACGGCCTACAGCCTTTAGAGCGGTGTATGACAGTAAGAAGGATGGCCCAACGATTGCTTATTTATCCGAATTCGATGCGTTACCTGAGGTTGGGCATGGGTGCGGACATAATATGATAGGGACGATGAGTGCAGGGGCTGGAGTGACTTTAAGTAAAGTGGTAGATGAAATTGGCGGCCGTGTTGTTGTCTTAGGAACGCCTGCTGAAGAAACAAACGGTGCAAAAGTGCCGATGTCAGAACAAGGTATCTTTGATGATATAGATGCGGCAATGATTTTACATCCAGGAGACGAATCCTATGAGAGTGGTGAATCTTTAGCAATGGATGCGATTCAGTTTGACTTCCGAGGCAGGACAAGTCATGCAGCAGCTTCGCCAGAGATGGGAATTAATGCACTGGATGCTGTCATACAATTATTTAATGGAATCAATGCCCTTCGTCAGCATGTGACTTCTGATGTTAGAATCCACGGGATTATTAAAGAGGGTGGAGTTGCAGCAAATATCGTTCCTGATAAAGCGGTGGCTCAGTTTTATGTTCGAGCCAAGGATCGCAGCTATTTAAACGAGGTTGTTCAAAAGGTAATCAGCATTGCAAAAGGGGCATCCTCTATGACAGGAGCAGAGGTTCATATTGAAAATTATGAATTGAGCTATGATAATATGGTAACCAATCAAACACTGTCGCAGGTATTTACAGCAAATCTCTTATCAACAGGTGTTAAGCAAGTTTACAAACCAAAAAATTCATATGGTTCGATTGATATGGGGAATGTGAGCCATGTTGTCCCAGCCATTCATCCTTATATTGGTCTTGATTCGCCTGGATTAATTGCCCATACAAGGGAATTTGCTGATTTAACAATTACTGATAACTCCCATCAGATTCTATCAAGAGGAGCATTGGCTCTTGCCTTAACTGGTTTTGATTTAATTACCAATAAAGAAGTATTGGAAAAAATGAAAAATGAATATAGACAGTCCGTTAGAAGCTAACATGATTTCTAAAAGCATCTCTCTCAAAGAGGTGCTTTTTTAATTTGTTTTAAATATTATCTTGATATATCAAAACCCAGAATCTTTTGAATATTTTTATATTAGAAAAGTATCTTTTCAAAACAAAATCTATGTGTTAATATTCGTTTTGTTGAATAAAAATTCAAATCAGAATAAGCAGATATTATTTATCATAGGAGGATACATCATGAAAAAAACAGTTTTATTTTTTACCATGATTTTAACATTAGTAGTTTTAGCTGCTTGCGGACAGAATAATAAGGACGGAGCAAATGAAGACAAAACGGCAGATAAGAAAGTATTAACAATGGCGACCTCTGCCGACTATCCGCCATTTGAATATGTTGAAACAAAGAAAAGTGATGAAATTATCGGATTTGACGTTGATTTGGCAAAAGCAATCGCTGCTAAGCTTGGCTATAAAGTTCAAGTAAAGGATATGGATTTTGGAGGTTTGGTTCAATCGCTTAAATCAGGACAGGCCGACTTTGTGTTAGCAGGAATGACACCTACTGAAAAAAGAAAGAAAAATGTTGATTTTAGTGATATTTATTATACCGCTCAGCACATGATTGTTTCTAAGAAGGACAGCGGAATTGAAACAATTGAGGATTTAAAGGGTAAAACAGTTGGAGTACAACTTGGTTCTATTCAAGAAGGAAAAGCACAAGAGATTAATAAGCAGGTTCCTATTAAAATTGAAAACCGTAACCGTATCCCAGACCTTATTCAAGAAATTAAATCAGGACGTTTTGACGCAGCTATTATTGAAGATACAGTAGCAAAGGGGTATTTTGAGAAAGAACAGGACTTTACAGGATTTACTCTTAGTGACGATCCAGAAGAAGCAGGTTCCGCTATCGCATTTCCTAAAAACAGTGATTTAACGGAAAAATTCAACAATGAATTAAAAAATATGAAAGAAAACGGTGAATTACAAAAATTGATTGTTAAATGGTTCGGTGGAGAAAAGTAATTCTACATTACCTAGAGACGTTCACTTTTGAACGTCTCTAAGATTTTTATTCTTATAGAGAGGAAGGATAATGAATGAACTTGAATTTTACACAATTCATTCCCTCCATGCCATATATTTTAAAAGGTATTTTAGTTACCCTTCAAATTGTAATTTTAGCTGGCGTATTGGGGTTTGCTTTAGGAATTATATTATCTTTATTTAAAATTAGTTCGATTAAAATTCTTAACTGGCTTGCTGACGCGTATACTTCGATTTTTCGGGGAACACCACTCGTTTTGCAGTTAATGCTGATTTATTTTGGATCGCCGCAGGTTATCGGTTATCAAATTGAGCCTTATACAGCCGCGATTTTATCGTTTGCTCTTAATTCAGGGGCATATATTTCAGAGATTATCCGGGCAGGAATTCTTGCTGTTGATAAGGGGCAGCAGGAAGCAGCATTGGCATTAGGAGTTCCATACGGAAGAATGATGTGGGACATCATTCTTCCACAAGCACTGAAAAATATCCTCCCTGCCTTAATGAATGAATTTATCACACTTACGAAGGAATCTGCGATTGTTACAACAATAGGTGTAATGGATATTATGCGCCGTTCTTACCAAGTGGGGGCAGAAAATTACTCCTTTTTCGAACCTCTATTAATTGCCGGGTTAATTTATTACCTGATGGTTATCACCCTAACCTTCTTTGGAAAAGCGCTTGAAAGGAGAATGAGACGCAGTGATTAAGGTAGAAAGTTTGTATAAGAATTATGGAAAGCTTGAAGTTTTAAAAGGGATCTCAACCAACATACAGGCTGGAGAAGTTGTGGCCATTATTGGACCTTCAGGCTCAGGGAAGTCAACCTTTCTGCGGTGCATGAACGTACTCGAAAGCGCAACAAGCGGAAGAATTTGGGTAGGAAATCATGAGGTTACTGATAAAAAAACAAATATCATGAAGGTCCGCCAAAACGTGGGAATGGTCTTTCAACACTTTCATTTATTTCCACATAAAACCGTTTTACAAAACCTCACCTATGCTCCTATGAAAGTAAAAGGATTATCAAAGGATCAAGCAGAAAAGGTTGCCTTCGATTTGTTAGAACAAGTAGGACTAACTGAAAAGGCTGGTGAATATCCGACAAGGTTATCCGGAGGTCAAAAGCAGCGGGTCGCGATTGCACGAGCATTAGCAATGCAGCCGGAAGTCATGCTTTTCGATGAACCAACGTCCGCACTTGACCCGGAAATGGTAAAAGAAGTGTTAGAGGTTATGAAATCTCTTGCCCATACAGGAATGACCATGGCGATCGTAACACATGAAATGGGTTTTGCTAGAGAAGTAGCAGACAGGGTCCTATTCCTTGATGGGGGAGTGCTAGTTGAAGATGCCCCACCTGAAGAATTTTTTACTAATCCAAAGAGTCAGCGAGCACAAGAATTCTTGCAAAAAATGCTCTAATAGGGATATGCTAAAGATGGTCTAATCGATCATCTTTTATTTTTTTATTTTGAGGAGATCATTATGAAATTTCGCATCGGCTACAGAACAATTAAAACAGCAGTAGGAACCGCTATTTCGATTTTACTTGCACAGCAGGTAGGACTGGAAAATTTCGCCTCCGCGGGGATCTTAACCATTTTATGTATTCAGGTTACAAAGCGGAGATCGCTCCGTACAGCTTGGGATCGATTTTTAGCCTGTGTATTAGCGATGCCTTTTTCCGCGTTATTTTTTGAGGGAATCTCTTATCATCCGATTGTAATTGGAATTATGTTGTTTTTCTTTATTCCGACGATTGTAATGTTAAAGGCGCCTGACGGCATTGTAACAAGCAGTGTTATTATTTTACATATTTATATGGCCAAAAAAATAACTATGGCCATTTTTTTAAATGAGCTTGGGGTAATTACTATTGGAATTGGGGTAGCACTACTCATTAATCTTTATATGCCAAGCGTCGATAAAAAACTAAAGGATTATCAAAATGAAATTGAGGAGAATTTTAAAATCATCTTCGTTGAAATGGTACGTTATTTACGGACTGGGGATAGTAATTGGGATGGAAAAGAGATTACGGTTGGTGCTCGTTTACTTGATGAAGCGATCGCACTAGCCCTTCAGGATGTAGAAAATCATTTTTTACGAGATGAGAATATATTTTTTCATTATTTTAAAATGAGACAAAAGCAATTTGAAATTATCGAACGTGTCTTACCAATAGTCACCTCCATTACCCGGACTGTAAAGCAAGGACATATGGTTGCTGAGTTTCTGGAAGAACTTTCTGAAAATGTCCATCCTGGAAATACAGCTTATATTTATCTTGAAAAATTAAGAGAAATGAAAAAGGAATTTGAGGAAATGGAGCTCCCAAAGACAAGAGAAGAATTTGAAACGAGGGCAGCTCTACTTCAACTAGTAAATGAAATGAATGAATATCTCATCATTAAAAGTTCTTATCGGGAAATAAAATCTTCTTCAAAAATGAATGAACAGAAAAAGATTGAAGCAAACTAGGAAAAAAAAGGCAGGTGACTGCTTTGATAAAAATTTTATCGCCAATCCTGATTACTTTTTTCATTTCACCCCTTTGGCCGTTGGGGCCAAATCCTATGCCTGGTGACCCATTTGTTATTGTGAATAAAAGTAAAAATGAACTAGCATTTATTAATGAAAACAAAGTCCAAACCGTTGTAAGTGTGGGGACTGGAAAAACACAAGAGTTAACACCAGAAGGTCTTTTTACGATTACAGTAAAGGCTAAGGAACCTTACTTTCGGAAAGGGAATATCGCAGGAGGAGATCCAAAGAATCCACTGGGAGCAAGATGGATTGGCTTTGATGCAAAGGGAACAGATGGCAGAACCTATGGCATCCATGGGACGAATCAGCCTGCATCAATCGGAAAATATGTCTCGCAAGGCTGTATCCGTACTCAAAATGAAGTGGTTACCTCACTTTTTCCGTTTATTCCATTAGGAACAAAAGTATTAGTTACTTCTTCAAAAAGCTCCTATGAGACACTTGCTAGAGACTACGGCGCAATAAAATAGAAAAGGGACTGTTCAATATGAACAGTCCCTTTTTAATATATATTTTTTAAGATAGAAATGTACCTATTCCTATTAAGAGAGTTGAGGCAAGCATAGCAAATAACATTAAATAAACAATGATTTTTCTCGTTTTCTTACTTTTCAATGTGGGAACCTCCTTAACATTTTGAAGCTTTATTTATATTGTACAAGGAAATGGAAAAATGAACAACGGAACAACTAAGTAATTTAGGAAGGATTTATGAATTTTTTATCGAATAAGAATATTGTCGAATAAATTTTAATATTTAGAACAGAGGGGTAATCATGATTAAGAAGGTCGACCATATTGGAATTGCTGTAAAGTCTCTTGAGAAAACGCTTCCTTTTTATACGGATGTGTTAAATCTGTCTTTGCTAGGAATCGAAGAGGTTGATACTCAAAGGGTAAGAGTTGCATTTTTACAGGCAGGCAGTACAAAACTTGAACTGCTTGAGCCGACATCGGAAGAAAGTGCAATTGCTAAATTTATCGAAAAACGCGGTGAAGGAATCCACCATGTTGCCCTGGGGGTCGAATCGATAGAAGCTAGAATAAGTGAAATGAGAGAAAAAGGGATACGGATGATTGACGAGCAGCCAAGACCTG
>Ga0209795_10002332_pt1 | contig 10566 bp, 14 predicted proteins | sample AgamicOrMarz_FD_187166 | JGI IMG/M metagenome (GOLD analysis project Ga0209795, IMG submission 187166) | Agave microbial communities from Guanajuato, Mexico - Or.Ma.rz (SPAdes) (version 2) | ecosystem: Host-associated > Plants > Phyllosphere > Phylloplane/Leaf | place: Guanajuato, Mexico...
TTCCCTTATCTTCATTTACAACAATTAGAGGAACATCAGACATGTTTTGTTTTGCACCTTTAAATATAGGCAGATATACAAATACCATGACTAACATTAATAATGATATTAACCAAATTGGAAACCATGAGGAGCTTAATTTAAACAATTGATTCACGATTCAATTCCCCTAACAATGGATATTTTTTATCCATTTTATTATGTCCAGTTTGGTATCGATTATTAGGTTATCAAAAGATATCTTTCATAGTTAAAGGAACGTTTCTTTTATTTTCATAAAGACTTTCTGAGTTGTCGCATTTGAAACATCGTAGAAGAACAGAGGAGAAGACTAACGAGTTGTCCATATAAATGGCACTCTAGGTGTTCCCTTTTACTATTTTTATATTCATCAATTTCAAAGAATGACTTCCACGTTTTAAACAAAATCTCAATCTGCCAACGAAGTGAATACAATGCATACACGAAATTCGTTGGTACTTCTTCTAGCGAAGTGTTTGTAATATATACATTCATGTCTATCAAAAGTTTACTTTTATCCTTTATGACATGATAGGTTTTTTTTCTATGTAATCTTTTTAAATTATGGACCTATTAGCAATAAATATGTTACCTTTCCCACAGGGTATAATGACATTTCAATCACATAAATGACCTTCTACTTAACGGGAGTAGAAGGTTTTTTGATATCAATTATTTATCAAGATTAACATTGGTTTATCATCTAATTCATCATGTAAAAATGAGTTAAGTGTAGCTTCGCATGTCTATCGTCTCGCATTATTATTTCAGTTTTATTAATCAGGGTTACATGTTATTTTTCCATATCTCAATGCATCATAAATAGCACGTCCATCGCTTGAATTTGTTTCTGTATATTTGATCGGCAGTAGCGAGAAGACAATATAATAAACAGAAAAATAGACAAACTGGTAAGAAAAGAGACTTACTGAAAGGATGTCATCCATAACTAAACCATTTATAAGGAAAATAGAAGCTAAATTAGCAATGGCACCTCCCGCATAGACACAAGCATGGGTAAATCGATTGTCGTATTTTAGTTTTTCATATACACAAAAAGAATCCAAAAAGTAAACAGATTTTATTTTAATTTTCTTCCATTTAAAAATCGTTTTTCCTTTTCCAATGGTAAAATCCACTCTCCCTCCGAAAAAGATCGCCATGATAGAATGACCTAATTGATGAACAAGAGACACAAGTGGTAGTACAAGTAAGAAAGAAAACAAGAACTTAGGCATATCACTGAATCCAAACACACTTCCATCTCCTTTATCATGAAATGATTTAATAAATCGTTCGCTTATTAAAATAGATAAAATCTATTTAATAATGGACAGACTTTTCTCAACAGAGGTTGTGCCTTTTTTAATCATATGTACAATCATCCGTTTGGCACCCTGAAAGGCCTTTAGTCGGAGGCTAGGACCAATTAACTTTTAATAAAGTAGTAGTTAAAGTTATTAATAATCTTTGAGCATTGCTTATAAAGAAGAATATTTTCACTTTATTTTTAAACATTCTTCATAACAATAAACGACCCTATGTATCGTAACCAAAGTTACTAAGGTCGCTTATGCTATATTCTGATTTATTATTTTTTTGTCTTTTTCTTTATAATGAAATATCTGGTTTCTCATTAGGTTTCTGACAGAACTTCGCTATCATGATTAATTTGATCGAACAAATAAGTAAGGTAAGATTCTAATTCAAATTGATCTTCTTCAACAAAATCATCTAACATAGGCTTACTTTCTTCTCCCATTTTTAATCACTCCAACTTAATTTTTTTCGGTTTATTTCGCATGATGACCATGATTATTTTTTTGTCCCATCTTTCTTAGAACAAAGCTTACAATTAACACCAGAATGATTGCTCCAATAATGGCTGGAATGATGGCAAAACCACCAATAACTGGTCCCCAACTTCCCAGGATCAGACCACCTAACCAAGAACCAATAAAACCAGCGATAATATTACCAATAATGCCTCCAGGAACGTCACGTCCTGTAAGTAAACCGGCAAGCCAACCGATAATTCCACCTACAATTAGCATCCATAGAATTTCCATAAATCACTCTCTCCTTTTGAAATAGTTAGTTGACTTTACCCCCGACTAAAACTCATTAATCCTGTTATTTTTTTCCTTAATAAAGTTTTTCTCCTGATGTACTAAAATCATATAGCTTTGCTTGCAATCTATTTTTGTTCTTTTGGACACCTTCTAATGTCTCGTCCATTTTATGAAAAATATAAGTGACTAGTCCAATACCCAACATATAAAGAAGAGTACATACTCTATAATCATCTACTCATCACCTACTGTGAGATTATTTAGTCTTACTTTGTGATTTTGTGTAAGTTTAAAGGAAGTTTTGTAGAAAGTATTTCATTAATCAAAAATGGATACCATAATATACCTAATGTTAGTTTTTATAGGGAGTTATTACAGTGAATAATGAATACAATCTTTTGTGTTTTAGAATCGATTGAGAGAAGAATCCAAGGACTGTGAAAAGGAACTTCTTAAAAGTGAAATTCATAGGGACATTTTTAATTATGGGTCGATGCGATAAACACTAACTTTAAAGTAAATAGATAGGACACATATATACTTATCTAATCGAATTTACTTATTTATTACATCAGTTCTACTTCATTTTCATTTTCTTGTAACTGGCGAGCTTTATAATGAATTAAAATAGTTTGACAATCATACCAAAGACCATTCTAAAATTAGGCGGTGGGATAATGAGTGAACAAATCTACTCTGATATACAACGTAAAAAAACCTCGATTATAGACTCTTTAATCCATTTAGGAATCTATAAAAAAGGAAACAAACAGCTTTATGAATTAACCTTACATGAGTTAGAAACGGAGTATCAAATAGTTAATCCGGCAATTCGAGATCTATCTTTTTAGATTTTTGCTAATTGCATTTCATTTATTAAAAGGAGGATTAATCTATGTTTTTGAAAAAGCTAATCAAAAATGGATCAGTTACGGTTCATTATTATGAAAATGGGTCACTACAAACATGTAAAGGTCGTGTTTACAATCTTAACCTTCATGAACAGATCCTGTCTTTAAAAGATGAAAAACAAAATATTCTTTTTATTAACTTATCTGGTATTGAAGATATTTATTGATCTCAATTTAGTAAAAAGTTTTCTAGATTTTTTTACAAATGGTCACTTTGTACGTGCAAAAGATTACTAGCTAGAAAACCGTAAAGATAAAGAAATGAATTAAAAAAGGAGAAGGAATAATGGGTGAAGACAAACAAATATGGTCTGCGTTTATTTAGAAGGACCGATTTGAACTGCATTCGTACCTTACTTATTTATTTAATCAATGTCATGATGATAGTCCAAGGCAGTTAGAAGATGAAAATATAGAAGAATAAATCTATTGATAAAACAAACTGAAAGGATAAAAAATGAATATGAAAATAATGTAGGCGACCTCACGATTCTAATTCAAATGAATAGGTCGTCTATTGCTGTTATAAACCTTTTTTAATATATAGTAGATACATCAATTATATTTATGATCTTATACAAGTAAGCTTATGTAAAATTCATTTTTTACCCGTATAAAGCTTAGAAGGGACGAGAGCTTGTGAATACAACTGTTAACGAGTTGTATGATTTTGGAATGGTTTTAAGGGAAAAGCTATTAAATAATAATCTTTATGCTTATTATTTAATTGATGCAATGAGAAGAGAAAATCATTTTGATTTTTTATATTATTTTTTGACAGCAACTGTAGATAGTCAAACACCTATACCTGAACATGTCTCCAATGTTTTTTTGGAAATCCTTAACGATAAAGAAAAATTGAGTGACCTTAATCCATTTGTCATGGGTCTGGTTGAAAAATAAGTAGAATTGAAGATATATATACATTTCTTCAGATATCTAAATCCCTTTATTAAATGCAGTCATTGTTTTTGAGGCTAGACATAAGTATTGGCTTTGGTGCGAAACAAGTCAGCTTGTTTATTAAATATTATTTTTGCGCGGTATGGATTATATATTTTTGTTTGTAGTTTAATAAAATTTGAGATATACACCCAAACCATATGAATTAAAACTCCAACTAAAATTCCTTTCAAGCTACCTGCAATAGTTGTGATATGAACTGAAAATGAAGAGGTTGTACAATATAACTATATAAATGAACAAACTAAGGGAGGCTATCTATCTTGAAAGCAACAAGCATTAAATTTTATGAATTCGGAGAACCTCAACAAGTTCTACAAATAGAAAATAAACAAGTGAAAGATCCTGGGGTTGGTGAAGTGCTAGTACGAATGAAAACTCGACCAATCAATCCATCTGATTTAATTCCTATTAGAGGGGCCTATTCAAATCGGATTTCTTTACCTGCCATTCCGGGATATGAAGGAGTTGGTACCGTAGAAGAAGTAGGTCCATCTGTTTCTAAATGGTTTCTTGGCAAACGAGTATTACCATTACGAGGTGAAGGTACATGGCAGGAGTTTGTAAAAACATCAGCTGAACTAGCCATTATAGTTCCGGATTATCTAGAGGATTACATAGCTGCACAGCTTTATATCAACCCTATCACAGCATGGGTGATTTGTACGGAAGTATTGGTGTTAAAACCAGGGGATGACCTAATAGTAAATGCCTGCGGTTCTTCTATTGGTCGTATTTTCGCTCAATTATCTCGTATTTTAGGGTTTCGTTTGATTGCAGTAACGCGAAATAATATCTACACAGAGGAATTAACTCAACTTGGTGCTTCATATGTAATTAATACAGAGATGACTCCACTCTACGATACGGTTATGGAATTGACGAATGGTCGTGGAGCTAAAGCAGCAATTGACTCTATTGGGGGACCATCTGGTACAAACTTAGCCTATTGTGTCAGTCCAAATGGAATATTTTTGACGATAGGTCTTTTATCAGGAATACCTGTCAATTGGGCAGAAATTATGAATAACAATAAAATAAATACAAACATGTTTCATTTACGTCATTGGAACCAAAAAGTCTCTACACGTAAATGGCACGAAACATTTTATCAGCTTATACAATTTGTTCATGAGAAACAGTTAACATTAACAAAACCCCAAGTTCAATATCATCTTTCAGATGTAAAAAAAGCTCTTACTACTAAAATTAAGGGCAAAATACTTTTAACTAGTTAAAAGTTAGGGATATTATTAATAAAATGTAAAATAATAACATTATGGTTGGCTCTTTAAACAGCCAAAAAATGTTTATATCCTTGGCTGTCCAGTAATTTTCAGATTTATTTTTTGAATGGACAGCAAGCTTACGGAAGTAGCTACATAGTATCTAAAGAATCCCGACTCCATTACCTAATTGGTATCTATTTCGGTGATGTAATACATTAACATTTGCTTAATTGAAACTACTCTAAAAGAGTGGCTTTTTTAGAAGGATTTTAGGTTTTCAAATCCAAATAACAGGATAATATTTACTTACAAAGCAATTGAAGAATGTAGAAATGGAGGGGAGTGAATTGCCTAACAAAGAATATCCATACTATTTTATAAAGTTAGGTAAGTTATATTATGTAAATGAAACATGTAGAAACGTAAAAGAAACAAGGAGGTGACACAACATGGCAAACAACAAAAGCAGCAACAATAATGAATTATTAGTATACGGTGCTGAACAAGCAATCGATCAAATGAAATATGAAATCGCGAGCGAATTTGGTGTAAACCTTGGTGCTGACACAACTGCACGTGCAAACGGATCAGTAGGTGGTGAAATCACTAAGCGTCTTGTACAAATGGCTGAGCAACAACTTGGCGGCGGACGTTTCTAATACAATTTTATAATACTGGCTGAAGGAAGAATGGACTCCATTCTTCCTTTTTCTATGAGGGATTTTTTGTACTATTTCATAGAAAATGGCCCCTTGGTGCAACTATAAGTACAAGATTAAAAATAAATCTTACTGTTCCTTTAAATTTTTTTCACCTGTATGCTAATTTTAGTAAGATATTCTTCTTCGTTATTAGTTTTTAGTGAATCGTATAAGTACTCTTCATACGCGTGTCCTACAATAGAATAGCCTTCTGACTTAATAAAATTAGTTACATAAAGGTACGATGACTCAATATTTTTATAAGGTCCTTCGTGATAATAAATGGCATAAAGGCCTTCTGGCCTTGAATGTTCTGTTTCCAACTCACTATAAGAAAATAAATAATCAACCCTCTCAAACCTCTCTTGAATTAGGGTATCCTTTGTCAATAATGATCCGATAGGAACAGGAACATGCAAACCAATTTGCTTTCCAAAATGTTTATATTGCTCTGACCATTCTTCTACAGTGTTCATGCCCTCATTTGCAGTTTCATTGCTTAGATGGATGTACTTTTTCTCCGTTTTTTGGATATAAACCTCCCCAATATCAACATCTTTTAGTTCCTCTTCCGTTGAAATAATCTGCTTAAAGAAACGTTGAATTTGAAGCAATTTTTCAATTTCTTTTTCTACTATAACAGTTTGTTGCTTTGCCATTTGAACAAATTTATGGGTATTTTGGGAGCTAAGGTATTCTTTCAATTCTTCAATTGACACGTCCAATTTTCGAAGAGATTGGAGTGTAGAGAATGATTTAATTTGATCATAGGTATAATAGCGATAACCATTTGAAAGTTTGCCTGCAGGTTTGAAAAGATTAATTTTATCGTAATAAAATAATGTATCTTTCTTCACTCCCACGTAGCTAGCAAATTCTCCTGTAGTTAAAGTTTTAGTATTTTTTCTCTCCAAGTTGAAAACTCCTCTTGACTATAGACTAACTCCATACTTCATACTCTATCATAAGCAAACGCTGTATCATATGGCATGGAAAGTACATCAAGCTATATATAAGCTTTTGCACAGCAATCTATACAGACGGGGGTTTACATATGAGTAAGACAAAAAGAAGTACACTATACCTCTTACTTATAAACATATTTATTGTTTTTTTAGGAATTGGTTTAGTAATACCTGTATTACCAAGCATTATGAATGAATTAAACATTAGTGGTACAACTGTTGGTTATTTAACAGCAATATTTGCCCTAACACAATTAATTATTTCTCCATTTGCGGGGAAAGCAGCTGATAAATTTGGCCGTAAAATCATGATAGTAATAGGATTATTTATTTTCAGTGTCTCAGAACTATTATTTGGAATGGGGAAAACAATCGAGTTATTGTTCATATCACGTATTTTAGGCGGTGTTAGTGGCGCTTGTATTATGCCTTCTGTGACAGCTTTTATTGCAGATATAACAACATTGGAAACACGCCCAAAGATGCTAGGGTATATGTCGGCGGCTATTACCACTGGACTAATTATCGGGCCAGGTGTCGGTGGCTTCTTAGCTGAGATTGGCACGCGAGTACCCTTTTATTCAGCTTCAATTCTTGGATTTATTGCTGCAATCTTATCCGTTATGCTGTTAAAAGAACCCGCGTCTCCTCAAGAGGAAATAGAAACCACGGGACTAGTAGAGAAGAAGAGTGGCTTAAAGAAAATATTTATGCCTATGTTTTTTATTGCTTTTGTAATCATTTTTGTATCGACGTTTGGGTTAACAGCATTTGAGTCATTCTTTAGTTTATACGTTGATCATAAATTCGCGTTTAGTCCATTGGATATTGCGATTTCAATCACAGGCGGTGCCATTATAGGTGCAATATTTCAGGTTGTACTATTCGAACCTTTAGTAAAGCATCTGGGTGAAATTAATATGATTCGTTGGTCATTGGTATTATCTGCGATTTTAGTTTTTACAATGACATTAGTGAGCTCGTACTGGACGGCTATGACAGTTACATTTACCGTATTTATAGGTACGGATCTCATTCGCCCAGCCGTAACAATGTACTTATCACGCATCGCCGGCAACGAACAAGGTTTTGTTGGAGGAATGAACTCTTTTTTCACTTCTCTGGCCAACGTGTTTAGCCCCATCTTAGGTGGCATTTTATTTGATATTAATATTAATTACCCCTACTATTTCAGTACAGTTGTCATTATCATTGGTTTAGCCATCACTATACTATGGAAAAAACCTAAAACTGAAGAGTTAAACCTATCTAAAAAGAGTACCTTGTAAGCCCTTATATTTAAATCTGATTTCTCATCTATTTCATAAAAAATGGGCTATTAGGACAACCACCAGCATATAAAAACCCATTACTTCTTGCATAATCACCTACCCCTTACCTACTGCAGTAAGGGTTCTTTTTTATTTTTTGAATGGACAGGAAAGCTTACTGCAGTAGCTACATAGTATCTAAAGAATTACTACTTCATTACCTAATCAGTAGCTAATTCAGTAACGTTACCGCGTTGTTAGAAAAGATAGATTTTCACGAATGAGTTGTTAACTGTCGTAAATTTCGAAGAGCAACAAAACCTGCTTTAGTTCCATTACCAACTAGAACTAAAGCAGTACATACTCCAAATGTTGCTAGATTTGAATGAGCAATCAATTGGGCAGAACAAAAACGAATATTACTTCTTGCAAGTTCAACGACTTTTACCTCATATTTGAAATCACTAACTTTATAATTACCATACGAGTGTCCTGTTCTAGGTAACCCCTCTCCGTTATCTAAAAACATGTTAGTTGAACTAGAATAAGATTTCATATGCAAATTTATAAGTTTGTCCAAATCTTGACTACAGTTAATTGTTTTTTCGTCTAAAAGTCCATAATTGCTACCTAAATCAATTAATTCTTTCCTTTTTTTCACAATACACTTTTGTAAGTCTTTTATTTGACCTACTGGATTGACTACCATTAACATAGCTTTTTCTCACCTCATCGGAATTTTTCATCTCTAGGAAATTTAGTAGGTCCATAATAAAAAGATAGAGCCAACAAAAAATATTATGAGCAATATAAGATAGAATGAAAACGTTTTCTACAAAACATATCAAAAAATTACAATAAAACACAAAAACTGTAGACATTAATGAGGTAGTCCAGTCGAAAAATTATATATTTTTAGTTAGCATAATGTAATTTATAGAATAGGTCCCCTAATATTAAAAGAAAGCGTATCAGCAAATATAAGTGAGATTTTTCAAAAAAAGGAGTTACAAAATAATAAAAAGGAAATAATTCTCAATTATTAGGAAAATAAAGATAAATAGTTTAGCTCCTTTTTAACGTGGAAGATAAAAAATATATTGAAAATTATTAGGAGGAATGTAAAATGACAACTAATAAAAATAATGACAAAATGAGCCGTGAAGAAGCTGGAAGAATGGGTGGCAAAGCTACAGCTAAAAATAATGATAAGGAATTTTACCAGGAAATCGGTGAAAAGGGTGGCAATTCCAACAACAAACGTAATAATGACTAATTGTTTGTAAAATTGAATTTTTCTATTTTTACGCGGTATATGATATACATTTTTAGTTCGCATCATCAACATTAATAGAAGCCAAATTCTTTATATATAAAGAATTTGGCTTCTATTTTTATCAAAAAAATGATTAATATGTTTATTTAATAATAAAAATCAAATTAATTCGGTTTGGTTAGTTAAATAAGAATATGCAGTAATCATTATCCCGTTAGTAGGATATCATTTAATAAAGCTAGTTCTACTTTAAAAGGATCGTTAACTTTTCTAAGCTCACAATAACCAGAACTATAAATATGAATAATCTTAAATCGTTTACCGCGATAGAAAACTTCTTTATTAATTGACATACCTTCCCTCCAGATTCATTATTACAGTTTTTTCAACATATTAACCCTTTTTCTTATTTGAAATTTATCTGGAATAAAATTAAGTTACTATTCCCTTTTTTATATGTTTTAAAACATAAATTCAAATAAATTTTAAAATATACTCATTTATGGACATACTTTTTACCCCTTTGAACAAACTACTCAAGACGCCGTGAGGCATCACACCAAATTTCCTATTCTAAACAGGGAAAACTACTGAACAGGAGCAGTAGTTTTTTCTTTTTGTTCTATCCAACTATGCTATCGCCTTGAAAGAGAGGAATAAAATTTAAAATTACTCTTGTTTAGCAGACAGAAGGTTCACTCATTGGATATTTTGTGCAAAATTAGTTATGACTTTTAATATTGTTTAATTTATAATAAAAAGGAAAAAATATAGATTATTTGTTCCGAGAAGGCGCCATCTTAGGAACAAACTAATACGTAGATTATACAAAATTAGTTTTCTTGGGGAGAAACAACGATGAATCTTACACACAATAATTCAGAAGGTATAAAAAGAGAAGAAGGACAAAAGCAGTTGCTTGAAAGAAACCTTGAAGCTCATAGAAGTAGAAAATGGATAATCAATTTTATTTGTGCTATATCCCTACTTGTAACTATACTTTGTTTCTGCTTTCACGTACCGCGATCTGTAATTATAACTGTAACTTTACTGTTTATATGTACAATCATCAAAATCGTACATAAAACGTTAGATAAAAAAATAGAGTTGCGCTTAAAACGCGTTAAACAGGAGCAAAGAAAGAGCATTTTCAAGGT
>Ga0209795_10002335_pt1 | contig 10559 bp, 9 predicted proteins | sample AgamicOrMarz_FD_187166 | JGI IMG/M metagenome (GOLD analysis project Ga0209795, IMG submission 187166) | Agave microbial communities from Guanajuato, Mexico - Or.Ma.rz (SPAdes) (version 2) | ecosystem: Host-associated > Plants > Phyllosphere > Phylloplane/Leaf | place: Guanajuato, Mexico...
TAACAGTTCAGATGGATTCGGCGGAATTGGACCGCTTGTCAGGACAGAAAGATGAGGAATTTCTGACTCTTGAACCGCTTGCGCTAACGTAGATTGACGAGTTAATACATTCGTAAGGCCAATATGGTTTTCTAACCGGAACGTGTAATGACCCGTTGGTTTACGTAAATCAGCGTCAATGAGTAATACGTTTAAACCTTGCTGTGCGTAAACCGTTGCTAGATTAGAAGCTGTTGTGGACTTCCCTTCTTCAGTACCGCTTGATGTGACAACAATCGTTTTAATATCTTGATCGACATTTGAGAACTGAATATTTGTACGAATCGTACGGTACTGTTCAGCTACAGGATCTTTTGGACTGTTATGAGCAAGCAAACGTCTTTTTAACGTCAGCAGTTTGTCATTTTTTTGAGCTTTGTTTTTACGAGCCATACGTCTCACCTCTTTGCGGTACGCGAGCAGTTAAATCCGGACGCTGTACATTTGTTGGCTTAGGCACATCTTTAATATTCGTCACTACCCCAATCACAGGAAGTTCTAGAATACTTTCAATATCTTGCTCCGTTTTTAATGTGTTGTCTAAGTATTCAAGTAAGAATGATAAACCGATACCTACTATTAAACCGACTACTATTGCAATCGCAATATTTAAAAGAGGCTGTGGTTTAACCGGACTTGCACTTTCACCAAGCGTTGCTTTTGACAGAACGCTCACATTGTCCACGTTCATAATTTTAGGGACTTCTTTTTTAAACACAGAAGCCGTCATATTGGCAATTTGAGTTGCACGTTTAGCACTTGTATCTTGTACGACAATCTGTGCTACCTGGGAATTCTCTGCATTTGTAACTTGAATTTTGCCACTTAGGGATTGAGCAGAATCATCAAGCTTTAGTTCTTTAATCACTTTATCTAAGATTGCTGGACTTTTGATAATATCATTGTACGTGTTAATAAGTTGCACGTTCGTTTGAACAGTTTGAGTATTGTACAACTCTTGATCATTCTTGGCTTGATTAACTAAAATTTGTGTTTTTGAATCATACACAGGTGTTAGTACAAAAAAGCTGATAACTCCACTTACAGTTGCTGCAATAAATGTAATTAATATAATAAGCCACAGACGCTTACTTAACACTTGAAACAAATTTCGTAAACTAATTGTCTCTTCCATGGTTGACCTCCAAACTTAATAACTTGATAGTATGGTTTTTACCATACTCATATCTAGAATATAACTTATTTATAAGTAAATTTTAAGAGATTGCATCCAGTAGCCTACCTATTCCACAATTTAATTGGCTTTGTTTAAAATTAAGCCTAATAGAAAGAAAATTGTATTTTAGTTCATTAAAATTAAGTCAGAGATTCCTTATTTACTTGTTTTACTTCTAAGCTCGTTATAAATTGATTCGTGACTCGGCTTAGGTTTATATTCATTATCAAAAAGAAGTGGAGCATCTTTATTACCTGTAAATCCAGGAATCCATGAATACTTGTCTATTATCCCCCATGTAATAAACGCGTTGCAGTTTGAAGATGAAAGACATACATTTAAAGTTTTAGCATACATATCAGCTTGTTGTTCTAACCTTTTTTTATATGATTCATTACTATGCTGAATTTTCACATCCATCTCTGTTACCTGAACTTCTACTCCAATTTCTTTATACCTTGCAAAATTCTCTTTAATTTTCTTATAATCTTTGCTATAAGTAATGCTTGAATGCATTTGAAACCCTACTCCATCAATTGGTACTCCTCTTTCTTTTAAGTCTCTTACCATTTCAAAAATAGCATTAGATTTTACATTAATTCCCTCATTGCTATAATCGTTATAGAAAAGGAGTGCATTAGGATCTGCTTCATGGGCCCATTTAAAAGCAAGTTCAATATACTGTGGTCCTATAGTTTGTAACCATATATTTTCCCTAAGAGTACCATCATCATTATAAGCTTCGTTAACTACATCCCATGCATATATTTTTCCCTTATAATGTCTCACCACAGTCTGAATATGATCTTTTAATATTAGTGTAAGTTTCTCTTTAGAATATTTTCGATCCTTAATCCAATCAGGTAATGTTGCATGCCAAACTAGCGTATGCCCTCTAACTTTCATATCATTTTCAAGTGCAAAGTCTATAATAAGATCTGGAATAACAAAATTATAAGTGTCTCTTTGCGGATGTATTTTAGCAAATTTCATATCATTTTCGATCGTTAATAAGTTAAATTCATCTTTTAATACCTGTCTATATTTTTCGTCTTTAAGAAAAGGGATTGAAGAAACAGACGCACCTATAAGAAAGTCATTTGCACTTGCAACTTTCCTTAAAGAATGTTTTTTATAAAAACTTTCGTACAAGAAAATCGATAAAAATAGCATTACAATCATTAGAATGAAAAGAAATATTCTTTTTTTTTCAAAAAGCTTTCCCCTCCTACTAGCTTAATAAAATAAATAAGATCTACTTGTTCAGTCTTTATAAGCTTAGAAAATCCACTCAATAGCTACATCTTTTTTTACAATAGATGAAAATGAATATTTTATTCATCTAACTCTTTCTAAATCTCAAGGGCTTAACTTTGCAGTAACCTACTATATATGTTGGATAAATCCTTCATTAGAGACTGAATATCAAACCTCTTAAGAATAATATTTCTATTCTTTTCTCCCATTTCTATTCTCAATTCTTCGCTTTTTAGTAAGGATGTTAATGCTTTTGTTAATTCATCTATTTCCCCTGGTTCTATGAGATAACCATTGTCACTGTTCGTTATGACCTCGGGGATACCTCCAACATACGTTGAAATAATAGGAAGACCGAAATTCATTGCTTCCAAAATGGCCATAGGAAGGCCTTCATTATATGAAGGAAGAACAAGAAAGTCTACTCGTTTTAACAAATCATTAATCTGTGTAGAATTTACCCAGCCAAGGACTGTTACTATTTCTTCTAATTCATATTCCTTTATTAATTGTTTTACTTGTTCTATCTCTCCATCTCCAGCAAAATAAAACTTTCCTAAAACACCATTTTCTTTGAGCTTTTTTATAGAGCTTAATAAATCATACGTACCTTTTCGCTCGCCCAATCTGCCAAGGAAAAGCCCTATTGGAATAGTGTGCTCTCTTTTAAATTTTTGCTCAATTCTATAAACTCCGTTATATAAAACAGCAATTTTATCCTTAGGAACAATATTTGAATAATATTTCTCCCATTGTTTAGATAAAACGATAAGTTTATCAGCTTTATTTAAAATAAACTTGATTACTTTCTTTTGAAACTCATTAGAATTATAAAATTCATCAAAACTTGCGGAATGTATATGCAGAATCACTGGCTTATTAAATAATTTTGAAATCACCAAAATTATCGCTTTTCGATAGAAACTTCCTTTTTCAGACATATGTATGTGAATTACATTAGGTCTGAAAGACATCAGTGAATAAATTAATTTAAATAATGCTACTATAAAAATAGATACTCTATTTAAAATACTCCCTGTTATATAAGTTTCAATGCGTTTAATCTTATAATGATCATTAATGGAGGATTGTTCTATATTTTTAATTACTGTTACAATTCCTCCCTTATCTTTTAAGGAAGATCCTACAACTAATATCTTGGGTTTTTTCATTAAACTTCTCCTTTATAAACAAATACTATATATTAGCGATATAATCCTGGATTGAGCTTAATATTGTAGACTTTTCCGGAACGTAATTCCGAAAATTAATACTATTGATATTTCTTAATAAGTAAGCTAGTTCTTCTTTATTTTTCGCTATTTCGATATATCCTTTTTGCCGATAAGCTTGAGCAATTTCAAGTTGATGATCATCTACATGTTCCCCATATTGCCTTAACCTTGGTACAACGATTACTTTTTTTCGTAATTGTAAAGCAGTAGTAATAGATCCAACTCCTGCGTGAGTAATCATAATATCAGCACGCTCTATCAGTTTAGTCATTTCACTCTCAGGTTTAAAATCAAACCCCTCATAATAAATAGGTTGATAAGAAGAATAGCCAACTTGACCTAATACCTGATCAGTAATAACTTTATCTTCCATAAGTTCGTCAACCATTTTTAATAGCCTATCAAATGAAAAGTTTTGTGTCCCTACTGTCATTAATATCAATATAGAGACCCCCTATATTTAGCTTTTGGATAAAATGATTTTAAGCTTTCCCATTGTATATAAAATTCATCTGCAAACTTATATACTAATTTTCCAGTCAAGCTTGGAGAATTCACCTTGGCAAAACTCTCCACATAAATAATTTTTTTACCAAGTATTTTCCCAAATAAACAAAGAGGAAATACAGCTCCAGCACCTGTTGAAATAATGACGTCTGGTGCTTCCTTGATTAAAATATTAAACGATTTAAAAATATTGATTAATAGATTTTTGGCAATATGAATGTTTTTTCTTTCTTGTTGCACGAGATAATAGACCTTAAACTCATCTTTTAGTTCATTACTCATTTCACTTTGCTCTGTTACGAAAAAAAATTCATATTGCTTTACAGCAGGAATAATTTTTTTCAATTCTATTAAGTGACCACCTGTAGAACTAACTAAGCAAACTTTCATAAACTGCACCTCCGTTTCGTAACCATTGCTTGTAAAGAATACTGACCTATTAATTTCATTAACTATGAACTAGATTCTTATTTAAACTAGCTATATACTTCGCTGGAGTTTCTGCACTATTTAATACCTGAGGAATTTGCCTTTGTAATTTGTTCTTTAGACTATCTCTGTTTTTCCAGCATTGTTCAGCTACTGAAATTAAGTCGCTAGATGTAATATGATTTATTTCTAAAACATAATTTTCTAATTCCAGCAGCTCCATTATTCCTCTTGTTTTATGCTCATAATTGATTGCTACAGTAGGTACATAACTTGAAAGAGCAAAGATATTTGAATGCATTCTCGTTCCAATAAACATATCTAATTTTGAATAAAAATATTTTAATTCTCGTGGGTTAAAGTCATAATTTATTAATTGACTAAACTTACTGTTGATACCGGCTAATATCTCTCTACTAATAATTCTATCGTCATTAAAATTATTTGGTCCTAACACTTGTGGCATTAACAATAATTTTGCATTGTATTTTTCTTCAAAATGCAAAATGACTTTTTGCATACTCTCAACATATCGTAAGCGGTGTTGACTTTTATCTTCCATCTCCGGAAAATTCCAATCTCTGGCTGTTAATCCTATAATTGGACCTTCATGGTTCGCTTTTAATTCTAAAAATAGCTGATCTACGTAATCAGATTGTTGCTTATTCATACAAAATGCTGAATCTGATACCACTACAATATTCTTATTATTACAGCCAATCTTTTCTAACCATTGTTGTGAAATATTCTCTCTAATGAAAATTCTATCTACTCTATCTAATATTCGCTTACTGACTTTCTGCATAATATTATTATAGAAAGGACCAATAGATTGAGCATAAATTACAACAGGTTTATCATAATCAAAAGCGATTTTTAATTGTACTAAATGTTGAAGCAATGCTGGACTAAAACGGTGCGATAATAAAAACCCTCCCCCACAGCTTACAACAACATCAGCCCATTTATAGTCATCATCAATCTTTTGATTTTTGCTATAAAGTCGTCTTAGCATATTTAATGCTGAAATTATTTTGGTTACCTTCGACTCGTCGGGGTCAACAGAGATATTGCAAGCACATTCTCGTACAAGTACATCATATGTATCTTTATCAATTTCAGGGAATCTTGTTTTAATTTTTATATTAGCATTTGGCACGTTTTTCTTTATAGAATCTATCATTGATAAAATAATACCTGCATCTCCTTTATTTCTAGAAGAATGCGCGTTAACAATAAGAATGTTCAATTATAATCACCTATTCCTTAATTTTTCTAATGTTTTTTTAATTAAATTGGATGTCGTTTTTTCTTTCAAAAACAGCAAAATAAATAAATAAATAACTACATAAAGAATAAAATAGCTAATTAAACGTATACAACTTAACTCAAAATCACTCAAGAAAGACCATGAAAATGTATAAACATTCTCTCTCATAAAATGAGTTAGACTACCAGAAGCTATAATTGAAAGAGTGATTTTTATACTAGTCCAAATAAATTGTTTTGACCATATATTTGGTAGTATAGAATTTAATTTTTTATTTAATAACATAATGCTTAATAAAATTCCTAGTGTTGATGAAAGGCCTAATCCATTAAGTCCCATGATTTTGACTAGAACGAAACTTAAAATTATGTTAATAAACAAGCTAGCTATAATAATGATTGTAGGTGATTTTGTATCTCCTAATGCATAAAAATTTCTTACTACGACGTCTCTTATACCAATAAATATTAAACCAAGAGAATAATAAAAGAATACTCCTGATGTAGCAATTGTAGCTTGGTGACTAAACTCTCCTCTTTCAAATAATAATTTTATAATATCAGTACTAAAGAGCATTAAATAAACACTTATAGGACCTACAATCAACAAAATCATCTGCAAACTCTCTTGTGTTAATTTCACTAAATCTTCTTTATTAAGTTTCAATGCTAGTTTTGAAATTTTAGGAAATGTCACAGTTATAATAGCAGTCACAAATATTCCAGTTATCATAGATCTCAACCGGAAGGAATACATTAGTGCAGAAATACTTCCTTCCGAAAGATTCGATGCAATAAATCGATCTACAATTGCGTTCACTTGACTAAAAGCACTACTGAGAATAACTGGAAAAACTAGCATCAAGAACTCTTTTGTTTTTATGTCAAAAACTTTTTGTGATAATCGAAATTGGTATTGTTCCTTTCTTAATAAATAATACAAGATTATTAACTGTGTTAAGAAGGCAGCAAGCGTAATATATGCTACCCCCCCTATACCGAACTCTTTCCCCACTATTACAAGATAAAAAATTATTAACAAGTTATTTGGTAAAAGACTCATGGCCGATGCAGAGAATTTTTCATAACTATTTAGCATGTCTGTATACATTTGAATAACAATAGATACAAATACTAAGGGAAATAAAATCTTCAACATCTGAATTGACAATGTTTCTGCATATTGTGGTAATCCCGGAGCAATTAGGCTTATAAAAGCTTTTCCATTTAAGAATAAGCATAAATATAAAACAATAGAGACTACAAAAAATATGATTATAATATTATTAGCAAATCTATGGGCTTCTTGCTTATCATTCATATTTTTTACAAATAAAGGTATAAAGACACTACTTACACTTAATGCAAACGTTATAGCTAGTGTCGAAGGAGTCAAAGCGACAAAATAAGCATCAGATTCAAAAGATGTACCAAATTGGTAGGCTAAGAAGGTTTCCCTTAAGAAACCTAATACTTTACTGAGTGCTGTAATTACAAAAACTATTATTCCTGATTTAACTAACTTAGACATTTTTTACTACCTTTCACTTTTCACGATTGTTTTATTCCTTATTATTCTTCAATAATTATGTAATCTTAAGGAATAAAATTTAATATAAACAAGTACATATTCCCACGAGCTATTTACTGCCTATCCGTGTTATTAAATTTAGTTAACCTTAACGAGATTAATAACGCGGCTACAAACATTAATGGTAAGGAGCTATTTGCTACAATAGTAGTATCTACAGGAGTATTTATTACTATATATAAAATAGGTGAAAAAATTACAACTCCAAATATCCCCTTGGAAATATAATATGAATTTACCAGTAGCAATAACAAAGCAATCAAATTTATAAAGGAGGCTATCAAACCATATTCACCAATCATCATAGCCCAATAAGAATCAGTTAAAAAGACATCATGCCATGGGGCCAACCCCCAAATTTTATCAAAGCCATACTGGTAATATAATTCGGAATAATTAGTTCTTGACGCATTTGATCCAAATGTTCCCAACCCGCTACCAAAAGGAAAAAACCTTTTCGCTATATCTAAACTTGTAACCATCAAGATACCTCTAGGCTCCTGTACATTAATAAAAGTCTCATTGAATTTATTAAAGGTAAATATTATTGCACTTGTAAAGCTTACAACTGCTCCAATGAAGACGTACCTTCTAAAATATCTAAAAAACAATATTAAAAGGATTAAGGTTATGTAGAAAGCTAAAGCTGTGACTCTACCTGCTGTAAATAGTAATAGTAAATTTAAGATAACATATATATAATTTATTTTATGTTTGAACCGTAAACTAAAATATAAATTAAGAGCTGTTAGCAAGATAATACATAATGAAAATTCCGCAGGATGTCCAAATCCATAAGCTACATTTTTTAAACCAAACCGGTTACTATAGCCTTGCATAAAATTAAAAATCAAATCTAATACAAATACACTTAGGGAAAGTAAAGCGAAAAGATATGAAAGCTTCACTATGAAACTATATAGTTCTTGGCTATTAGTAACATAGTATCTTAATAGTATTCTAGCCCCGAAATATATTAAAATATACTTAACATCTGCAAATAATGTATATATTTGCAGGGGAAATGTAGTATCAACATTTGAAAATATAGTTGATATCACACCTATAAAAGAAACTATGCTAATTAGAATAAATACTAATACCTCTAAATTGGTAAAAACTTTTTCGTGCTTTTTAACAGTCACTATCTTAATTAACCCTAAGATTGGTAAGACTAACGCTAAAATTTCATCGGTAAAAGTAAATAGAGGAATCCATTCTTCCAGCCAATTGGAAAATAAAACGATAATTAACAACAGCCTCAGAAACATTTTAGATTTCCTCCATTTAGTAAAAATAAAACCAGTTTACATACATAGTCTGACTATATGAATTATGTATATAAACTAGATTCTTCTTTCTAACAATAAATAGTTTAAGTAAAATATCTTAAGCCTTTTATTTCTATAATAATATTTTTAACATTTCACCTGAAAAATGCTTCCATTCATTTCAAACCACAATTAATTTCACTAATTGGCTTGACACTTTAAATTCATGGATCATTTTAAATAGTGATTATTTTCAGAAAGCATTTTTTGAACCTAAAAATACTGTTACAGTTTTCAAGATAATCTTAAAATCTAAAAACAAACTTCGATTACGAATATAATATAGATCCATTTCCACCATTTCTTCAAAGCCCACACTACTTCTGGCGCTTGCTTGCCAAATCCCCGTACATCCTGGTGTTACTAGCAAGCGTTGCATTTGATAATTTGTATATTCGTTGACCTCTCTCAACAATGGAGGCCTTGGTCCCACTAAGCTCATTTCTCCCTTTAACACATTCCATAGCTGAGGTAGCTCATCAATACTTGTCTTTCGTATAAATCTACCAATCTTCGTAACTCTAGGATCATTCTTCATCTTAAACATTGCACCTGATACTTGATTTAGAGTTAATAACTCAGCTAGCTTTTCCTCTGCGTCAGTGACCATAGATCTAAATTTATACATATTAAATTCTGATCCATCTTTGCCCACCCTAACCTGCTTAAAAAATACAGGGCCTTTTGGATCTTCAATTTTTATCAAAATCCCTATTACTAAAAAGATAGGTAAAAGTATAAGTAAACCTAATATTGCCCCAATGACATCTATTGACCTTTTTGCTTTTGAATACACTAATTTATTATTGACTTTGTTTTCTAATAACATGGAGCTAGAATCCACAGATTCTTGTTCAACTGAAGGGATTTTCAATTCAATTACTCCTTTACCATCATTATCTTTTAATTAAAATAAATTTACAAAAAAGGACTTTAAGTCTATAGTCTAGAACAGAATATTAAATTTTTAGTATAAAATTAATCAAATATTATTTCTGCTTTAGAATTTAATAAAGATACTTAGACTTTTATTGTTATTAAACCTTTTTCCTCATTTTGTTTCTACTACTTTTTTAGTCTCACTTTCTACTAAATTCTTCATGATATTAAATAGATCTTCTTTCAAATCTCTATGCTGTAAAGCAAATTCAATTGTGGTTTCAATAAACCCTAATTTCTCACCCACATCGTAACGCTTACCTTCAAAATCATATGCGAATACACGTTGAATTTCATTTAATTTTTGAATCGCATCCGTCAGCTGGATTTCTCCGCCAGCTCCTACTTCTTGCTCTTCTAAAAATTTAAAGATTTCAGGTGTAAACACGTAGCGTCCCATAATTGCTAGGTTTGAAGGAGCTGTACCTGCCACTGGTTTTTCAACAAATGTATTGACTTGATGACGGCGTCCTTCGTTTGAGATCGGATCAACAATTCCGTATCTGTGCGTTTGATTATCAGGCACTGTTTGTACCCCGATGACGGAAGATAGTGTTTGTTCGTATTCATTCATTAACTGACGCAGACATGGCGTTTCTGCTTGTACAATATCATCACCTAATAATACAGCGAATGGCTCATTCCCAATAAAATTACGTGCACACCATACAGCATGACCTAAACCTTTTGGCTCTTTTTGGCGAATATAGTGAATGTCCACATTAGACGATTGACGCACTTTTTCTAAAATATCAAATTTTTCTTTAGATACTAAATTATTTTCT
>Ga0209795_10002337_pt1 | contig 10552 bp, 9 predicted proteins | sample AgamicOrMarz_FD_187166 | JGI IMG/M metagenome (GOLD analysis project Ga0209795, IMG submission 187166) | Agave microbial communities from Guanajuato, Mexico - Or.Ma.rz (SPAdes) (version 2) | ecosystem: Host-associated > Plants > Phyllosphere > Phylloplane/Leaf | place: Guanajuato, Mexico...
TTAGATTACTTTTGCTTCGGTATGAAGAAGATGAACAAGTTCTTTTACTTGATCATTCAAATCGCCAGCTAAAACGCGGCCTGCTTCTTTTTTAGGCGGCAAATAAATTTCGATCGTTTTTGTTTTGGCTTCAACATCGTCTTCTTCAAGATCAAGGTCATCTAATTCTAATTCTTCAAGCGGCTTCTTCTTTGCTTTCATGATTCCAGGTAAAGATGGATAGCGCGGCTCGTTTAGACCTTGTTGTGCAGTTACTAATAGAGGAAGGCTAGTTTCAATGACTTCAGAATCGCCTTCGACGTCACGGGTAACGGTTACATTTGTTCCGTCAATTTCTAACTTTGTAATCGTTGTTACATAAGGAATGTTTAGTAATTCCGCTACTCGTGGTCCTACTTGACCTGTTCCACCGTCAATCGCAACATTTCCACCAATGATTAAATCTACATCTTTTTCTTTTAAATATTCAGCAAGGATTTTTGCTGTTGTAAATTGATCTCCGCCTTCAACATCATCCTCCGTGTTGATAAGGACTGCTTTGTCTGCACCCATAGCAAGCGCGGTACGTAATTGCTTTTCTGTTTCTTCAGTTCCGACAGAAATAACTGTTACTTCTCCACCCTTAGCATCGCGGACTTGGATAGCTTCTTCAATCGCATATTCGTCATAAGGATTGATGATAAATTCAGCACCATCCTCATTGATTTTTCCGCCAGAAATCGAAATTTTTTCTTCCGTATCAAAGGTTCTTTTCATTAATACAAAAATATTCATCGTTTAAATTCCCCTCCTAGTAAATTTAAAACATTTGTTCAGTTCTAAAGATTAAGATAACTTTTTAGAAAAAATTTTTTTGAAGCTTCCCTTGCAATTATACCTGTAAAGGGAAGTTTATTCACCTTTAAAATGTGGTTCCCTTTTTTCAATAAAGGCTTGGATGCCTTCCTTGGCGTCGTTAGAAACAAAAACCTCACCAAATAATTCAGATTCCCTTTTGGAACCTTCATAGAACTCTTCTGTTTTTGCATAATTTAATAATTCAATCGTTGCCTTAATTGACCCGGGGCTTTTCTTCACAATTTTCCCTGCTAGTTTATGTGCCTGTTCGACTACTTCTGTGTCAGGAAAGGCTCGATTTGCTAAGCCATATTGGACAGCCTCGATACCTGTGATGGGCTCCGAAGTGAACAGCATTTCCGCCGCTCTTGCCACCCCCACATATTTAGGCAAACGCTGAGTACCAGCGAATCCTGGTATTAAGCCAAGTTGCAGTTCAGGAAGACCTAGTTTTGCATTCTCACTAACATAGCGGATATGACAGGCCATTGCTAGTTCAAGCCCACCGCCAAGGGCTGCCCCATGGATCGCTGCGATAATCGGTTTCGGAAATTTTTCCATCCGATCAAATAAATCTTGTCCAAACTTACCAAGATCAGAAAACCCTTCAGAAGAAGTCACTGTAGTAAATTCTTTAATATCAGCACCTGCAGAGAAAAAGCGCCCTTCCCCATGAATGACAATCACCCGGATCTCACGATTGGGTTCAATTTCATCAAGCACTGCCGACAATTCCCTTAAAAGTCCTGAGGAAAGGGCGTTTGCCGGAGGACGATTGATTGTAATCGTGGCAATACTGTCTTGATAAGACCATTTTAAGTAATCCATTGGAATTCCCCCTATTTAAATAATGGCTATTTTCGCATAGATTGTTGTTTTCGTATAAGTTAATCAACCCGTAAACTAGATCCTTCGTGGCATCTTTTCGTAAGAGCATTTACGAAAATTGCCTAGAAACTTAGTAAGTGAACCTTATTTAACTCCAGAAGCAACAAAGTTTACGAAAAGAGCCTTAATATTCTACCGGCTTCCACATCCATTAATTAAGAGGCGATGGACTGGAGGTGCCAGTGCTACTAGATCATACTTTTCCTCGTTCATCACCCACGATGTCACGGTTTCATCAATTGTACCGAATATCATTTGCCGGGCAAGACGGATATCGAGGTCGATTGAAAACTCTCCTGTTTCTTTACCTTCAATTACAATCTTGTCAATTACCTGTAGGTAACCTTTTAGGACATCATTAATTCGAAGCCGCAATTCCTTATTCGATTGCCTTAACTCGAGTTGTGTCACGATTGCCATGTGATGGTCTTCAGAAAGCATACTAAAGTGAGCTTTAATCATCATTAATAACTTCTCTGCCGCTGATTCTTTTCCTGCAATCATTGTATCTATTTTTTCAATGAAACTTCCCATTTTTTCTTCAAAGAGAGAGATAAGGATGTCTTCCTTGTTTTTAAAATAAAGATAAATGGTGCCATCGGCCACTCCAGCTTGTTTAGCAATTTTTGAAACTTGAGCCTGGTGGTAGCCATTTTCAGCGATTACAACCACCGCAGCATCAATAATTTGCATGTATTTTGGTTTATTTTTTTTCAACTATATCCCTCCTTTGAAAGAAAAGTTCCGTTTCAGTGAATACGGTTAACAGTATTAAAAAGAAAAATATGAATGAATAATCATTCATATTTTAATAATAGTTATTATCTATTGATCTGTCAAGAATATCTAATCACCTTTTTCATATTCGGGGCATTAGGACAGGCTGAATCTGTCAAAAAAAAGAGGAAGCAATCACCATGATTTATGCATGTTTTTGGCCTTCTTCTATTTTTTGTTTCTCTTCTTCGACAAGCATTCTTCTTAAAATTTTCCCGACTGCTGTTTTCGGCAATTCTTGTCTAAATTCATAATATCTCGGTGCTTTATATGCCGCAAGATATTTTCTTGAAAATTGGTTCATTTCTTCTTCCGTTACCGTTGAACCTTCCTTTAAAACAATATATGCCTTGACAGTTTCTCCACGGTACGGATCAGGAATACCAGCTGCAACCGCTTCGACAACATCCGGATGTTCGTATAATACTTCCTCTATCTCTCTTGGATAAATATTATAGCCACCGGCGATAATCATATCCTTTTTGCGGTCAACTACATAAAAATACCCTTGTTCATCCATATAGCCAAGGTCACCTGTATTTAACCATCCCTCATGTAAAACTTCCTTGGTATCCTCTGGACGATTCCAATACCCCTTCATGATTTGCGGCCCTTTTATCACTATTTCCCCAATTTCCTTGATTGGCACTGTTTCACCTGTCTCTGTTGATACCACTTTCACTTCAGTATCTGGCCATGGCACACCAATACTTCCCTTCATCCGAGGGACATCCCACAAAAAATTAGCGTGAGTGACTGGTGAGGCTTCCGTTAAACCATAGCCTTCTACCAGTTTTCCTCCGGAAACCGCCTCAAACTTCTCTTGTACTTCGACTGGGAGTGCCGCTGAGCCGCTAATACAAGAATGGATCGATGATAAATCATATTTTTTCAATTCAGGATAATTCAAGATTCCAATATAAATGGTTGGTGCTCCTGGGAACAATGTCGGACGCTGTTGTTGGATTGTCTTTAATGTGGTTTCTACATCAAATTTAGGTAATAAAATCATTTTATTGGCCTGCATCACCGAAAAAATAAGCACGGTGGTCATGCCATAGACGTGGAAAAACGGGATAATTGCGAGAACGGATTCTTCACCTGTCTTACATTTGTAAAGCCATGCCTGGCACATCTTTGTATTAGCAATTAAATTCTTATGTGTGAGCATAACGCCTTTCGGAAAGCCTGTTGTCCCTCCTGTATATTGAAGTAGCGCTACATCTTCATCGGGGTCGAAGTCAACATTCCTTACTTTTTGGGGCTTCATTTTTAATATTTCCGAAAGCAAATGGGTGCTTCCTCCATGCCTTACATTTACGACAATACCATATTGTTTTTTCTGGATGAAGGGGTAAATTAAATTTTTAGGGAATGGCAAGTAGTTCTTGATAGCGGTTACAATCACATGTTTTAATTCTGTTTGCGGCATCACTTTAGATACGCGTGGGTAGAGGATGTCAAGTGTGATGATGGCCTTTGCACCAGAATCTTTCATCTGGTATTCAAGTTCACGTTCCGTATATAATGGGTTCGTTTGAACGACAATTCCGCCCGCCATTAATATCGCAAAATAACTTATCACGGCCTGTGGAGTGTTAGGCAGCATAATGGCGACCCGGTCACCTTTAGAAATGCCGAGGTCTCCTTGCAAGTAACCTGAGAAATTCATTACATCTTCATAAAGCTTTTTATAGGTAATATCTTTTCCCATAAAATGAATAGCAACTTTTTCAGGGTATTTTACAGCAGAATTCACTAAGTATTGCTGAACGGGTTCACTGGAGTACTCCAGTGTGGCAGGTATTTCGTTTGGATACAGTGCCAGCCACGGTTTAGATTCATACATAATATCCCCCTTTTCTATATGGATAATTATAAAAATTCAAACTTCTCTTTTATTATAGTACAGTACTTCCCATTAAACAATTGATGATACAGTAAAAAAATCACCGCTGAATTATCCCTCAGCGATGATTTTCAATTACGCAAAAAACAACATATAGATTAAACCAATTAGCAAAAACAAGCCGCATAATCCGAGAAGTATCTTAGCTAATGTCTCCACGTTTTTATTCTCCCCTTACGTAATACCTGCACCAATGACAATCGATAAGCCAATGGAGATCACCATCGAAATCAATCCAACGGCACGGTTATCATTTTGAATTTCTTCGTCAATTTTAAATTTGGGCGTTAAAAATTCAAAGATAAAATAACCTACTATTAATAATAAAAATCCATAAATTCCCCAACCAACCATGAAAAGCAGCGAATTGCTCTGTTCGATCGTACAGCGAAAGATATTGGCCACGCCAAATATTTTTCCTCCAGTAGCCATCGCCACAGCGACATTTCCTTTTTTGATCTCTTCCCAATTTTTATATTTGGTCACCATTTCAAAAATAGCTAAAAAGACAACCAAACATAAAATGACGACACTATAATACGCAGCAATTTGAATATATTCGTTCTCCCAAAACTGGTCCATTGCCAAAACTCCCCGGACATTATTTAAACTCAACGATGGTTACACCTGATCCGCCTTCCCCAGCTTCTCCAAAGCGAATTTTTTTGACAGATCGATGATTTTTTAAGTATTCCTGAACTCCCTGTCTTAACGCACCTGTGCCTTTACCATGGATAATCGATACACGTGGATAACTAGAAAGCAACGCATCATCAATGTATTTTTCCACTTTAAGGAGAGCATCTTCATACCTCTCCCCACGAAGGTCCAACTCTAGTTTAACATATGAATCCCGACCTTTTACAATTGCCATCGGCTTGGTTTCGACTTGTTTCGGGGTACTCATATATTCCAGATCTTTTTCTTTTACTTTCATTTTAAGAATACCGATTTGAACCTGCCATTCATTTGAAGAAACTCTTTCGACGAGCGTACCCTTTTGGTCAAAAGTAAGTACCTTTACCTCATCACCAGGCATATACGTTTGTTTCTTTACTTTTTTATTCGCCAGTTTAGCGGATTTCGGTATTTCTGGCGCAGCTTCTTCAAGACGCCGTTTTGCTTCAATTAATTCATGCTCTTTAATATCCGCATGCTTTTCCGTACGCATTTTTCGAAGATCGCGGATCACCTTCTCGGCCTCACTCTTTGCCTCTTCGACGATTTCTCCCGCTTTTTCAGCTGCTTTTTCAAGCATAGAGTCTTTTTTCTCGTAAAATTCCATCAGTTGCTTTTGCAAGTCTTGATGGAGTTTCTCAGCAGATTTTAAATAATCACGCGCTTCCTCTTGCTCTTTTTCTGCCAATCGTTTACTATCCTCCAATGAGGAAATCATCTTATCAATTTGGTTTGTATCTTCACTTACATGTGAGCGGGCAGCCTGGATGACCCATTCATTTAAGCCGAGACGTTTAGAGATTTCAAAGGCATTACTCCGGCCTGGAACTCCTAATAACAATTTATAAGTTGGGCTTAATGTTTCGACATCAAACTCAACACTTGCATTTAACACACCCTCGCGGTTATAACCATATGCTTTTAACTCCGGATAATGAGTCGTTGCAATGACTCTTGCACCCCGTTTGTGGACCTCATCCAGAATTGAAATAGCCAAGGCCGCGCCTTCCTGCGGATCGGTGCCTGCCCCCAGTTCATCAAATAATACAAGGCTATTAAAATCGACTCGATTTAAGATATCGACAATATTAACCATATGGGATGAAAATGTACTTAAGCTTTGTTCAATGGATTGTTCATCGCCGATATCCGCATAAACAGCATCAAAGACGGCCAGCTCTGAACCGTCATACGCCGGAACTTGCAAACCCGCCTGGGCCATTAATGTACACAAGCCTAGTGTTTTTAAGGTGACCGTTTTTCCACCTGTATTCGGCCCCGTGATGACAATCGTTGTATAATCTTTTCCAAGCATGATGTCGTTGGCCACCACTTCATCGATTGGAATAAGGGGATGTCTAGCCTTATATAAAGCAATTCTTCCTTCATTATTCATGATCGGCATGGATGCTTTCATTCGTTTCCCGTATCTAGCTTTTGCAAAAATAAAGTCTAAGTTAGCCAGGACCTCCACAATTACTTTTAGTTCACCATCATGCTCAGCCACAGCGGCGGATAACTCTGTCAGAATCCTGTCGATTTCCAGTTGTTCCTTCACCCGAATATCCTGGAGTTGATTGTTTAATTGCACAATCACTTGCGGTTCAATAAACAGGGTTTGTCCTGATGCGCTTTGGTCATGAATAATCCCGCCGTAGTGACCGCGATACTCCTGTTTAACAGGAATAACAAACCGATCATTACGGATCGTGACAATGGCATCAGAAAGCATTTTGCTAGCATTCGACGAACGAATCATACTTTCTAGTTTTTCCCGGACCCGCGATTCATTGGATCTAAGCTGATGCCTTAAGGTTCGGAGCAGGTCACTTGCGCTGTCTAATACCTCACCGTTATCATCGATAGCGTGTTTAATCGAATGCTCAAGGTTGGTGAGCGGAATAATTCGCTCTGCTTGTTCAGACAAAATTGGAATTTCGGTTCTTTCATCGGCAAACTCCTCGATAAACCGTTTCATTTGCCGGCTTGCATGGATCGTACTAGCGATTTGGATAAGTTCATGCGGGCTTAACACACCACCAATGACAGAGCGTTTAATGTGGGCGCTGATATCATGGACACCAGAAAGTGGAACATTCCCTTTCACACGAAACACTGTGGCGGCTTCATCCGTTTCTGCTTGCAGTTTAACTACTTCTTCAAAATCTGTGGATGGCACTAAGTCCTGTATTTTTCTTCTCCCAAGGGAAGAAGTAGCATGTTCTAACAGTTGCTCTTTAACTTTCGTGAATTCTAATACTTTTAAAGCTTTTTCTTGCATGGAGATAACCTCCTATCCTCGATTATGTAAAAATTCTAGCAGGTCATTTTTATCCAGGGCATTTAAAACAGATGATTTTTTAATCCAGCCCTTTTTGGCTGCGGAAACACCGATTTCCATATGCTTTAATGTATCCATTTTATGAGCATCTGTATTGATGAGAATTTTCACCCCTGCCTCCTGTGCTCTTCGTAAGTATTCAGCTGCTAGGTCTAGCCTGTTTGGGTTTGCGTTTAGTTCTAATGCCGTATTGGTTTCTTTGGCAAGTTGGATCAGTAGATCAATATCGACATCATATCCTTCGCGACGGCCAATTTTTCTACCGGTTGGATGAGCAATTAAATCCACATGGGCATTCGTTAACGCCGTCTTTAGACGCTCCATGATTTTTTCCCGTGGTTGGGAAAAAGCAGAATGAATAGAGGCAATCACGAAATCCATTTCAGCTAGGAACTCATCGTCATAGTCCAAGCTGCCATCTGGAAGGATATCCATCTCAACACCTGCCAGAATAAGAAAATCATCATACTTTTCATTGAGTCTGTTAATTTCTTCTCTTTGACTTAAAAGTCTTTCACGCGTCAGACCATTAGCCACTTTTAAATACTGTGAATGGTCAGTGATGGCCATATATTGATAACCTCTTGCCCGGCATGCTTCAGCCATTTGCTCAATCGAATGGGCACCGTCGCTCCAAGTGGAATGCATATGAAGATCACCTTTAATATCTACTAACTCTATTAATTCCTCAGAGGTGGTGAATGTCTCTACTTCCTTCCCTTCCTCTCTTATTTCTGGAGGAATGAAGGGAAGATCGAAATGTTTGAAAAATTCTTCCTCCGAAGTGAAGGTGAGAATTTCCCCTGTCTCGATGATTTCCACGCCATACTCACTAATCTTTTCACCGCGTTCTTTGGCGAGTTGTCTCATCCGGACATTATGTTCTTTTGAACCGGTAAAATGATGCAAAGTAGTAATGAATTCCTCTGGTTTAACCAGGCGGAAATCGACGGAAATATCATAATCATAGGCAAAAACTAGTGAAACCTTTGTCTCCCCGGCACCAATCACTTCTTTAATGTTTGGTAATTGTAATAAATTCTCGCGCACTTGCTCGGGCCGATTGGTTGCGATAATAAAATCAAGATCCTTTATCGTCTCTCTCATCCTGCGCAAACTGCCCGCACGTGAAAATCGCTGAATATCCCGTAAACCCGCCAGTGTGGCTTCAATCTGCTCGGCAATTGGCAGCATGTAGGCCAAAGGTAGGCGTTCAGGCCTTGTACCGACATTGGCTATGGCACTGAGGATTTTTTCCTCTGTTTTCTTACCAAAACCAGCGAGAGCTTGAACTTTCCCCGTTTCACATGCTTCTTTTAAGCTGGAAACATCAATGACCTGTAATTCTTTATATAGTTTAGCGATTTTCTTACCACCAAGTCCTGGAAGCTGAAGTAATGGAATCAGTCCTGTTGGAACTTCCGCTTTTAACTCCGCTAACACAGAAGAAGATCCTTCTTTTATGTATTCCTCGATGACAGCGGCCGTGCCTTTACCGATTCCAGAGAGCGCTGTAAAGTCTTCAATCTCTTTAAGGTCGCGTTCGTCGGTTTCCAAGGCATTGGCTGCTTTTCGAAAAGCGGAAACTTTAAAAGGGTTTTCTCCCTTTAACTCCATATAAATCGCAATTGTTTCTAATAATCGTAATAAATCTTTTTTAGTTACTTCCATTTATAAGTCACCTGCCTACTGTTTAGCATTTTCATTTTATCCTACTTTATGGCATGAATAGAAAAACTTCTCTGCTACAGAGAAGTTAAAGCAGCTGAATATTCAATCCACAAGCTTTTTATCTGCTGCGAAAGGATAGGAGTGTGGTTTACAATTGCTTTTGACAACATCGAATGGTCTAAAGCATTTTGCATTAATTCCATTGGTACTAGCGCTGAAATATATAATAAAATAAAGATAACCAAATATACTTCAATGAAACCCAGAATACCTCCAGCCCAAACATTAAGCTGACGTAGGACAGGCAAATGGGCAACAAAGTCAAGCATCGAACCAATAATTTGCAATAACACTTTTACCGCAAAAAAGATGATGACAAAGGCAATCGCACGGTAAAATGCGGTTTCCATATTACTGCTATCAGTTAGAATCTTTAATGAAGACACATTTCCAAAGTTCGGATATGGAATCCATAGTGTTAACTTTGGTGCCAGCTGTTCGTAGTATGAATTTGCTGCCACATATGCAATAATAAAACCTATTAAATGTACAAGTTGCAGAATAAAGCCTCTTTTTAGGCCTACAAAGAATCCAATAATTAAAAAAATGATAATTGCTAAATCCAACATAATTTTTTAGTCCTTTTCCTTTAGTAGTTCTTTTTGAAGCTGATCTAATTGATCTTTCATTTTAAGATAATCATTGACTGCATTTACAGCTGTTAAAACGGCGAGTTTACTTGCGTCTAAATTTGGATTCTTAGAACTGATTTCGCGCATTTTATTGTCAACTAATGAGGCCACATGCCGGATATGACTTGGACTTTCAGAACCCATAATCACGTATTGCTGTCCGTAAATATCAACGGATGTTCTATTTTTTTGTAAATTCGACAACGTCATGCCTCCAATCAGAGAATCCTAAAATATATCATAACATGAACTGTTATCTGTGGAAAAGTTAAAGCGTATTTTATATTTATTTAGAAATGTGGTGCTTGTAGTATGGGTAATGTTGTATTGAATTTAGAAATGAAAAAGATTATGGAAATGAGGAGCTATTACGGAAAGAATTTATTAGATAAAAACATTCCAGGAAGTGTATTTGCTGCAAAAACGTCTGCCTGTATGATCACAGCTTATAAATCTGGCAAAGTATTATTCCAAGGGAACGATAGTGAAAAAGAGGCAAGTAAATGGGGCAGTACAAACGGATCCTCGAACAAGGCTGCTGTAGCATCTAAATCGAAATCAACAGCGAAAGGCGACCTGCCAATTGGCATTAGTCAAATGTCAGCGATTGGTTCAGATGAAGTCGGTACAGGAGACTTTTTCGGGCCGATTACGGTCGTGGCGGCTTATGTAAAAAAAGAGAACATTCCTTTGTTAAAAGAATTAGGCGTCCGTGATTCGAAGGATTTAAACGATGAAAAAATTATTGCGATCGCAAAG
>Ga0209795_10002338_pt1 | contig 10549 bp, 9 predicted proteins | sample AgamicOrMarz_FD_187166 | JGI IMG/M metagenome (GOLD analysis project Ga0209795, IMG submission 187166) | Agave microbial communities from Guanajuato, Mexico - Or.Ma.rz (SPAdes) (version 2) | ecosystem: Host-associated > Plants > Phyllosphere > Phylloplane/Leaf | place: Guanajuato, Mexico...
GCGAGATAACGCCAGGCATTTTACTGTGTTTGAGGAGTTCACGGATGGCAGATGATTGCAGACCTTGCACGCTGCTGGCGAGTTTTTGAGTTGTCACGCGGTAGGTACCCTGTATTTTCTGTTTTTATGGTGTTCTCATTCTTAGTATCACATGTCTCCGGCTTTGATAACCCCTTTTGCAACTTCCCGCATTCGGGCGAGCGTAAACGGCACAAGAAGGTCAAAATCGGCCCCCTTATAACGTAAAGTTATGTAAATACAGCCGCTTCGTTTAGGGATGAATAAAAGGCAAAAAGCGTCAGGTTTTTATCGTGTGCAGTTGACTAATTTCAATGGAATATATTCCGCTTAAGCGAAGCGATATATCCACGCACTTTATCGACAGAATCGACGCTGCGCCGGAAATTATTGCCAAACCGTTTGCGAAATAAACGCTAACCTTAATTCCTGAACGACAACAGATACGCCTTTGTATCGAAATGAAGTCAACACAACATGATGAGGATTCATTTATGGCAGAGCAACGTGGTGGTTCCGGTAATTTCGCACAAGATCGTGAAAAAGCATCTGACGCTGGTAAAAAAGGTGGTCAGCACAGCGGTGGTAATTTCAAAAACGATCCGCAGCGTGCCTCTGAAGCAGGCAAAAAAGGTGGTCAAAACAGCCACAGCGGAAACAATAAGTCAGATAAATCTTAATTTACCCTGACAAATTGCTTCTCAATAAAATGTTATCTGCGAGTCATATGGCTCGCAGTATTTTTCTGACTTTAAGGATTACGTATGAATATGAAAACCATCGAAGATGTTTTTATTCATTTACTCTCAGATACCTATAGTGCAGAAAAACAGCTTACCCGTGCGCTGGCAAAACTGGCTCGCGAAGCCTCAAGCGAACAGCTAAGCGCCGCCTTTAAAGCGCACCTGGAAGAGACGCAGGGTCAAATAGAGCGTATTGACCAGATTGTCGAGCAGGAGCAGGGCCTCAAAATCAAGCGTATGAAATGCGTGGCGATGGAAGGCCTGATCGAAGAAGCCAACGAAGTGATCGAAAGTACCCAGAAAGACGAGGTGCGCGATGCGGCCCTGATTGCGGCGGCACAAAAAGTCGAACACTACGAAATTGCCAGCTACGGCACCCTCGCGACACTGGCTCAGCAGTTAGGCTACAAAAACGCGGTGAAACTTTTAACCGCAACGCTGGAAGAAGAGAAAAGCACCGATCTGAAATTAACCGACCTGGCGGTAAGCAGCATTAACCAGAAAGCAAAAGCCTGATTCGACGAGACAGACAACATAAGAGGAATATGATGATGAATCCCGTAGAACATTACCATGACTGGCTACGCGATGCGCATGCGATGGAAAAGCAAGCCGAGTCCATGCTCGAATCGATGTCCAGCCGTATTGATAATTACCCGGATCTCCGCAGCCGTATTGAACTCCATCTGACTGAAACGAAAGGGCAGATTGCAGTGCTGGAGGAGATTCTTGACCGTAACGATATTTCGCGTTCGGTGATTAAAGACTCCATGAGCAAGATGGCAGCACTGGGGCAATCCATCGGCGGTATGTTCCCGTCCGATGAAATTGTGAAAGGCGCGATCAGCGGCTACGTCTTTGAACAGTTTGAAATCGCCTGCTACACCAGCCTGCTGGCTGCGGCCAAACGGGCCGGCGACACGGCGTCAGTTCCCGCGCTGGAGGGCATCCTTGCCGAGGAGCGCGAAATGGCAGACTGGCTGCTTCGTCATATTCCGCAAACAACGGAAGAGTTTCTCGTTCGCTCTGAAACCTCGGGCGTTGAAGCGAAAAAATAGCCCGTCACGTGACACTCTCCGCCTCAGCCCCGACGATTTCGGGGCTTTTGCTTTTTTAGAATCAGTTATGCTGACTGGCTTTTTTTCCATTTTGAAAGTCTGTCCACCAGCCCTGCCAGAGCAAAGCTCACCGCTTTCGTCACCACATCCTGACAATCGCCGGTGAAGTGTTCGCGCTGCGCCTCCGCTTTGCCACGAAAATTCCAGGCAAACCACACGGTGCCCGCCGGCGTGCCGTCGTCTCCCCCATCGGGGCCGGCATAGCCGCTAATGGCAATGCTGATATCTGCCCCGGCGCGCGCCAGAGCGCCTTCTGACATCTCTATCACCGTTTGCTCGCTGACGGCCGTGTATTTCTCAAGCGTTGAGGCTTTGACGTCGAGAAGCTTCTCTTTTGCGCTGTCGCTGAATACCACCAGCCCGACGTCATAAAAAGCGGCCGTGTTCTCCTCGGCACAGAGCACAGTGGCAAGATTACCGCCAGTGCAGGACTCCGCGGTGGTCAGAAAGAGTGATTGCTCGATCAGCACGTTTGCGACCTGTTTCGTGAGCTCCCCTGGCGTTTTAGCTTCGTTATACGGATTTCGGCTCATGATGACCTCTTCTTAATTTTCAACGGGAATAATAGAAATATGCCCGTTACGTTCCAGAATGGCATATTTGATTTTGCTGAGTTCAGTGATGCCCTGATTTTGCCGGGCAGCGACTAAAATATCGTCACAGGAGACGTCCACTTTTTCCATTTTGTCCCCAAGCGGAATGCCATTCTCCACCAGAATGACCGGTGAGCCATCGAGAACCGACTCCGCACCTGAGATGAATTTCTTCATATAGCCAAACAGCATATCGACCACCACCAGCGTAATGATGGTCAGCATGGCACCGGTCACGGAAAAGTCGTCACCCAGCAGGGCCTGCTGGGTCGCTTCACTGATAATTAATAACAATATCAGGTCAAAGCTGGTCATTTGTAATAATGCACGGCGTCCGGCGACCTTAAACACCACCAGCAAAATGAGGTAGATCGCTATTGCCCGTAAGACCATTTCCATATTTGCCCCTTAAGGATAGATAAATTGCCAGAAAGAGAGCGCAGCTTCGCCATTGACGCCCGCAGTAATGGTGGTTTTTCCAGGTACCGTCGGCGTAACATACATCCACACGGAAAAATCGCCTTCCGTTTTTACATCGTTATAGACCAGATAAAGGGTATTTCCCCGGCTGTACATGCTGTCCGGCTGTGGAGAAATGACGCCAGGCTGGAAATGATCGGTAAAATCCCCGCCCAGGCTGAATACATATTTATCTGCCACGTTATTTTTCACGGTGAAATGAAGCGGAAATTCCGTTTGCAGACGGCCGAAACGATCGTAATTAACGCTCAGTGCGCGGGTATGATTTAATTTCTCTGCCGAACTGAAATAACCATTAGAGAAAATACCCACAAGCGCACCTGATAAAATGGCCAATAAAACAAAAAAGCCGATCTTTTGAAAGCCGGCTTCAAAATTTAGCGCAAAATGATCCTCTTTAACGCCGGGTAAGGGTTCATCTTTTTCTGTCAACTTTGCCATTTTCCACCTCAACCGCCTCGCTTGTCTGCATCACAGCCAGCTGATTTGTAAGAACAAAATGCTTTAGGAGTGTTCCAGTTTGTCAGAATAAGGAATAGCAACCAGGCTTAATAAGTCAAGTTGTTAACTCATGGAGGTCAGTATGAAATTACCGATTGCCGCGCTGGTGTGCAGTTTATTGATTCCCGCCGCCTGGGCCGACGATAACGGTGGACTGCAAAAAGGCGAAGCCCCTCCGCCGCCACATGCCCTGGATGACGGCTATCGTGGCACCGACGACGCAAGAATTATGACCGTTGAGCAGGCGAAAGGCATGCATGATGGCGCGACCATCTCGCTGCGCGGAAATCTGATTGATGGGTCGGGCGGGGATAAATTTACCTTCCGGGATAAAACGGGAAATATTGCAGTGATTATACCGCAGGCAGTATTTGATGGGCGTACGGTAAAACCCGATCACATGATCAGTATTAACGGCAGCCTGGACAAGAAAATGACGCCCCCGGTGGTGCGGGTCAATCACATTCAGAAATAACCATTCAAATTTAGCTTAAGTATAACGCGGATATTCTCGCTTTATCCGCGTTAACAACGCTTATATCCCCTTCTCATTGCGCACCTACCAGAATTAAGGAGTACCGAACTCGGAATTCTCTTAGCTTTAGGATTAATCCCCCTTTTATTCCCCCTCTGATATTTAAACAATCTTACACAAATTCACACTGTACTCTTTTTGCTTACACAGCACGGAACGTCTGATGATAGCCCGACACCCTTTTGCGATATTTATATCGACAGCCGCAGGCATGTCTTTGATGCTGCCTGCGCATGCCGCTGAGCCTGATAATCAATTTATTATTCAACAACAACGCCAGCGCGCTATTGAGCAACAGCTGACCCCACCGGTGCCAGACGTGCGCCTTTCTGAGCCGTCTTCCGGCTCCGGGCGCATTGATTTTCCTGCTGAAACTCCCTGCTTTCCCCTTCAACGCGTTGAGTTAAGCGGCCAGGACGCCCTGCCCCATTGGCTTCCCTTGCAGCGGATTGCACAGCAGGCTGAAGGACGCTGCCTGGGCGGCAAAGGGATTAACCTGTTGATGAGCACCCTGCAAAACCGCATTGTCGATCACGGCTGGGTGACGACCCGTGTCCTGGCCCCCTCCCAGGATTTGAAAAGCGGCACGCTGAAACTCACGATTTTGCCCGGCACGCTGCGCCACGTCATGCTGACGAAAGAGAGCGACGACTATATCCAGCTTTACAGCGCTTTTCCGGCACATGAGGGCAATCTGCTGGACCTGCGGGATATTGAACAGGGGCTGGAAAATTTACAGCGGCTGCCCACGGTGGAAGCCAGCATGGAAATTGTACCCGGGGAAAAGCCTGGCGAGAGCGATGTGGTGATTACCCGTAAACAGCGCAAGATGTGGCGTCTTGGCCTGTCGCTGGATGATGCCGGTACCGAAACAACCGGCCGTTATCAGGGCGGCGTCACCTTCTCGCTGGATAATCCCTTCTCTCTGAGCGATCTGCTCTATTTTTCTGCCAGCCACGACCTGAATGACAAAAATGGCAAAGGCAGCAAAAACTACACCGCCCATTACTCCGTGCCGTTTGGCTACTGGATGCTGGGCATGACCGGCAGTGATTACGACTATCACCAGACCGTGGCAGGGCTGAACGGGGATTACCGCTACAGCGGCAAGAGCAAAAATCTCAGCATTCAGTTAAGTCGCGTACTGCACCGCAGCGGCACGCAAAAAACCGCCTTCACCTACGATGTGCTGGCGCGCGAAACGCGTAACTATATCGACGACACCGAAGTAGGTGTGCAGCGACGTCAAACCGCAGCCTGGCGCGTGGGCCTGCAGCATACGCACTACATTGGTCAGGCCACGCTGGACGCGGGCGTCAGCTATCAGCGCGGTACCCGCTGGTTTGGCGCGCAACCGGCCCCGGAGGAATATACCGGCTATGCGACCGCGCTCAGCAAAATTACCCAGCTGAATGCACAACTCGATCTGCCGTTTGAGATTGGCACGCAAAACTTCCGCTACAACGTGCAGTACCTTCGCCAGATCAGCAATACCCCCTTGACCCCTCAGGATCAGTTTGCCATTGGCAACCGCTGGACCGTGCGCGGTTTTGATGGCGAGCGCACCCTGAATGCCAGCCATGGCTGGTTCGTGCGGAACGATATCGCGTGGCGCACCCCGCTGCCGAATCAGGAGCTTTACCTGGGCGCCGACTACGGCGAAGTGGGCGGCTACAGTTCCGACTATTTGATAGGCAAGCACCTGGCGGGCGGCGTGGTGGGCCTGCGCGGAAGCGCCTTCAACACCGCATACGACCTGTTCGCCGGTACGCCGTTCTCTAAACCAGACGGATTTGAGACCAGTTCTCTGACCCTGGGCTTTAACCTGAACTGGAGCTGGTAATGCGCGTGGGAAACTGGGATATCAAGGCCCCACTGATCCTTGGCGGCGACGAGAGCGAAGCGGAAATTCTGGGGGCCACGGTCTGGCTCTGGATGCACTCCCCGCTGCATCGCGATGCACCACTTCACGCTCTGCCGACGCTGCTGCTGCCCATTATCAAATGCCAGCAGTACGTTCTGGTGTCAGAAAACAGCCGTCCGGTCTTTTTCCTGAGCTGGGCGTGGCTTAACGACGCCGCAGAAGCGCGCTTTCTGACCCGGCCGTCCATTGAGATGAAAGAGGAAGACTGGACCTGCGGCGATCGCATGTGGTTGTGCGACTGGATTGCCCCCTTCGGCCATACGGCCGCGATGAGTACGCTGATTCGCCAGGATATCTTCCCCGATCAATGCTGGCGTGCCCTCCACCACCGGGGCGCTGAACGCGGCAAGCGTGTCGTCAATTTCCACGGCAAACACGTCAGCCGAAATGAAGCACATGCATGGCAACTGAAACACCCGCTCGCCGTCAACCTGCCGGAAGCGCTGAAAGGAACGCACCATGAATAAGAACCTGTATCGAATTGTCTTCAACAAAGCGCGCGGCATGCTGATGGTGGTCGCCGATATTGCCCGTTCAGGCCGCGCCGGTTCGTCTCGTTCTTCCGGCATCGGTCATACCCACAGCCGCCTTATTGGTAAAATCAGCGCCCTGAGCTTCAGCCTGTGGCTGGCGACCGGCGTGATACAGACCGCGCAGGCGAACATTGTCGCTGATGCCGGCGCGCCTAAAAATCAGCAGCCGACGGTGCTGAAAAGCGCCAACGGCACGCCGCAGGTCAATATTCAGACGCCGTCCGGCGCGGGGGTTTCGCGCAATAATTACACCCAGTTCGACGTGGACAATAAAGGGGTCATTCTCAATAACTCCGCTAAGAATGTGCAAACGCATCTCGGCGGGATGGTTGCGGGAAATCCGTGGCTTGCCAGAGGGGAAGCCAAAGTTATCCTGAACGAAGTGAGCTCCCGCGATCCCAGCAAGCTGAACGGCATGATCGAAGTGGGCGGGAAAAAGGCGCAGGTGGTGATCGCCAACCCGGCGGGTATTACCTGTAGCGGCTGCGGCTTTATTAACGCTAACCGCGCCACGCTCACGACCGGACAGGCGCAGATGAAAGACGGCCAGCTGACCGGCTATAAAGTCGATCGCGGCGAAGTGGTGGTAGACGGTGCCGGAATGGATACGTCCGGCGCGGACTACACCGATATCATCGCCCGTTCCGTGCAGGTCAACGCGGGCCTGTGGGCCAGGGATCTTAAGGTCACCACCGGCCAGAATACGGTCGATGCAGCGCATGAACAGATCGCCAAAGAGGGAGAAGATGCCACCACGCGTCCTCAGCTTGCTGTGGATGTTTCCAGCCTTGGCGGCATGTACGCGGGTAAAATTCGCATGGTGGGCACCGAGCAAGGCGTCGGCGTGCGAAACGCCGGGGCGATCGGGGCTCAGGCGGGCAACGTCACGATTTCGGCCGACGGACGCATTGAAAACAGCGGCACGGTGCGCGCCAGTGAAAATGTCCACCTGCAGACCGCTGGCGCGATGAACCATAGCGGGGCGATCACTGCGGGCCAAAACGTGCAGGTTAGCGCCGCCACCCTGACAAGCGACAAAAACAGCGTGCTGGCGGCCGGGGTAAAAAATGATGGCAAATTCGCCGATGCAGGGGATTTGCAGCTCACGACCCGTGGGCAGTTAAACGCTCACGGCCAGACGCTGGCCGCCGGGGATCTTGATCTCAACGGCCAGGGTGTTGATCTGAGCGACAGTCAGACGCAGGGCAAAACGGTCACCCTGGAGGCCGGTGCTGGCTCTCTCTCCACCGCCAACGCACGGGTGAGCGCCACCACGCTGAACGCGCGCACCGGACAACAGCTCAATAACAACGGTGGAGCGCTGAACGCGGACGCCCTTTCCCTGCAGGCGAACACCCTGTCGAATCAGAAAGGTTCGATTATTCAGACCGGCAATACGGCGCTGACGGTGGATCTGCCGGGGGCGATTGATAATCAGCAGGGGCAAATTGCGGCGACCCACGGCGTGCAGCTAAAAGCCGATTCGCTGAATAACGATCGGGGCCAGGTCCTGGCCCTTGAGGGCAGTAACCGCCTGCAGGCGAACGCGATAACAAATAGCCAGGGGCTGATTTCGTCCGCTGCGGGTGACGGTGAGATCCAGAGCACTCAGGCGATCAACAATGCCAAAGGCCGTATTGAAGCAGCGAAAACGCAGCGCATCACCGCTGGCGGTATGGATAACCAGCAAGGGGTGATCCTGGCCGACGGCGCAACGCTGGCCCTGAATGACGGCGCGCTTAACAACCAGTCCGGCTCGGTGCTTTCTCATGGCACGCTGACTCTCGACAGCGCTTCGCTTAATAACCAGAAGGGTTTCCTGGCAAGCACGGGGGCGCTTACCCTCAACAGCGGCGATGTGGATAACCGCAGCGGTCAATTGGGTTCTGAGGGGGCCCTTAACGCCAGCGTCGACACGCTGTTAAACCAGGGCGGCGCGCTGAAATCTGCCGGGCCTATGACTCTGAACGGCGGCCTGCTGGATAACACCGACGGGGTGACCTTCTCCGGTAACAGTCTGAGCATTCACGGCGACACCCTGAACAACAGCCGTGGACAACTGGTGGCTGGCGACAGCCTGGCGCTCTCACCGGTGAATCAGATCAACAACCAGGCGGGCCTGATGCAGGGCGACGGCATCGCCGTGACCACCGAACAGCTCATCAACACCTCCGGTACGCTGAACAGTCTGGGGGCGCTTCGCCTCTCAGCCGACACCGTCGACAATCAGGCGGGCACGCTCGCGGCCACAGCGGACGCCGACCTGGCGGCGCGGGACATGGATAACCGCGAGGGCGGTCGCATCATTGGTGCGTCCACCACCGCACTGCATACCGATTCTTTGCAAAACAGCGGCGGTCAGATTCAGTCCGTCGGCGATCTGCTGCTCGACAGCGCCCAGGGCGTCGTGAATAACGTCTCCGGGCTTATCCGCGGCGGCCAGGCGGTGACGCTGAATGCCGTGGCGTTCGTGAACCAGAATACGCTCGGTGAGAACCAGGGGCTGGAAGGCCAGCGCGTCGCGATGACCACCCTTTCACTGGATAATCAGAACGGCAGTCTGCTCGCCAGTGATGCCCTTACGCTGCATAACAGCGGCACGCTGAACAATAGCGGCGGTGCGCTGGCCTCTTCGGGTCTGCTGGAGATTGACGGCGCAGACCTGAATGTCATCAACCAGAACGGGACGCTCAAGGCCGGCGAAAAGCTGCACGTCAATGCGGACAGGCTCGACGGCAGCGGTCAGATTTTGTCGCTGGGCGATATGGATCTGCACAGCGCGCAAAGCCTGACCAACAGCGGGGCCATGATCGCCAACGGTGATTTCACCCTTTCCACCCCGGCAGACATCACCAACAGCGGTAAACTGCTGGCCGGGTCCGCACTCACCGTGCAGAGCGCTAATCTGACCAACGTGGCAAGCGGCGAAATTAATGCCGGAAGCAATACGCTGAACACCACCGGCACGCTGCTGAACACCGGCCTGATTGACGGAATTCGCACCCGCATCAATGCCGGTACGCTAAACAACGTCGGCACCGGGCGCATTTACGGTGACGCGGTGGGCATTAACGCGATGACGTTTAACAACCTGGCAGAAAACGGCACCGCCGCCACGGTCGCCGGACGCGAACGGGTGGACCTGGGCGTTCAGACGCTGAACAACGTCGGGCATGGGCTGATCTCCAGCGCGGGCGATATGCTGATTGGCGGCGCGCTTGACAACAACGGCAGCGCCATCGGTCGCGCCGGGGCGATCAACAACCACAGCTCGACGATTGAATCGGCTGGCAACATGGCCATCAACGCCGCGCAAATCAACAATATCAACGATCGTTTCTCGACCGAAATTGTCACCGTTTCACAAGATCCGTTGACCGAATACCAGCATTCCGGTTCAACCAATCGCTGGAAAGCAGGCGATGAAGGCGTCTGGGTTGACGGTAACTCCTCCGATGGCCTGCGTAACCTGAGTACGCCGGAGCTGCCCGGCGGCGGACATGACGATTTTAACCAGTACAACTATACGCGTACGGTTGAAGAGACGCGCATCAAAGAGAGCGATCCGGCGAAGATCCTCGCCGGCGGTAACCTGAGCATCTCGGGTGACAGGCTGTTCAATGACAAGAGTCAGATCGTGGCGGGCGGCACGCTCTCCACAGAGGCGATGGGAACAGTACTGAACGAGGATGTACCCGGCGAACGTCACACTACCGACGTGGGCACCGTGACGCATTACTATCGAATTCGCCACAAAGGAGACGATGAACAGGGACGGAAGACCACGGCCTACACGCCGCCTACCGCAATCCAGAGTATCGCCCTTAAGCCAGGCCAGCTGGTGAGTCACGGCAGCGTGGAGGGCAGCAATCTGAACATCAGCCCGCGGGTCGTGCAGGGAACGGACGTCACCATCGGCCAGTCATCCGGCGTGACGGCGCCGTGGCAGCAAACCGTGGACCCCAACCAGCCGGTAACGCCGCCTGCTGGTCAACAGTTTGAAGTGACGCCAACGGACGGTGCGATTCGCATTATCGGGCCCAATACGACCCTGCCCGATAACAGCCTGTTTACGGTCAACCCGTCGGCGGACGTGCCGTATCT
>Ga0209795_10002341_pt1 | contig 10538 bp, 6 predicted proteins | sample AgamicOrMarz_FD_187166 | JGI IMG/M metagenome (GOLD analysis project Ga0209795, IMG submission 187166) | Agave microbial communities from Guanajuato, Mexico - Or.Ma.rz (SPAdes) (version 2) | ecosystem: Host-associated > Plants > Phyllosphere > Phylloplane/Leaf | place: Guanajuato, Mexico...
AGGAAATTGGGAAACAGCAGGTACGGTAAAACGTGCCGCTGAATTAAACCAAAAACCTATTAGTATTATTGAAACCTATCATAAAGGTCCACTTCCCCAGAAAGATTCCTACTTGTCTGTGGATGTTGACAATGTCATTGTAAGTGTTATCAAACAAGCGGAGGATAATAATGATCTAATTGTACGTGCCTATGAAACCTCAAATGAAGCTACTTCTGCTGTTATCATTCTTCCAAAATGGAATCGAACGATAAATACGGAGTTTAAGCCATCAGAAATAAAGACATACCGCATTCCGAAAGATCAATCTAAACCAATTGTTGAAAACAATTTACTGGAATGGGAAGATTAAGTAGAAGAGTAATTATTTGAGCAAGAAGGGGTATATCTACATGATTGTGGCAGAGCGTCGGAAAGTTATAAAAGAGCTATTAATAAAAAATAAAAGTGTAAAAGTTTCTGATCTTGTTGAATTATTACATGTATCAGAAGAAACGATCAGACGGGATTTAACTCAACTTGGAAAAGAAGGGATTGCCGAGAAAAACTATGGAGGGGCAATCCTGATTGAAGAAGAACAGAATCATTCCTTGATTCCTCCAGTTAATAAACGAAAACTGCAATATTCACGTGAAAAAGATTCAATTGGAAAAGCAGCAGCTCAATTGGTAAATGTTGGACAAATTGTCATTTTTGATGCGGGATCGACAAACTGGTATGTGGCAAAAAATTTGCCTATAAACAGTCACTTAACGATTATTTCCAATGCGATTGATGTAGCAGAAGAATGCAGCAAGGATGAAACGGCCTCTATCTACTTATTAGGTGGGAAACTAAGACGGAATTCGATGAGTCTTGTTGGTCCACAGGCAGAAATTGAATTGCAAAACTACAATGCGGATTATGTGTTCCTGGGAACATCAGGTATTTCACTGCGGCATGGGTTTACAAGTTCTGACCTGTATGAAGCAGAAATCAAACGTGCGATGGTTTCTTCTGGACAAAAGATTGTTGTAGTGGCGGATCATAGTAAACTTCAAAGGGCGGGCTTAACCTCTTTTTGTAATTTTGATGAGACAGATATATTTATAACTAGTGAACTTGCCAATAAAGAGATTCTTAAGGAAATTGAAGAACAGGGTGTCCAAGTTATTGTAGTGCCAGTATCAGAGGATATAAATGAAATTTAGGAAATGAAGTGAGGGGATCCAATGATTAATGTGGCTTTATTAAGTAAATGGCATGTCCATGCGGACGATTACGCACGTCAAGCGAATCAAAATGGACAAATTCAAATCAAAGTAGTCTGGGATGAAAATGTTGAACGTGGTCAAGAGTGGGCGAAAAAACTTGCTGTCCCTTTTGAACAAGACTTAAAGAAAGTATTAACCAACCCTGATATTGATGCTGTCATTGTGGATACACCTACAAACCTCCATAAAGAGATCATTATTCTCGCTGCTGAAAATAAAAAGCACATTTTTACTGAAAAAGTACTCGCTTTTACAGTGCAAGATTGTCAAGAGATATATGACACAGTGAAAAAGAATCATGTGAAATTGATGGTTTCATTACCTCGGCTCACAGAGAATTACTATTTATATTCTCAACAAGTCCTGAAAGAAGGTCTATTAGGGAAACTAACATCTATTCGTTGTCGGCTGGCACATAATGGTGCGGTTCCTGTTGAGGGAAATCCAAACGGCTGGCTCCCTAGACACTTTTTTAATAAAGAGGAGTGCGGTGGAGGTGTATTTATTGACCTTGGTGCACATCCGATTTATCTGACTAATCGCTTAGCAGGACCTGTTAAAGCTGTGACAGCTAGGTTCCAGCAACAATCTGAGGATGAAGTGGATGTTAATTCAGCTGCTATTATTGAGTATGAAAGTGGTGCTTTAGGAACAATTGAAACGGGGTTTCTTTCTAGTGGAAGCCCTTTTCAACTAGAATTGTATGGAACAGAAGGGGCCTTATTAATAGAAGATAATAAGATTCGCTTAAAATCTAAAAAAATAGGTGAGGGTTGGCATACACCGGATACTCTTCCAGCAGCACTTCCCCTCCCAATGGAGCAATGGGTAATTTCCATTATTGAAGGGGAAGTTCCAACAATTACTGAAAGTGATGTTCTAGGCTTAACGTTAATCAATCAGGCTGCACTATTATCACAAGCTCAAGGTCGTCGAGTAGAAACGGCTGAAATAATGACAATAAAACAAAAGGTGTAAAACCAGAGGGGGGAAAATGATGAAAAAATTAAGAGTGGGGATTATCGGCGCCGGTGGTATTGCATCAGGTGCACATATTCCAAACTATTTAAAATGCGGAGAAAAGGTAGAGCTTGTAGCAATATGTGATGTTGTAAAAGAAAAGGCTGACGAGGTAGCATTGGAATTCAATATTCCACTTGTATTTTCTAGCTATGATGAAATGTTTCAAAAAATTCAAATTGATGCGGTGAGTATTTGTACACCAAATAAATTCCATTATCCTGCGACAATGGCCGCCTTAAATGCAGGTTGTCACGTATTATGCGAAAAGCCGCCAGCCATGACAGTAAAAGAAGCAGAGGAAATGGCAATCGCTGCTGAAAAAGCAGGGAAAATCTTAACTTATGGTTTCCATTTCCGTCATGCCCCACAAGTAGAAGTGTTAAAGCGCTTTATTGATGGTGGAGAACTTGGTGATATTTATGCAGCCCGTGTAACGGCAATGAGACGACGGGGAATTCCAGGCTGGGGTGTTTTTACAAACAAAGAGCTTCAGGGTGGGGGACCTTTAATCGATATTGGAGTACACATGTTGGATACTGCTTTATATCTGATGGGTTATCCTGAACCGGATACCGTGTTTGGGGTAACTTACCAGAAGCTAGGGAACAAAAAAGGTGTAGGTCTTATGGGTGCATGGGATTGGGAAAACTTCTCAATCGAAGATATGGCACGTGGTATGATTACTTTTAAAAACGGTGCGTCGATTCTATTAGAAACTGCGTTTGCCGCGAATGTGGAAAAGCATGATGAGATGAATGTTTCCTTAATGGGGGATAAAGGAGGAGCAGATGTTTTTCCGCTGAAAATCTATCAAGAGAAGCATGATACATTGATAGACATTACCCCTTCTCATTTGCCAAAGAAAGGCTGGCATGTACTCGAGCTTGAGAGATTTGTAGATTCGTGTTTAGAAGGAACAACCCCTTTAAGTACAGGTATACAAGGTGTCTACCTTCAGAAAATCATTAATGGGCTATATGAGTCGGCAGAAAAGGGCGAGGCAGTTAAAATAGGTGAAAATGTAACAGTTTAAATGGAGCATTCAGAAAGAGAAGCGGTTAATTAACTTTAACCGCTTCTCTTAAAAAAAGGTTGAGATTTACATGAGAAAAATCGGCTTACAATTATTTTTAGTATGGAAAGATGCAGAAAATAATTTTTTGGGAACGTTCCCAAAAATCAATTTGAATCTTGCACAAAAATCCAGCCAAAAAGTTTAATTCTTAAACATTTAGCGGAGGCATCGATAAAATGACAAAAGTAACTCCTCGTTCGGAATATCCAAGACCAGACTTCAAGCGAGACGAATGGCTAAATCTTAACGGACAATGGAACTTTGATTTTGATGATAACAATAGCGGGTTAAGAGAAGAATGGTATTTAAATCACAATTATTCACAAAAAATTACCGTTCCATATGCATTTCAAACGAAATTAAGTGGTATTGAAACAAAAGAATTCCATGACGTTGTTTGGTATGAACAGTGCTTTACCATTCCGGAAGCATGGCAGAAGAAAAAAATCCATCTCCATTTTGGAGCGGTTGACTACCGAGCAACAGTCTGGGTCAATGGAAGATTTGTTCGGACCCATGAGGGTGGACATACATCGTTTTATGCTGACATAACCGACGTACTTATAAACGGAGAAAATAGAGTAGTCGTCAGAGCAGAGGATAGTTCCACTGATTTGGAACAGCCGCGTGGAAAACAATACTGGGAAGTGGAATCGGGCGGGATCTTCTACACAAGAACAACAGGCATTTGGCAGACAGTTTGGCTTGAGCCGGTAAGTCCATCCTACCTTGAACGAGTAAAGCTTACACCAAATATTGATACAGGTGAAGTATCGCTAGAATACCTCGTTCAAAATAGGACGGATAAACAAGAACTCGAAGTAGAAATTTCTTATGACGGCCAAATGATTGCCAATGAAAAATTCCCAGTCCATCCTGTTCAGCGAAAAAATAAGTACAGTGTTTCTCTAAAAGATTTTGCAAATGGCGAAGGAAAGCTATGGAGTCCAGAAACTCCAAACCTTTATCATGTAAATTTCTGTCTAAAAGAAGATGATGTCATTTTAGATAAAGTGCACAGCTATTTTGGGATGAGAAAAATAACTATACATGATGGAAAAATTGAGCTCAATAATAAGCCATATTATATGAAGCTTGTACTTGATCAGGGGTATTATCCTGAAGGCTTGCTAACAGCACCAACGGATGGAGATTTAAAAAGAGACATTGAGTTAGCGAAGGAAATGGGCTTTAATGGGGTTCGAAAACATCAAAAGGTCGAGGAACCGCGGTACTTATACTGGGCTGATCATCTAGGGCTGCTAGTATGGGGTGAAATGGCAAACAGTCATACATTTACAGATCAGTCAGTTAAAAGAATGACATCGGAATGGCAAGAGGCCATTGAACGGGATTATAATCATCCATCCATTATTGCCTGGGTACCTTTAAATGAAAGCTGGGGAGTGCCGCGATTAAAACGGGATCCACGCCAGGCCAATCATTTAGTTAGCATGTATTATTTAACAAAATCAATCGATTCCTCCCGCTTAGTGATTTCAAATGATGGCTGGGAGCATACGATCTCAGATATCCTGACAATCCACGACTATGCAGGCGAAAAGTATGTTTTAACGGAACGTTATTCAGAACTTGAGAATGTCTTAAAGTTTACTCCAGCAGATCGGTCTTTATATGTAAAAGGTTTTCAATATCATGATGAACCTATTATGGTGACGGAGTTTGGTGGAATCGCCTATAAGAAAAGCGTATGGCAGGGTTGGGGTTATACCTCTGCGTCGAACGATGATGATTTTATTGAACGGTACTATAATGTTGTTTCTAGTTTACTAGAGTCATCACTTGTACAGGGATTCTGTTATACGCAAATCACAGACGTCGAGCAAGAAATTAATGGACTATTAACCTATGACCGTAAGCCAAAGGTTGACCTCAATATTATTCGTGAAATTAATGAGGGTAAAAAGCTGACCTTTACTGAAAAAGAATAACAGGAGTCAAAGTAGCTGAAACCGGAAAAGTTCTTCTGCCTTGATTCCCATCACTATTCTAAGGAGAGAAAATCAAATGGAAATATCCCTTTCAACGGGTCCATGGTTTTTGAAAGGATATTGGCCATGGGTACCATTAAAAGATAAAAGTATGGAAACGGGAAAAAAGTTAATTGGAACAACGGATTGGATTCCTGCAACGGTTCCTGGGGGAGTCCACTATGACTTGTACAGAGAAGGTCTCATTGAACATCCGTATTATGAAATGAACAGCTTAAAGTGTGAATGGATTGAAAATCGTTGGTGGATGTACAAAACCACTTTTGAAAAGCCAAAAGAAACAGGGGAAAAATATGAGCTTGTCTTTAAAGGCGTAGACTACGAAGCTCTTTTTTATTTAAATGGAATTTTTTTAGGCGAACATAAAGGAATGTTTCATCCTGCCAAATTTGATATTTCATCCTACATATCTAAAAGTGAGCAATTTGAGTTGATTGTTGTGTTTAAACATCCCCCGGATGAAATAGGCCAGATTGGAAAAACCTCAAATACATTTACTCAAAAGAGTCGATTCAATTATAAGTGGGACTTTTCAACACGGCTTGTCAATATTGGTTTTTGGGACGATATTAACTTAATCATTCATCAAAAGGCAATGATAGGTGATGTTTCGCTCTTAACGGATGTTACGGATGGGATTGGGGTGATAAACCTTTCAGCCGAGATTAAATATAACAAGTGTGATTCTGACTTATTATTTCTTGAGGTGATTGGTTATGATCCGAAAGGTGATCAGGCCCTCAAAAAAGAAGTCCCTTTACAAATAGGAGAGGGGCGCAGTGATCTGCGATTAACATTCGTTGACCCTGAATTATGGTTTCCAAACGGACATGGGGAGCAGCCGCTTTATACTATTCTAATACGGATTAAGGATGAAAATACCATTTTCAATGAAAAGCAATATCAAGTGGGTATTCGCAAACTTTCCTATGTCAAGAACGATAATAGTCCAAAAGATGCTTTGCCATATACAGTGGTTATTAATGGTAAAAGAATTTATATAAAAGGATTTAATATTACCCCGTTAGATCATCTTTATGGAAATGTAACGAGGGAACATTATGAGTTCTTAATTAACAAGGTAAAAAGAGCAAACGGAAACATGGTTCGTGTCTGGGGCGGAGGAATTATTGAGAAAGAAATATTCTACGAGCTATGTGACAAACACGGCATAATGGTTTGGCAGGAGTTTATCCAGTCCAGTTCTGGAATTGATAATATCCCTTCAAAACGTCCGGAATTTTTAGATTTGTTAAAAAAGTCAGCAACTACTGCCTTAAAAGAAAAGCGAAATCATGTTTCTTTAACAATATGGAGCGGTGGAAATGAGCTGATGGATGAAAATTTTAAACCATCAACGTATGAAGATGAAAATATCGCCCTCTTAAAAAAGCTTGTCGAATCATATGATCCAGCGCGATTATTCTTACCGACTTCGGCATCGGGACCCGTGGAATTTGTAACTGAGAAAAAGGGTATTAGTCATGATATCCACGGACACTGGCAATATGCAGGCAACCCAGTCCACTATCAACTATACGGGGAGTCAGATTCGTTGTTTCATAGTGAATTTGGTACGGATGGGGTTAGTTCCCTTAAAAGTCTAAGGAAATTTTTGAGTGAAGAAAACCTTTATCCAACCACCATGTCCGACCATATCGTGTGGCGTCACCATGGAGAATGGTGGGGAACGTACAATCGCGATCAAGAAATTTTCGGTCCTATTCATGATATTTCTCTATTCGTTGATTGTAGTCAATGGATGCAAGCAGAAGGACTACGATTCATTCTGGAAGCAAATCGAAGAAGAGAGTTTCAGAATAGCGGCAGTTTAATATGGCAGTTAAATGAACCATGGCCAAATGCTTCATGCACAAATGTAGTCGATTATTTTGGGGAAGAAAAAATGGCCTATCATTGGGCTCGGAAATCCTTTGCCCCTACTCATGTTTCGCTAGATTACAGGAGCCTTAACTATAAAACAGGTGAAACATTTAATGCACCCGTTTTTATTCATGGAAATGGTAATAGTAAACCAGTGGTAGTAAATATTCAAATATTGACAACAAAAGGGAAGTTGTTAAGGGAGGAAACCTTGACAATCGAAATGATACCATTTATAGCATCCAAGGTCTCCGAAATAGAGTTTACTGTTTCAAAAGAACATGGAGAATTATTTTTCATTCGCTTACAACTCCTCGAAAATGAAAAGGTTTTCCATGAAAATGTCTATACGTTTTCAACAAAGGAAGAAACTATATATTCACCTTCCTTAACATTAACTGATTCTAGGTTAACAGTTAAGTCAACTACTCAATGGAATAAGGTTGGCTCTGAATGGAATCGAGTGTATTGTGTAACGAATGCTGGAGAAGATGTCGCCCTTCATATTCATCCAATAGAAGAAACAAATAGCTTTTGGATGGAAGCTGATGATAGTTTTGTTACTTTATTTCCAGGAGAATCAAAAACCTTTATCATTCATTGCGCTCCAAAAACAGCAGGTGGATTCTTAAAAGAAGATCAAATAAATAGACAAGAGCCAATTATTCGATTCAATCAATTTGCACAAGGACTAAAAGCTACTTACTAAGGAGTGTTTAAGTTGTATTTTACAGTTGAAAAAATTGAGAAAAATTTAGCAGAATTGAAGGATTATATTTACAAAGAAACAAAAGATATCCCAGCTTTTCAATATAAAGAATGGGAATTTGGTGAAGAGGATAAATACGCCTATAAACCTGATTTTGATGACCGAAACTGGAAAAACTTCCAGATTGGAGATTTCTGGGGCGGCTATGATAAATCTGCTTGGTTCCGAACAACGGTTTCAATACCAGAAGAGTGGAAGAATGAACGATTAGTATTACACTTTTTAGTGGGCCCTCGTGATGGTGGGGGATCAACTGCAGAATCATTATTATACGTTAATGGCACTCCATTACAAGGCATTGATGTATGGCATGAAGAGGCATGGCTGCCGCCAGAGTTTCTGCAAAGTGATCAAATTCAAATTGCCATAAAAGCATGGAGCGGAGTGTTAAATCCTCCTGACCGCCGAAGATTTAAAACCGCAAGGCTGGCCTGTGTAGATGTGCCGACGGAAAAATACTACTATTTAGCTCATACGCTAGTAAATACCGTAAAAGTTCTTAATGAACACGACTTAAGAAGAACAAAAATGATGCAATTATTAAATGAATCTATATTAAAGGTTGATTTCTTAAAACCAGGTTCAGATTTCTTCTATCAATCCATCCATGAAGCATATGAATTCTTAAAATCAAAGATAGATCAATTAGGTGAAATGGATGAATTAAAACCATTAGTAACTGCACTTGGTCATTCTCATATTGACATGGCGTGGTTATGGCGTTTAGTTCATTCCCGTGAAAAAGCATCGCGGACGTTTTCAACTGTATTACATTTAATGCGCCAATATCCTGATTACAGGTATATCCATACATCTCCGCAGTTATATAAATATTTAAAAGAAGATTACCCTGAAATTTTTAAGCAAGTAAAAGAAAAAATAGCTTCTGGTGAATGGGAAATTACCGGTGGTATGTGGATTGAGCCTGACACCAATGTTCCGAATGGAGAGTCATTAATCCGTCAAATACAGTTTGGGAAACGGTTTATGAAAGAAGAGTTTGGTGTCGATACAAGGGTCGTTTGGCTTCCTGATGTTTTTGGTTATTCATGGGCATTGCCACAAATTATGAAAAAGAGTGGAATTGACAGCTTCATGACTACAAAAATTAGCTGGAGTCAATACAACAGATTCCCATTTGATACGTTTAATTGGCGCGGCATCGATGGAACCGAAATGTTCACGCATTTTATTACAACTCCTGAAGAGGGGGCCAAGCAGTATACCTATAATGGTATGGTCGAACCGGCTAGTGTGAAAGGAATTTGGGATGCCTACCAGCAGAAGGAAGTAAATGATGAGTTACTTCTTGCTTTTGGCTGGGGAGATGGCGGAGGCGGCCCAACAAAGGACATGATTGAATCGGCCGAGGCCATGAAAAATCTACCGGGGCTTCCAAGAGTCCAAATGGATAAAGCAGAACCCTATTTTGAACGGTTAAGAGATCGAGTGAAGGATAAAACATTACCTGTTTGGGACGGGGAATTATATCTAGAGTACCACCGTGGAACCTATACCTCTCAGGCAGCATTAAAACGGGCCAACCGCAAAGCGGAATTTACCTATCACAATGCTGAATGGCTCAGTGTGCTTTCTGATCAGTTAACTAATCAGGCAAATTATCCACATGCATCCTTAAATGAGGGCTGGGAAATGTTACTCCTTAATCAATTCCATGACATTTTACCAGGTTCATCGATCCGCCAAGTTAATGAGGATGCGCGTAAGGATTATGCTACTGTACAAAATATTGGCGAAAAAGCTCTTAACGAAGCACAAAGTTCCATCGAACAAAATATTCAACTCGAGCAAGACGGCATCGTTGTTTACAATTCTCTTGCTTATAAACGTGATGGTTTCATCGAATTGCCTGTAACTCCCGCTTTTACGGAGACAACAACCATTGTAGATGAAGAAGGAAATACGTTACCAGCACAAGTAATTGAAACTGAGGATAGCTCAAAGGTGTTAATTCAAGCTAAAAACGTACCAGCACTCGGATATAAAACATTTAAACTAGGCACTAGTTCAGTTTTTGAGTCTGGATTTGTTGTGAAGAAGGATTATATTGAAAATGATTATTATCAAATTCGATTTAATGCAAAAGGTCAAATAACTTCCTTGTTTGATAAGCGCGTAGCAAGAGAAGTTCTTGCTGATGGGGCAAGGGGGAACGTACTGCAGGCCTTTGAAGATAAACCTATGAATTTTGATGCTTGGGATATTGACCTGTATTACCTGGAAAAAATGCGAGAGGTGGATCATTTAGTAGCAATAGAGGTGTATGAGCAGGGTCCAATTCGAGGAAGTTTGAAATTAACCTGGGAATTCTATGATTCTACCATCACCCAATATATTAGTGTTTATAAAAATTCACCAAGAATTGATTTCCGGACGGTAGTCGATTGGCAGGAAAAACAGACTTTATTAAAAGTCTCATTCCCTGTTAATATTCGCTCAACAAAAGCAACCTATGATATCCAATTTGGAAATATTGAGCGCCCAACACATTGGAACACAAG
>Ga0209795_10002343_pt1 | contig 10536 bp, 6 predicted proteins | sample AgamicOrMarz_FD_187166 | JGI IMG/M metagenome (GOLD analysis project Ga0209795, IMG submission 187166) | Agave microbial communities from Guanajuato, Mexico - Or.Ma.rz (SPAdes) (version 2) | ecosystem: Host-associated > Plants > Phyllosphere > Phylloplane/Leaf | place: Guanajuato, Mexico...
AATCATATACAAGGAAAGACTATCTTTGAAAACTATTCAAGGATAGTCTTTTTTGATTTTAATTGAGGGTTTACAAGTGAAGTAAGATCTTTTAGAAATTAATATAAAACCCTTTTAATAAAGTATCTATCCTAAATGGTAATAGATACTATTAAAAGGGATTTCTTGTCTGTTTATATTAATTTTGTTTCATTTTTAATAAAATTAAATTAAATCTTTAAAGTTAAAATAAGTATATTGTAGAAATTTATCAATTTATATGTGATAATTTTGTCTGTTGGGAAAAATTTAGATTATTAATGATAAATTCATAAATTCATAAAAAGAAAGGACTAGATTATGCTTTTCAGTTCAACTGTATTTTTGTTTGTATTTTTACCTATTGTATTACTAGTTTATTTTGTATTACCACGTATGTTTCGAAACGCATGGTTATTAGTAACTAGTTTAGTTTTTTATGCATGGGGAGAGCCAAGATTTGTACTGGTTATGTTCCTTTCTATTATAATCAATTATGTGTTTGCTTTAATTGTAGATGCAAATCGAAATAAGAAAACTACAATAAAATGGATTATGGCAGGAATGCTTGTAGCCAATTTAGGCTTACTATGTTTCTTCAAATACTCAAACTTCTTTGTCGATAATATAAATTTATTATTGAACACAAATATTACGATTCCTCAGATTCCATTACCATTGGGAATTTCATTTTTTACTTTCCAAGGAATTAGTTATGTAGTTGATGTTTATAGAAAAGATGGAGCATTACAAAGAAACCCATTGAACATGGCTACTTATAAAACATTATTTCCACAATTAATTGCTGGACCTATTGTTCGTTATCAAACTGTTTCACATCAAATTACAGATCGAAAAGAGACTTTAGAGAAATTTGCATATGGAACTAAGAGATTTATTATTGGTCTAGGTAAGAAAATGTTTTTAGCAAATAATTGTGGTTGGGTTGCTGATCAGATTTTTGCGCAAAATCCACATGATATGTCTATTGGTTTAGCGTGGATCGGTATAATTGCCTATTCTTTACAAATATATTTTGATTTTTCTGGTTATTCGGATATGGCAATTGGTTTAGGAAAAATGTTTGGGTTTGATTTTTTAGAGAATTTTAACTATCCATATATATCTAAATCAGTAACAGAATTTTGGAGAAGATGGCATATTTCTTTAGGAACATGGTTCAGAGACTATCTATATATCCCGTTAGGTGGAAATCGTGTTTCTCCTGTACGTACGTATATTAATCTTTTTATCGTGTGGTTTGCTACCGGTTTTTGGCATGGTGCAAGTTGGACATTTATCGCATGGGGTATTTATTATGGAATACTAATTATGCTTGAAAAAGCTTTCTTAGGTGATATATTGAGAAAGTTGCCTAATGTAATTCAGCATATCTATGCTACATTCCTTGTCGTAATTGGATGGGTATTTTTCCGTTCAGAAACATTTAGTTATGCATTTGATTATATTAAGACAATGTTCGGTTTAAATAATACGGTTGTTTGGGATTCAAGCGCGGGATATTATTTTGCTGAATATGGTGTTCTAATAGGACTAGCTATTATTGGCGCAACTCCTTTAATGAAAATCTTTGCAGATAAAATCATGGTTCAATCAGAATCCAGCTTTGCTGTAAGAATTTTCGGTCGTAATATTGGGTTAACAGGTTTCTATTTAATCGTTTTTGGTATTTCAATTATTTGTGTTGTTTCTAACACGTTTAATCCATTTATCTATTTCCGTTTCTAGTAAGTTGGAGGTTTATTATGCAAAGCAATCGATTTCAAGGTAATTTCATAGTTATAAGTTTCTTATTTATTATTTTTGCAGGCGCTATTTATGTCTGGGTAAAAGGTGATTTGAAGTATTCCACGATTGAAAATCGAACACTTGCTCAATTGCCCAAAATGAGTATAGATAAGTTAGCCTCTGGAGAATTTTCAAAAGAATTTGAGCTTTATTTTAATGATCAATTTCCTGGTAGATTAAAGTTAATTGAAGCGAATGCAACAATTAATAAAGATTTATTAGGTCAAAATGTTGTAAAAGATGTATATGTTGCTGATAATGGTTTATTATTATCAACTGTTCCTAAGGAAACGAAAGCAAATGCAAAAGTCATTGCAAACAGAATAAATCATTTTGCATTACAAGCTTCAAAGCTTGGAGTGAACACTTATTTTAGTTTAGTACCAAATAAATCAGTTACTTATGAAGATCAATTCCCTTCATACTTTCCTAGTTATGGGAATGAGGATTCCGATTATCTTTTTAGTGATATTGATCCAATTGCACATCCTTTAGACCTAAGGATTACTATGAATAAACATAAAAATGAACCAAATTTATATCATTATACGGATCACCATTGGAAGGCAAAGGCTGCATTTTACTCGTATCAAACAATCATAAATACGATATATCAAAATTCAAATGAAGTTGGAAAAGCATTGAGCGCGGATGATTTCATTTGGAAAGAAGAAGGATTACCGTTTTACGGTTCGGATGCTCGTAAAACGACAAAAGCAAATGTAACTAAAACAGATACAATAACAGTAGTAGAAAGTAAGAAAAAACAGGATTTAAATGTTTGTTATAATAGTACATGTAATAGAGGTTTATATGCAAAAGAACCATTAGAAAATGTCAGTCTCTATACTAATCGATATGTTTCTTACATGGGTGGAGATCACCCTGAAACAGTCATTTATAACGACAAAGTTAAGGATCGAAAACTATTAATTATTAAAGATTCTTATGCAAATGCAAGTATACAATTCTTTGTAAACCATTATAAAGAAACAAGAGTACTTGACTTGAGATTTTACAATAATATGCCTGTCATTGATTATATTAAAAAGTATAAAGTAAATGATGTAATCATTATGCATAATGTTAATTCAATCTACGTGACGCCGACATTAACGAATTATGAGCATCCTGGTCAAGGTGAAAATCAATAACAATGAATGTGTATTTTAGTAGATTACAACTTGAAAAAACAACTAACCACAAGATAGTTAAAATATCTTGTGGTTTCTTTATTTATATGTTTCTAGCCATGTTATTTAGGCAATAGATCACTATGAATCCAATATAAAAGTGAAGGATATATAATAAAACTTACTAATAATAAAAACAATAAATATGAATAGAAGTATCTATGATAATGAGATGAAGGTTGTTTCACGGATTGAGATAGGATTTAGTATGGATTCAGCCTTCTTTTTAAATATATGATATAATTAGCTTTTATAAAATATATTTAAATTTCTCTATTCTACATAATAGGAGGGTTCATGTGAAAGTATTGGTAATTGGTGGGGCGGGATATATTGGATCTCACACTGTATATGAATTAATTCGCGAAAATCACGAAGTAGTAGTAGTAGACAATTTATCAACAGGTAGAGAAGAAGACATACATGAACTAGCAACGTTTTATAATGCTGACGTTAGAGATTTTAAATCTCTTAATGAAATATTTAAAGTAGAGAAAAATATTGATTGTGTCATGCACTTTGCTGCAAAGCTTATTGTTCCAGAAAGTGTTGAAAAACCACTTGAGTATTATGATAATAACGTTATTGGAATTAAAACTCTTTTAGATGTCATGATTGAAAATAGAGTTAATAATATTGTATTTTCTTCTACTGCAGCCGTATATGGTGAGCCAGTTAACTCTCTTTGTACGGAAGATGATTATTGTTTACCAATTAATCCATACGGCGAAACAAAATTAGCAGCGGAAAGATTAATTCATTGGACCGCACAAGCAAAAGGTATTAATTACTGTATTTTAAGGTACTTTAATGTTGCCGGAGCAGATTATACAGGTGAAATAGGATTGTATAAGGATAATTTAACACATTTGATTCCAGTTACGATCCAAACTGCTTTAGGTTTGAATGATAAATTAGTTGTATATGGAACAAACTACCAAACGAAAGATGGTACGTGTATACGTGATTATATTCATGTATCAGATGTAGCAAAAGCCCATATATTAGGGGCTAATTTCACTATCAATTGCCAAAGTGGCATATTTAACCTTGGTTCTAATTCTGGATTTTCCGTTCAAGAAATAATTAATATGGTTGAGAAAGTTAGTGGTCTTGAGGTGCCAGTTGAATATAGTGGTCGACGACCTGGCGATCCCGCTGCGATTATTGCTTCGAATAATAAGGCAATTGAACAATTGGGTTGGAAAGTTGAAAATAGCTTGGAAGATATTATTAAATCCGATTGGAATTTCCGTTTAAAGAAGATTGAAAAGAGTCGAAATAATATTGTTAGTTGATCTCTACTATCCTGAAAATATTAGTTTAAAGTAGTGTATTGTGTATTGGTGTATATTTATTTCTTTTATTAGGAGCGAATCTTATGATATTAGTAGTTGGTGGGGCTGGTTACATTGGTAGCCATACTGTAAAAGAATTATTAGATGAAAATTTTGAAGTACTTGTATTAGATAACTTATCAACGGGACACCATTCAGCTGTTGATCCTCGAGCAGAATTTATTGAAGGGAATCTTGGTGACGCTGATTTATTATCAGAAATTTTCACAGAAAAATCCATTGATGCTGTTATGCACTTTGCTGCAAATAGTCTTGTTGGTGAATCTGTTGTAAATCCATTAAAATATTACCAAAATAATGTTTCAGCAACGATTACATTGTTGGGAAGTATGTTAGAGTTTGGCGTTAAGAAATTTATTTTCTCATCAACAGCTGCAACTTATGGTATTCCGGATGTTGATTTAATAACAGAAGAAACACCAACAAATCCAATTAATCCATACGGTCGAACTAAATTGATGATCGAAAACGTATTAAGTGATTTTCGTTCTGCTTATGGCTTGGACTATGTTGTTTTACGTTATTTTAATGCTGCAGGAGCTCATGTTACTGGTGAAATTGGTGAAGACCATACGCCTGAAAGCCATTTAATACCTCTAATTTTACAGCATTTATTAGGTGAGAGAGATAGTATTACAGTTTTTGGGGAAGATTATCCTACTGCAGATGGAACGTGTATAAGAGATTATATACATATAACAGATTTAGCAGGAGCTCATATTGCATCCCTAAAGAAAATGCTAGAACAAGATAATTTTACTCGAACATATAATTTAGGTAATGGATTAGGTTACTCGGTTAAAGAAGTAATTGAAATGTGCGAAAAAGTGACAGGTTTAAAAGCAAATGTTTTAATTGGTGAGTGTCGAGCTGGTGATCCGGCGAATCTAGTTGCATCATCACAAAAAATTTATAATGAACTTGGATGGAAAACAAAATACAAATTAGAAGAAATAATTCAGACTGCGTGGAAGTGGCATCAATCCCATCCAAATGGATTCGAAAAATAAAGAAATTTCCTCAATAGATAATCATATAGATAGAGGAGGCGTAGTAACTTTCTATTAGAATTGGTAACTACGTTGCTTCCAATTTATTCTTATTAACGTACAAAATAGAAAGACTGTCCTTAAGTATAAGTTGTTTAAGGGCAGTCTTTGTTTATGTCACAGTTTGGTCACTTTATGGAATATACTGTCGTATTGTGTTAAAATTACTATTGTTTTTTGATTTAAAAATGATAATTAGTTATAAGCTTATACATGAATGAGATATGGGATATTAATACTATTAAGTTTTTATTTTTATTATTAGTTATATGGATGTACAAACTATATACATATTCGTTTTCCTTAGAAATAGAACGCAAATTATATAATTTTACATAAACTTAATAAAAATAAATAAAGAATTAATCTTCTATTAAAAGAAGAGGTGTATTTTATGAATAAGAAAATAAAAATATTATTAATAACGCAGCATTTTTATCCTGAAATAGGTAGCGCGGCAAATCGTCTAAAAAATATTTATCTTGAACTGAAGGAAAAAGGTTATGAAGTAAAAGTATTAACATTACATCCAAGATATCCTTCTCGAGAACTTTATAATGATCAAGCATTTTGGAATGAATCATTAATTGATGAAAAAGATCTAAAAAGGATTGATCCTTCAATTAAAAATCATTCTGGGAGTATTATTAAAAGACTTTATTTATATTTAGAAGTCATGGTTCGTTTTATTATTGAAATTTTTAAATATAAACGAGAGTTCGATATAGTATTTGTAACCTCTCCACCGATTTTTGTTGGAATTGCAGGTTTGATTTCAAAGTGGCGTTTACGAGCACCACTTATTTTAGATATACGTGATTTATGGCCAGAGTCACTAAGAGGTGTGAATATATTTTCTAACAAGATAATCTTATCGATTGCTTACAAAGTGGAATCTCTATTGTACAAAAAGGCAAATAAAATCATTATTAATAGCAGAAGTTTTAAGGAATATATGGTTAAAAAGGGTGTTAAAGAAAGTAAAATTTCATTTTTACCAAATTCATTAACAGAAGATGAATTGAATTTTACACCAATAAATGAAGAGATTCATGATGAGAAAATAAATATAATTTACACTGGAAATTTAGGACTAGCGCAAGATTTGGATAAGTTTTTAAATGCTAGTATACAAATGAAAGAATATAAAGAGTTTCATTTTATTATTGTTGGTTACGGAAAGAACGTTAATGAAGTTGAAAATTACATTAAAGAGCATCAATTGACAAATGTAACTTTATATTCTGCTAAATCAAGACTTGAGACACTTTCACTTGTTTCAAATTCTGATATTACATATGTCAGTCTAGTTGATCAAGAAGTCTTTAAGACTGTATTACCGGGTAAAATTATAGATTATATGTGTCTCAAAAAGCCAATTATTGGGAATGTCGCCGGATATGCTGCACAAATTATTAAGGATGCAAATTGTGGTACAGTATTAGAAGAAGGAACTGAAGAGGAACTTGTTCGGCATATAAAGCATTTGGCTGCCGACAAATTAGAACGAAAAATGTTGGGGGAAAATGGGTACCAATATGCATATGAAAATTTAAGATGGAAAACAAATATATTCAAATTAATTAATGTAATGGAGGAAATCCATGAATAAAAAAGTTTGTGCCTTTGTATTTAATCATTTTACAAATGATGCACGTGTTTTAAGAGAATGTTCGGCACTTGCCGAGGTTGGATATGAGGTAGATTTAATCTGTTTACATGATGACTCAAAGACCCTTCCAAAAAAAGAAATGTTGGAAGGGTTTCAAGTCATCCGTGTTAATAATTCATTACCATTTGGTATTAATCTATTATTTAAGTACTCAAATAGTATAATGAAATTATGTATGAAAAATTTCTTTACTAAATTAGTCGCAGCACTTATTGCGATCATTGCCATTTATTTTTTACCTATTTTCTCTTTACTAATAATAGCGATTATAGGTATATTTGGAAATCGTATTGTTCGAGTAGCTTGTACTAGAGGATATAATATTCTTCAAATGATTTATCATGGGTTGAAAAAGAATTATGATATCTACCATGCTAATGATTTAAATACTTTACCGCAAGGAATTATTTGTGCAAAATTATTTAAAAAAAGTAAACTAATATATGATTCTCACGAAGTTCAATCAAGTCGTTCAGGGTATGAAAATCCAATTTTCGGTAAAATTGAAAAGTTTTTAATTAAATATATTGACATAATGATTCATGAAAATGATACACGAGCTAAGTATACTCAAGAACTATATGATATCCCATATCCTGAGGTTATACATAACTATCCTTTTGTATCATATCCTGAAAAAAGTAAATCAATTAATTTACATGAAAAATTAAATTTACCAGCTGATGAGCCAATTTTACTTTATCAAGGTGGAATTCAAAAAGGTAGAGGATTAGAATTAATCGTCAAAGCTACCCCTTTGTTTAAAAGAGGAACAGTCGTTTTTATTGGTGACGGGAAAATTAAACCGATATTATTAGAAATGGTAAATGAAATGAACCTTCATGATCGAATAAAGTTTATTGATAAAGTTCCAGTCGCTGATTTACTAAATTACACTCGAAATGCGTATTTAGGATTTCAAATTCTAAATAATATAAATTTTAATCATTATTCAGCATCTTCTAATAAGTTGTTTGAATACTTAATGAGTGGAGTTCCTGTAGTAGCTTGTAGTTTTCCAGAAATTATAAAAGTTGTAGAAGGTGAACACACAGGTATATGTGTTGACTCACATGACATTCAATCTATTGCTGATGGAGTTAATACACTATTAGATGATTCTAAATTAAGAAATGAATTAAGCAAAAATTGTCTAGTCGCTAGACATAAATATAATTGGGAAAATGAAAAACAAATTTTCCTAGCCATCTATGATAAGTTATTTTCAGCAGAAAAACTTTATGCTAGTTAATCAAAACATAAAGTTATGTTTTTTGTTGAAATTCAATAATTAAAAGTCAATAAGATAAGAAAGAATATGTTACTTCGGTATTCAGTATTATCTGCTTGTATGCTTGAGGTGAGCGTAATTGAAAACCTATAAATTAAGTGTAGTCGTCATTAATTATAATAAAGAAAAATATATTGAGGCCTGTATTGAGTCAATAAAAGAATCTACGCTAAAAGATATACAATTGATAGTAGTAGATGATGGTTCAACTGATCAAAGTAGTCAAATGGCACAAAATATGATTGGAAAATTCCAGGATGGTTTATTCATATCTCAATCTAACAGTGGTCCTAGCGCTGCCCGAAATAAAGGTTTAGAATACGCTAAAGGCGAATATGTAGCGTTTTTAGATGGAGATGATTTAGCTACTCCTAGAGGATATGAAGAGCTTTATAACTTAGCAAAAAAACACAATGCAGATATAGGGATAGGAGATATTCTTTGCTTTAATGATATGAGAACATGGCGATTATCTTATATGAAGAAAATATTTAAGAGAAATTTGCCTGTAGTCAGAAGTTTAAAAAATAATCCTGAGTTGCATTATACTCCATCTGCAAGCAATAAAATTTTTAAAAGGGAATTATTAATTAGAGATAATATTAAGTTTGATGAAAGATTAAGAGTTGGTGAAGATCTACTTTTCACACAGACAAGCTTACTTAGTTCAAATAAAGTTGTCGTAAAGGAAATTGACATTATTAGATATAGAATTATTAACTCTAGTGAGAGCTTAATAAAACAAGGTAATATTAATTTTTTTGAGCAACTAGTAACCTTGCAAAAAGAACTATTGGATCTCTACTATAAGAAAAACCGTACGGAAGAATTAAAGTTTATTCAAGAAAGACAATTGAATTTTTTCTTAGATTCAATCGAGTTAAAAGCATCTAAGTTAACTTATGATGAGCAAATTAAACTTGCTTCAATTGGTCAACAATTTCTCTCGTATATAACTTTAAAAGACGCGGTTCCTTCACTTAACCTTTATAAACGATATATTGTTTATTTATTAGAAAATAATAGTGGAGAAAAGCTTCAAAAAGTAATTGAGAGTCAACATTCAGTTGATTTTTCTAAAGAGTATTTATATGAAAATGGGGTTTATTATCATTATTTAGCAAAGCTATTTAAAGAGGATATGAATTTATTAAAGGTAGAAAAATTTGAGCTATGTCACAAAGTTGAGCAAATTTCTCTTAGAGAATCTATCTTAACCATAAAGGGTTTTGCATTTATTCGCTACTTATCTACCGAAAAAATTATTAGGACATTAGTTTTTAAAAATAACCAAAATAAAGAAGAAAAGACAATTGTTCTTAAGCCAATGCTTCGAACAGATATAACTTATACCTTTGATAAGAATCAAGTAAATTATGATCATTCTGGCTTTGAAAAACTAACGATTGATTTAAAGTCTTTCTTATCCAATGGAAGTTGGTCCGTATTCTTGAAAGTTGAACAAGAAGGATTAAGTGTTATAGGGAAATTAAATGTAAGTTTAATACAATTACAAAATAATACAAAACCTACTCAAATAAAAGGAACACAGTTTATAACAACTTATAAACACAATGCACTGTCAGTAACAGTTAGAAAGGCATCGTTAAAGAACCGTTCGAAAGTATTTTTAAATAAGTTAAAATTTCATACTCGTACCTTAGGTAGGTTCATATTAAAAAAAGAAAAAGACGTATTGTTAACAATCATATGTAAGGTGCTTTTAGGTAAATTTTATAGTAATAAAAATATTACAATAATCGGTGAAAGAAAAGATACTGCACAAGATAATTCGTATCATTTATTTAAATACGCAAGAGAAAATCACGCCGAAAACAATATTTACTATGTAATTGATAAAAAGTCATCTGATTATCTTCGCATAAAAGACTTAGGAAATATTATTGAATATGGAAGTTTCAAGCATACGCTTTATTTGTTACTTTGTAAAAAGTCTATTAATAGTTATGCTGAACAGGCCAATATGTATACCAGGGCTTATAAAGAAGTAGTAAAATATTATCCTGAGTGGCAAAAAAATGATAAAATTTTTATTCAACACGGGGTAATAGGAGTCAGTAGAGTTAATCAGGCACTAAATAAAAACGAATATGATTTTGCCGTTTTTGTTGTTTCATCTCAATTT
>Ga0209795_10002344_pt1 | contig 10529 bp, 8 predicted proteins | sample AgamicOrMarz_FD_187166 | JGI IMG/M metagenome (GOLD analysis project Ga0209795, IMG submission 187166) | Agave microbial communities from Guanajuato, Mexico - Or.Ma.rz (SPAdes) (version 2) | ecosystem: Host-associated > Plants > Phyllosphere > Phylloplane/Leaf | place: Guanajuato, Mexico...
TCTCTCTTCGTCGCATGTCAGCGCCTGGATACGTCGTGGCAGGGTCAGGACGAAATCGGTTCCTGGGATCATGTTGAGTGCGGCCACGTAACTGTTGGCCCGAGCGACAATCTGGCGGCTATGGCCTTGTCGGGCGAGCCAGCCGTCGACCATGTTGGTGTCGGACGTCCAGGGTGTAGGAAAAACATGCGGGCTTGCGACAAACGTCTCCAGGCTAAGCGCTTCGCCTGGCAAGTCGACATGCTTGTCGAACACACAGACTAATTCATCTTCCAGCAGTACTTGCGAGCGCAACCCCTTGGCCCCCCGATGGAAGTTGGGACCAAAACAAACAACCAAGTCGAAGCGACCGTCCATCAGTTCGTCGACCGGAATATCTTTATGGAATTTCGTTATATTGACGATGATTGGGAAGCGGCTGCCGACGAAGCGCTTGATTAACTTTGGGAGTATTAATAACTCGAAGTATTCGGGTGCGCAGATATTGAAAGTGATTTCCTTCTGGGTGGGGTCGAATGTTTGAATTCCTGAATGGCAGATATTAATTGTCTGGAGAATCCTGACAATGTGACTGTACATTGCACTGGCTTTGTTTGTAGGGCGCATGCCGCTACGAGTATTAATAAATAATTCATCTTCGAAGCTGGTACGCAGCTTTTTAAGGCAGTAGCTGACGGTGGACTGGCTGACGCAAAGGGCTTCTGAGACCTCGGTAACACTGCCCTGTTCGTACACCGCGACGAACACCATGAGGTCTTGCATGTCCAGCTTTCTAAGCAAATTACTATTGAGCATAAGTTCCTTCTTGGCGCATTCCATGGGCTAGCGTCTCTTGTTTTTATGACAAAGACGTTTATTTATATATTAGCGGAAGCAATTTATTTTTTAAATGGCTTGTAGGATTTTTCTTAAATATGCTCGCCACGCTTTTTTTGGAAATCCTGCACAAGGACGGAGGAGGACGAAATGCAAATACGTGTCGCAGAAACTCAAACGCCGTTATGGGTACAAGCCACTGAAGTAGTCAAAGAGAAGTTTCGAAGTTCTTACTCGGCATCGGTAGAACCAAATCCACAATACTTTGCTGTAACTCAGGATCAGGCGGATCGTATTCTCGCGTGTGCCGGAATTACATTTGCGGATCATCGCACGTTGTTTTCCGAGCAATACCTGGCGCAGCCGATCGATGAAATCCTGTCCCAACGTTTCGAGAAAACGATCGAGCGTTCGAACATTGTCGAGATTGGGAACCTTATTTCCCATCACCTCACGGCGGGAATGATTCTCGTTAATATGATTCCGTTGTTGTCGTGGTGCATGGGAGGGCATTACCTGTTGTGCACGGTGACGCCTCGAGTCCGGCAAATGATGGAAAGCTGCCAGATTCATTTCGAACCGTTGTTGACGGCGGACCCCACTCGCTTGGCTGACGACGGCGGCAAGAACTGGGGAACGTATTACTCCAAGGCGCCGGTGACCGGTTTTATCCAGGTCGATCCGAAGCGCTCGCGCTTTGCGGCCATGACCCTCAATACCTTGTTCACTCAACTACCCAGCGATTCGCTGGCGAGGGCGCAACCATGAGGGGTGGGTTCATCGATCAGTTGCAACAGGCGCTGCAGGACAACCGTCAGGCCGTCTGCGCGGTCGACTGGGTGTCCGGCAGTGAGGCTGTGGAGCTGACTTACGGCGAGCTGGAGCATCGGGCCATTAACCTGGCTGCGGAGCTGCAACGGCGTTTCGCAGGTCCGGCCAACGGCGATCAAGTGGTGTTGGGCATCGCCACGCGCAATAGCAGCGACTGGCTGGTGGCCGACCTGGCTTGCCTGTTCGCCGGGATCACCGCGCTTCCGTTGCCGCTGGCGTTCAGCCAATCCCAGGCCGAGCATTTGGCCGAGCGCTGCGATGGGTTTCTGCTGGATACCGCCGGACAGCAGACCTTGGCACAACGCTGGAAGCTGAATTTCCCCGACAGCCGCTTGCGGCGTATCAGCGAGCCAGTCATCGAGCAGCCGTTGCTGTACGTGCCTAACGGTGATGATGACTGGATCTGCAAGATCATCCACACCTCGGGGACCACCAGCCGGCCCAAAGGTGTGCGCTTGAGCAGCCGGGCTGTCGGTGCGGTATTGACTTCCCTGCGCCAGCGCATGCCTGTCGATGCCCATCGTCGTTACCTGTCGCTGGTGCCCTTGAGCCTGCTGCTCGAACAGGTGACCGCCGCCTACCTGCCGTTACTGGCCGGCGGGACTGTTCATTTCCTGCCTCCGAGCGAAGCGCTGCTCGGCGAGCCGGGCGCCTCGCCACAGCGGCTGGTCGGCTGGATCCTGCAAATCCAGCCAACAGCCCTGACGGTACCGCCGGTCATGATCAATCGCTTCCTGGAGCAACTGAATGACGGTGGCGAGCCGGGTGAGCGTTTGGCGCGCTATCTCAAGTCCGGCGCGCACATCACCTGCGGGGGCGCCGCGGTGAGTATCGATGCGCTGCACGCTTTGGCGGAGCAGGGGATCGAGGTGTACCAGGGCTATGGGCTGTCCGAGAACGCGTCGGTGGTCAGCATGAACACGGCCCAGGAACAGCGCCTGGGCAGTGTCGGCAAGCCGCTTCCCCATGTCCAGGTACGGATCGGCGCCGACCAGACCATCGAGGTCAAGAGCAGCTCGCTGTTCAGCGGCTATTCGGGGACGGACCCCAGCGCCTGTTCCATGTCCGGCGATGGCTGGATGGACACTGGTGACCTGGGAATGCTCGACGAAGAGGGCTACCTCTATGTGCATGGACGCAAGAAGAACGTGATCTGCCTGCCCAACGGCCGCAACGTCAGCCCTGAGCAGGTCGAGCTGGAGTATCGCAAATACCCGGGCGTGAACGACGCCGCGGTGTTTTTCGATGAACAGCACGGTCTGGTGGCGTTGTTGTGCGTCGAGTCGGCCCCGGCCAGTGAGGAGTTGGTGAGCTGGTCGGCCGGGCACTTTTCCGATATCGAACGACCGAGCCGGCTCTGGCTGCTGACCAAGGACGATCCGCTGATCGAACAGCTTTACACCGTTACCGGTCGGCCAAAACGCGCCGATATCGCCACTGTTTTTTCCACTCTGCAAGGGAACGCATCCAATGAGCACACCTGCCTTTCACTTTGAAAACCCGGACGTCTCCGTGGTCGAATCGCATCACTTCGCCAGCCTGGGCAAGGCTGAGTTGTATGAGCTGCTGGGACATTATGGGGTCGTGCTGTTTCGCAACTGCATCCACAGTGCCGAGCAGTTCAGCGCCTACGTCAAGCAGAACAGTTCCCGCCTGAGCCTGGACCCGGCGCGGATCATGGTGGGTGGCGCCGCACAGCTGGTGGATGCTGGCCACCAGGCGGTGGGCCTGCACTGCGAAAACGGCAACTCGCCGTTCTGGCCGGACATCACCTGGTTCTATTGCCAGGAGGCACCACGCAAGGGCTCGCAAACCACTATCTGCGACGGCGAGAAGGTGCTGGCGAAGCTGTCCTCGGCCTGCCGCAGCTTCTTCGAAGAGAATCCGATTCGCTACAGCCGTACCGTGGCAGGGGAGAAATGGCGCCGGCTGGTTTGCCATTATTCGACCACCTTGTCGGATCCGGCGGTGGTCGTCATCGAGGATCTGTTGCAAATCATCGGCGATGATCCACACACCCACATCTCTTTCAATCCAACCGACGATTCGATCCATTACGCCTTCAGCACGTCGGCCATTCTCACCTCCTCCTTCAGTCAGCGCCCGGCGTTTGCCAATAGCATCCTGGGGCCTTCGTACAACTACGAGGCGCCAGTGATCGACACGGTAAGCGGGCAGGCGATCCCCGCCGAATTCCTCGTCGAGATCGCTGAAGTGTCGGCCCAGTACACCGTTCCGGTGGGCTGGCGTGACCATGACATGGTGATGATCGACAACCGTCGGGTCATGCACGGCCGCGAAACCATCGTCGATGAGCGTCGGCGTATTTTCAATGCCCTGAGCTACCGCTGAGAGATCCCATGAGTAACGACAAATATATTATCGGCGGGCAGTACGAGACTTACCTCGACGGCGATGGCCGGCAGATTATCGATCTGACCGGTGGGTTCGGCTTCCAGGTGCCGGCGGTGATCGAAGCGGTCACACGCCAGGCGCAGGTCATGGGCCTGTCCAATCGGGTACTGATGTCCGAACCGCTGATTGCCTTGTGCCGCCGCCTGGCGAAGCTGTTGCCTGCCCCGCTGGTCAGTTCTTATGTGTGCAGTTCCGGCGACGAAGCGTTCGAAGGTGCCTTGAAACTGTGCAAGGGGCTCAAGCCGAAGGGCAACACCATTGTGTTTGTCCAGGGGGGCGATTATGGCTCGCTCACTTACGGGCGTTGCCTCAATGCCACCCAGGATGACCTGGCCGTGCAGGATTTCCTTGGCTTCAAGCGGGCAGCGATTCGTCATCTCGCCGACCTGGACACGGTGGACTGGAACGATTGCTTCGCGGTGTGCCACAGCAATACCCGTCTTGATGCAAATGGCCGGTTGCAAATGCTCGAACCCGATCTGGTCGAGCGCCTGCATGCCCGTGCTGCGCAGGCTTCGGTGCCGGTCATCGCGGTCGATACGCAGACGTGCCTGGGAAGCCTGGGCACGCTGTTCGGCTTCCAGCGTTATCGTCCTGTGCCGGATATCGTCGTGCTCGGGGGAGCCCTGGGCGGTAGCGCGATTCCCATCGGCACCTATACCTGCAGCGAGCGCATGGCCTGGCAGGTCTACGGTCGCAGCAGCCCGGCCAAGCACGGCAGCACCACGGCGGGCAATCCGATGGCCTGCGTCGCGGCCCTGGCCGCGCTGGATCATGTGCAGGCCAACGACTCGCCCCGGCAATGCCGGGACAACGGCCAGCGACTGGCACAGGCCCTGGCGTCGTTCGGTGCCGTGGCCGAAGGCGGTTGGGTCAGCCTGCCGCTGCCCGATGACGTGCAACCGAGTGCGCTCTGCGAAGCGCTGTACAAGCAAGGTGTCTATGTCAGTGCGCCGCGGGGCCGCGCATGGGTCTTGCGTTGCCCGATCACCGCGCGAGCCGAACCCATCCAACGTGCCGCAAATATCATCAAGGAGACATTGAGCCATGTCCTTACTCAGGCCGCATGAACAACTGCTGGACGATTGCCAGCGGCACTGGAGCGCATCGGCGGCCAAGCTGTATCGCCTGGGCAAGACCACCGTCGAGCAACAGACCGATGGCATCCACGTCACTGACCATAACGGCAAACGCTTCATCGACTGTGCGTGCAGCTACGGTGTGTTCATCGTCGGGCATCGCAACCCGATGGTGCGCGAACAGGTGCAGAAGCAATTGAACCAACTGGCCTGGGTGCCGGAAGGCCGGCGTCATCCGCTGCAGGACAAACTGTCCGAGCGCCTGTGCCAATTGGTACCCGGCGAGTGGGGCGACGTGCAATACATGGTCTCGGGCGCCGAGGCGGTCGAGCAAAGCCTGCGCTACGCCTTGCGGATCCAACCGCATCGGCGCGGCATCGTGGTGATGAGCGGCTCTTACCATGGCAAGACCCTGGCGGCGATGAGCATCCTTGGCCAGCGACAGAACCACAGCAGCTATGGCATCTCGCCTGCCGACGTCAGCTGCGTGCCCTACGGGGATTTCGCCGCTCTGCAAAAGGCCGTGGGCGAGGGCGTGTGCGCGGTCTACGTCGAGCCGATCCTGGGCGGTGCGCATCTGCAGGTACCGCCAGTGGGCTACATGGCCAACCTGCGCGCGTTGTGCGATGCCACCGGCACGTTGTTGGTGGCAGATGAAATCCAGACCGGTTTCGGTCGCTGCGGCAAGTGGTTCGCCGTGCAATACGACGACGTTGTGCCCGACATCATGATCCTCTCCAAGGGCCTGACCGGTGGCTACACCTCGTTCGCCTGCGCGATGTACAGCCAGCGCCTGGCCAGCCAGTACCCGCTCAGCGAAATCGAACCCGATACGCGTACCAACGGCGGCCACCCGGTGGCGTGTGCCTCGGCGCTCGCAGCCATCGACTACATCGAGCAACACAACCTGGTGGAACAGTCGCGGATCAACGGCGGTTTGCTGCGCCATGGCTTGCAACGCCTGGCACTGCGCTATCCGCACATCGTCGAGGACGTGCCGGGGGTGGGCCTGATGACGGGCTTGCGCCTGCGCGGCTCGGTCTATGAGGCCTTGATGAGCATGGAGTTGGGCAAACGCGGTGTTCACGCCGGGCATTCGATGAATGAAAAGGCCGAGCGTCCGGTGCTGCGCTTCTATCCGCCGCTGAATATTTCCTCCGACGCGTTGCGCCATGTCCTGACGATGATCGAAGAAGCACTGGAAGCCATCGACCGGCGACCGAAGCTGGCGGTCAAGGCGTTTTCCCTGGTGGTGCGCAACATGTACCAGTTGCCTAACAAATGGCTGCGCAGCAAGGAGGCAACGTGAGCATGTTCAACCCCGACACCTTGACCCTGCGAGAAATGGCCGGTCTGCTGCGACGGGGCGTGCTGACCAGTGTCACATTGCTGGAGTTCTACTTGCAGCGCATCGCCGAGCGTAACCGGCAAATCAACGCGTTGATCCAGCTGGCGCCCGTGGAGGAACTGCGGCGCCAGGCACGCGAGGCTGACGAGATGGCCCGCGTCGGGCAGATCAGCGGTCCGCTGCATGGCATCCCGATCACCGTCAAGGATGTGCTCCATGTCCGCGGGTTCAGGATGTCCCGCGGGCTGGAGGAGCTGCTGGGCGAAACCAGCCAGCAGGACGCAACGGCCGTCGCCCGGCTACGGCAGGCCGGCGCGATTATCCTGGGGATCAGCAATGTGCCTGAGCTGTGCATGGCCTTCGAGACCGAAAACCTGATCTACGGCCGTACCCTCAACCCCCACGACTTGCAGCGCTCGGCCGGCGGCAGCAGTGGTGGTGAGGCGGCCGCGATCGCCGCCGGATGCTCGCCGGCGGGCCTGGCTTCCGATGCCTGCGGCAGCGTGCGCATCCCCGCGCATTTCAATGGCATCTGCGGCCTCAAGCTGACTCAGGGGCGCGTGCCCTTGACCGGCCAGTTTCCCAATGACCGTTCCGGGTTGTTCCACCTGACGTCGGCTTTCGGTGTGATGGGGCGTTATGTCGATGACCTGGCGCTGCTCGGACCGTTGATCAGCGGTGCCGATGGCCAGGATCCGGACACGGTCGACGTGCCGTTCGTCGACAGCGAGCCGCTGGCCAACCTGCGGGTCGCGCTGTTTTCGGAGTCGGGTCGCACGCCGGTCAGCGCGGCGGTGCGCCAGGTTTTGCAACGGGTCGAACATTGCCTGGAGTCGGTGGTGGCGCAGGTGAGCCCGGTGGCTCCGCCGATGCTTGAGGAGGCTTGCGATGTGCTGTGGAGGGTGTTCATCACCGGCGCCGATGCCGGGCGCGGCTGGCGGCAGTTGTTCGAGTCAATGAACAAACGCCGCTTCACCCCGGCCATCGCTCAACTGCTGGACATGAGCGAGGCCGTGGAGTTGACCGTGGATGAAGTCAAGCGCGACTGGATCGCCATCGACACCTTCCGCTATCAACTGGCGGCGTTCTTCAAGCAGCACGATCTGTTCATCTGCCCGGTCTTCCCTGACGTCGCTTTTCGTCATGGAGAGTCCCTGCAGGAGCGTGACCGCTATGCCTTCGTCTTCCCGTTCAGCCTCAGCGGTTCGCCCGCGGTGGTGATCCGCGCCGGGACCGATCCTGTCACCGGGATGCCCATCGGCATCCAGATTGTCGGGCCTCATTGGCAGGAGGAGCGATTGCTGGTGGTGGCGGCTTTCCTGGAACGGGAGCTGGAGCGCTGGAATCCGGTTGCCCCGCGCCCGGTGTCGACTGACTGACCGGCTCTCAAGCCGTAACGGTCTTCGCGTTACGGCTTGAGATGACCAGCGCAAGCATCCCCGCGCCCACCAGCGCAGCGCCAATGACCTCAAGGGCCATCGGTTGTTGCCTGAGCCAGAACCAGTGAAGCAGCGTTACGAAGAGCGTGTTGAGGTACACGTAGGAAATCACCGTGGACGGTGCGATCACCCCGATTGCCCGATGCAACAGCCAGAACGTGGCGAGGGTGCCGAACAGGGCCAGGTATACCAGCCAGCCAATATCCAGCGTCGACAGTTGCAGGGCGCTGCGCCAGCCACCGCTGAACAGGCAGAACACCAACAGGAACAGCGAGCCGAACAGCATGTTCCAGAAGGTCATCGCCACCGGATCCCGCCCCTTGAGCGCCTCGGCCTTGAATCGCTGGCTGAGAGGCGAGTACAGCGCCATCGCCAGGCAACCGGCACCGAATACCAGCACTGGATAGAGCGCGGGCATTTGCCCGGGTGCCGTACCTTTGAGGGTCAGCAGTACGGCGCCGGTTGCGGCGACCAACATGGGCACCAGGCGGTTCTTGAGGCTCGGGCTGGGCAGCAGGAAAACCTCGAAAAACAGGGTCATCAAGGGCACCAGCGTATACAGCGTCGCGGTATTGACCGCCGAGGTGTAGCGCAATGCCTCGAACAGCGAACCGAAGTAGGTCGCCAGCAACAAGCCAAGTACCGCGTGCGCCAACAGTCCCTGGATAGAAATGGGCGAGCCTTTTTTCAGCAGCAGTAGCGGCAGGAACAGTAAGGCGGAAAACAGCAATCGCAAGCCTGTAAGCAATATCGGGTCGATCGACTGGCTGACCTGAGCGGCGGCAAAGAACGACGAAGCGATCAGCATCGCCCAGATGAGCATGCCCCAGTGAGCGGCTGCAAAACCGACGTTTTTCATCAAGGTCTGATTCCTGCGTGGGAGTACCGGAATGTCATGATGGGCAGTCCGTCGGCCGTCATGGGTAGTTAGATAAAGGCAGGGCCGCAATCATTGCAGCCCTGAGGTACGCGAGTCACATGGGCGCTAGCTGATATGGCGTGCGTAGTGCTTGGGATTGAAGCGCAACACCATCAGGATCATCAGGCCCATGACCGCAGTGAGTGACCACCAGGCCCATTCGAAGCTGCCCAACTGGTCGCGGATCATCCCGGCGACCAGCGGTGAGAGTCCGGCGATCAGATAGCCGATGCCTTGCACGAACGCCGTCAGGCCACCGGCCCGGCGTGGGTTGTCCAGATGATCGAGGGACACGATCAGGCTCATGGGGAACAGGCCTCCGATGCCCAACCCCAACAGGCAGGGCCACAACAGGCTGAAGCGTTCCGGGCTGAGGATCAGGCCGCAGAAGCCGCCCATGATCAGGACCAGCAAGACGGCCAGGACCAGGCGTTTATCCTGGCTGCGGTTGGCAATCGCGGGAGTGACGAGGCCAGACAACACTTCCATGGCGGTGAGGAACCCCAGCAACAGGCCCGCGTGTTGCTCACTCCAACCTTTTTCGACGTAGTACGGCGCCAGCCAGGCCAGCACGCAGGTGTAGGACGCGGTGCCCAGGCCAAAGAAAATCGCCAGCAGCCAGGCCCGGCCGTTGGCAAAAAAAGACTCTTGCCGCCGGCTCGGGGCGTCGGGCAGAGGTGTGACGGCCGAGCGTTGCGCGTACCAGCAACCCAGGGCGACCAGCGCCAGGATCGCCCAGATGGCCAGGCCGATGCGCCAGCTGCCGGTCTGGGTCAGGACAAAAGGTGAAAACGATGCCGCGAGCGCCGCCCCACCCATGATCGAGGTGACGTATAGCCCCATGAACAGCGAGACGTTGTCGCTGAAGCGCGATTTGATCAGTGCTGGCATTACCGCCTGGATCAGGGCGATCCCGAGTCCTGCCACCACCGCGCTGACGATCAGCTCGGCGGCGCTGTCCAGATACAGGCGCGACGCCGTGGCGAGGCCGATGATCAACAACGACAGCACGATGGTGCGGTGTTCACCGATGCGCAGGGCGATGCGCATGCCCAGAAACATTGCCAGGCCCATGGCCATGACTGGCAGCATCGTCAGCAGCGAAGCGGTGCTGAAACTCAACGGCACCTCGCCGCGAATGGCTGATAACAACGGCCCGATCGCCGCCATCGACGGACGCAGATTCAGCGCCACCAACACCACACTGACCATCAGCCAGACGGCGTGGGTGCTTGAAGTTCGAACGTTTTCCATGACAAAGCCTTGGCTCAATAAAAATGCCATTTAGGCCGGGAAGCGAGGGGAGGGGCAAACTGAAAACTGGGCAGGAATATTGAAAGATTAAATGCACTGGAAACTGCGGTGGGAGGCTTGCCCGCGACAGCGGCCTGCCGGCGCAGGTGATATTGGATGTACCGCCGTCTTCGCGAGCAAGCCTCTCCTACAGTGCTACTCCATGGCCGGGCTCAACGTCCCCAACCAGGCCACCAGGGCCAGGATGATCACCGCGACCGACAATTCGAGCACCATGCTACGCCGCAGGGCGTTGATGGCGATGCTGTGCCCGCCGGTTTGCCTGGCTTGCTCCAGCAGGGGGCTCAAATGAAAGCGGTTCAGCGCGGCGAACACCAGCATGGCTGCAAACAGGGCGAGCTTGAGCAGGAGCAGTTGCCCATAGATGC
>Ga0209795_10002350_pt1 | contig 10512 bp, 10 predicted proteins | sample AgamicOrMarz_FD_187166 | JGI IMG/M metagenome (GOLD analysis project Ga0209795, IMG submission 187166) | Agave microbial communities from Guanajuato, Mexico - Or.Ma.rz (SPAdes) (version 2) | ecosystem: Host-associated > Plants > Phyllosphere > Phylloplane/Leaf | place: Guanajuato, Mexico...
TTGGAATCGAAATAACTTTGCCATCTCTTTTCACTTTAAATAATAATTCTTTACTTGGGCTTTCTCTTACAATTTTAACTACTTCTGCCCATTTTGAAACTTCTTTATTATCAATTGATAAAACAATGTCGCCTTCTTTTAGACCAGCAGTTTGTGCTGGACCTTTTGGAAGTAACTCACCAATTTTAGCATCATTTACTGGAGTCCCTTGAAGTAATCCCAATAAGATAAAAATCACTAAAGCTAGAACAAAATTCATCATTGGACCTGCAAAAATGGCAATTGCTCTTTTTCCTACGGATTTACTATTAAATTGTCGGTTATACGGAGCAATCTGGTGCCCTTGTCCTTCACTATAAATGAACGCTTTTTCATTTACATTGAATTTTGTTACACCTTCAGTTCCTTCTTCAATACCAATGATTTCCAACTTATGTTCTAAATCTATTGAATCAACTTCAACAAAACGAAGATCTTGGAAACGATCAAACTGATCAACTACAATTTTAGTAACTTCCCCGATTGAGTTAAATTGTAAACCGATATGTGATCCGGGCTTTACTTGTACCATTTCCGGATCTTCTCCAGCGTAACGAACATAACCACCAAGCGGCAATAATCTGATTGTGTATGTAGTTTCATTTCGATAAAATGAGAAAACCTTTGGACCAAATCCAATCGCAAATTCTCTACATAATATACCAGCACGTTTTGCAAAATATAGATGTCCTAGTTCATGAAAAAATACAAGTGCGCCAAAAATTACAACAAACGCTATAACTGTATTCATCTAATTACCACCCTTACTTTATTAGTGATGAAACGAATTGTCTTGTTTGTTCATCAATGTTACGAATTTCTTCTAATGAAGGTTTACTTATTACATTGTGTTTTTCAAGAGCGTTTTCTATTAAATTCTCAATTTGTAAGAATGATATTTTATTCTGTAGAAAAGCAGCTACTGCTTCTTCATTTGCTGCATTTAATACAGTTGGTAAACTACCGCCAACTTTTCCCGCTTGATAAGCATAATCCAAACATTTAAACCTGTTAAAATCCATTTCTTGGAAATGAAGTGTCCCAAATTTAACTAAATCTAATGGCTTATGATTAGTAACTGGTTTTCTTGATGGATAGTTAAGTGCATAAGCGATTGGTACTCTCATATCAGGTGTTCCTAATTGTGCCATAACACTTCCGTCATCGAATTCAATCATAGAGTGAATAACACTTTCTCTATGAAGTACTACATCAATTTTTTCATATGGCATATTAAATAGCCAATGTGCTTCAATCACTTCTAATCCTTTATTCATCATTGTAGCTGAATCAATTGTAATTTTTGCACCCATTGACCAATTTGGATGGTTTAGAGCATCTTCAATTGTAACATCCTTTAATTGATCTCTTGTTTTATCTCTAAAGCTACCACCTGAAGCTGTGATGATTAATTTATGTATTTCATTAGGGTTTTCACCATTTAAACATTGATAGATTGCTGAATGCTCACTATCTACTGGTAAAATTGAGACACCATATTTTTCTGCTTCAGCCATTACAATATGACCTGCTGTTACTAATGTCTCTTTATTCGCTAGTGCGATTGTTTTACCATTTTGGATTGCTTTCATTGTTGGAACTAAACCTACACTGCCAACAACAGCGTTAACAAGTATTGTACTGTCTTCATGGACGGCAACTTCGATGAGACCTTCTTCACCATATAAAACTTTTGTTTTCGTAGGGATACCTAAGCTCGTCAGTTTTTCAGCCTCTTCTTTACCAGCAACTGAAACTAGTTTTGGTTTAAATTCTAAAATAATCTTATATAATTCATCAATATTTCTCCCAGCTGAACACGCGACTAATTCAAAAGCATTTGATTGATTTCTAATAATATCGAGTGTTTGTATACCGATTGAACCAGTTGCCCCAAGTAAGCTGATTTTCTTCATTTTCATATGTCTCCTTAAATACAAAAACTAATACTATAACATAAATAGTAAATAGACGATTGGCAATGTGAAAATGATACTATCAAATCTGTCTAAAATCCCACCATGACCAGGTAATAAATTTCCTGAGTCTTTAACACCGTAGTACCTTTTATATGCAGATTGTACGAGATCACCTAATTGACCAAAAATCGAAACAAGAACAGCTACTAGTACTAAATATAGTATTGAATGATTTAAAGTTAACATAATCGATAAAATTACTGCAACTACTACAGCACAAATAATTCCACCTATCGAACCTTCAATCGTTTTATTGGGACTAATATCAGGCCAAAGTTTAGTTTTACCTGTGGCTTTCCCAATAAAATATGCACCTGAATCAGTTGCCCAAATCACGAATAATGGGAAGAAGAAGTATGAAATCCCCATATTTCTCATCTCGTACATATAATGAAATCCGAAACCTACATATAAACTACTTAGTACTACAAAAGAAGCATCTTCAAAAGTAAATGTATTCTTTGTAATTACCGTATATGATAAAAGTAATAGGATTAGTACAATTGAAATTTCTGTTTTACCGATTTCTACAGGGAAAATCTTATTTGATAAATCATTTGGTGTAATCGCTACCCATGTTAAGATTAATCCTAGTACTGTTTGTGCACTAAATAAATTAAACTTTTTCATTCTAATCAATTCAAAATAACCGATTGTGCCAAGTGCAAATACAAGTAAACCAAACGGCCATTCACCAAATATTACTAATCCTAAAAATAATGCTCCAGCTATAACTCCTGTTATAATACGCTGTTTCAAGTTCGTTCACCGCTTTCTTAAATACCACCATATCTTCTTGCTCGATTTTGATATTCTTTAACCGCATCAATTAAACACTCTTCGGTAAAATCGGGCCATAAAACATCTGTAAAATATAGTTCAGAATAAGCAATTTGCCAAAGCATAAAATTACTAATCCTTAATTCACCACTTGTTCTAATTAACAAATCTGGATCTTTAAAATCACTAGTCATTAAATAACGATTAAACAAGTCTTCATTAATTTCTTCTTTATTTATTTTATTATCCAATACATCTGAAGAAATCTTTTTAACAGCAGAAATAATTTCGTCCCTAGAACCATAATTTAGGGCAAAATTTAATACCATACCCGTATTATTTTTTGTTTCCTCTACTGCTCTTAATACTGCTTCTGTTGTATAGCTTGGTAATTGCTCTTTATTTCCAGTTAATCTTACCTGCACATTTTCTTCGATTAATTCAGGTAAAAATGTCCCTAGAAATTCTTGTGGTAATTTCATTAAGAATTCTACTTCAGTTTTAGGTCTTTTCCAATTCTCAGTTGAAAAAGCATATAAAGTTAAAGTCTTTACACCTAGTTTACTAGCAGTTCTTGCAATTTTTCGAACTACTTTCATTCCCTCATAGTGTCCCTTAACCCTTGGTAGATTCCTTTTTTGTGCCCATCTACCATTACCATCCATTATTATTGCAACATGCTCAGGAATTACTCCGTCGACCCCATTTAATTGCGAACTTGGAGGTACATTTTTCTCTACTTTATTTCTTTTTAAAAAAGAAATTAATTTAAACATCTTTAATCCTCCGTTTAAGTATATCTAATTAAAGCATTGAGTAAAAAAACCCCCTTAAACAGAGGGTCTTTTTACTCAAAGCGCTTAGTTTATTTAATTATAATGCAATAATGAAATTATGTAATAGCATAATGTGAAAAATTCATTATTTTTCTAAGCGCTAGTAAGATATACCTTGCAATGCAGTATTAAACTTCCATTATCTCTTTTTCTTTTTCTTTTGTGATTCCATCGATTTTTTCGATATGTGAATCTGTTTGTTTTTGAATATCTTCTACAAGACCACGTAATTCATCTTCAGTAATTTCACCATTTTTTTCTGCTTTTTTCAGATCATCATTTGCATCACGGCGGATGTTACGTACTGCAACTTTAGCATCTTCAGCAGATTTTTTAACTACTTTTACTAAATCGCGACGACGCTCTTCTGTTAATGGTGGGAAACTAATTCTGATTACAGTACCATCATTTGAAGGGTTTAAGCCTAAGTCGGCTTTTTGAATCGCTTTATCCATATCATTAATGACTGTTTTATCGTAAGGAGTAATTAATAATAATCTTGCTTCTGGTACTGAAATATTTGCCATTTGGTTGATTGGTGTTGGAGCACCATAATATTCAACTGAAACTTTATCTAAAATAGCTGGGTTTGCACGACCAGCACGTACTGTTGCTAATTCTCTAGAGAAAGCAGAAACAGCTTTTGTCATTTTTTCTTTTGCTAAAGAAATGATTTGATTAGACATCTTTATTTCCCCTTTACTATTGTTCCAATATTTTCGCCAAGTACGGCACGTTTAATATTACCTTCTTCCATAATTGAGAATACAATTAATGGAATATCATTGTCCATACATAAAGAAGATGCAGTTGAATCCATTACACCTAAACCTTCTTTTAATACGTCTAAATATGTAAGAGTTTCGTATTTTACAGCAGTTTTATCGATTGATGGGTCAGCTGTATATACTCCGTCTACATTATTTTTTGCCATTAAAATAACATCTGCTTCAATTTCAGCAGCACGTAATGCAGCAGTAGTATCAGTTGAGAAATAAGGATTTCCTGTACCAGCAGCAAAAATTACAACACGTTTTTTCTCTAAATGACGAATTGCTTTACGACGGATATATGGTTCTGCAACTTGACGCATTTCAATTGATGATTGTACACGAGATTGTACACCAAGTGTTTCAAGACTATCTTGAAGTGCTAATGAGTTCATTACAGTACCTAACATGCCCATGTAGTCAGCTGTAGCTCGGTCCATACCCATTTCGCTACCTGTCTTTCCGCGCCAAATGTTACCAGCACCTACTACTACTGCAACTTCAACATCTAGTTCTGCAATTTCTTTCACTTGTTCAGCAATTGATTTAATCACTGATGGATTAATTCCAAATCCTTGTCCGCCTGCTAGTGCTTCACCACTAAGTTTTAATACTACGCGATTATACTTTGCTTTACTCATAATACCCTCCATTTACGTACATCTATGTATTTACGTTTCTTTAAAAAATAGGGAACACATAGTGTCCCCTATTTTCATTCAAAGTAACTAAATTAGTTACCTTTTACTTGATTCATTACTTCTTCAGCAAAGTTATCTTCACGTTTTTCTAAGCCTTCTCCAACTTCATAACGAACGAAAGATTTAACAGTTCCGTTAGCAGCTTTTACGAATTGACCTACTTTAACGTCTGGGTTTTTAACGAAAGATTGATCTAATAAGCAGATTTCTTCGAAGTATTTACCAATACGTCCTTCTACCATTTTAGCAACGATGTTTTCAGGTTTACCTTCGTTTAATGCTTGTTGAGTTAAAATTCCACGCTCATGCTCAACTTCTTCTTGAGAAACAGCATCACGAGAGATATATTTAGGGTTGATTGCAGCGATGTGCATAGATACGTCTTTAGCAACATCTTCTTTAGTTGTTCCTTCTACTACTGAAAGAACACCGATACGGCCGCCACTGTGTAAGTAAGCACCAAATGCATCAGCATCTGTTTTAGAAACTAATTCAAAACGACGTAAAGAGATTTTTTCTCCGATTTTAGCAATTGCATGGTTGATGTATGTTTCAACAGTTTCACCAGTTTCCATTGTTTGTGCTAAAGCTTCTTCAACAGTTGCAGGTTTGTTAGCAACGATATGTTTAGCAAGAACAGAACCTAATTCTTTGAAACCTTCGTTTTTAGCAACGAAATCAGTTTCAGAGTTTACTTCGATTAATACTGCATCGTTTCCAGCAACTTCAACGAAAGTTAAACCTTCAGCAGCGATACGGTCACCTTTTTTAGCAGCTTTAGCGATCCCTTTTTCACGAAGGTAGTCGATTGCTTTGTCCATGTTACCTTCAGTTTCAGTTAATGCTTTTTTGCAATCCATCATACCAGCGCCAGTTTTTTCACGTAATTCTTTTACCATTTGTGCAGTAATTGCCATAATATTTCATCTCCTATATGTAAGCTTATTTTATTCAATCGTTTAATAAGGTAAACAATTTCCGATTATTTTAACCTTAAAAAAAGGTGATAAAAGGCTAAAACCTCTTATCACCTTTCAATTTCTCATTAAGCAGTTGTTTCTTCGCCTTGTTTCGCTTCAAGAATCGCATCTGCCATTTTTGATGTAAGAAGTTTTACAGCTCTAATAGCATCGTCGTTTGCTGGGATAACATGATCGATTTCATCTGGATCACAGTTAGTGTCAACAATACCGATGATAGGAATGTTTAACTTACGAGCTTCAGCAACAGCGATACGCTCTTTACGAGGATCAACTACGAATAATGCATCAGGAAGTTGCTTCATGTCTTTGATTCCGCCTAAGAATTTTTCAAGACGGTCTAATTCTTTTTTAAGTTGAATAACTTCTTTCTTAGGTAACACTTCAAAAGTGCCATCTTCTTGCATTCTTTCGATATCTTTTAAACGTTTAACACGTTTTTGGATTGTTTGGAAGTTTGTTAACGTTCCACCTAACCAACGTTGGTTAATGAAGTACATACCAGAACGGATTGCTTCATCTTTAATAGCTTCTTGAGCTTGTTTTTTAGTACCAACGAAAAGGATGTTTCCACCTTCAGCAGCGATACCTTTCATTACGTTGTAGCACTCTTCAACCTTTTTAACTGTTTTTTGTAGGTCGATAATGTAGATACCGTTACGCTCAGTGAAGATGTAACGTTTCATTTTTGGGTTCCAACGGCGTGTTTGGTGACCGAAGTGAACACCAGCTTCTAATAATTGCTTCATAGAAATTACTGACATTTTATTTCCTCCTAATGGTTCTTTTTCCTCCGCTCACGTCTTCTTCTCCTATCACTCCCAAACTGGGTAGCACCAATAAGAAAATCGGCAAGCGTGTGTATTAACACCATGGACTACTATAGCATATACAACATTAATTATCAAGAGAAAACGAGAAATTATTGTCGAAGTTTCAACAATCGTTGTTTTTTACTTTCCTCTATATAAATCCTTCTTCCATTTTCATCCATAGTAAGTCTATTTTTAGATCATCGAACCGCTATTATTCGAATTTGGGCTATTCTTCCATACTAAATGAACATCACATGAATGCAATAAATTAAATAATTTAGAATTGAGAATTCACCTGTTCTAACTGAATCTTTATCAGTATTGGGAATTTTTGTTAATTTATTCAATTTAATCGTATTCTTCTTCATCTTTTATTAAATTGTTTTGAACTACTCACCACTTAACACCCTTACAGTTTATTTGAAGTGGGAGATTCTTGGGAACTGAGCATACTTGCTAGTGTTATTTCTTTGCCAGCAGAGGTTTCTCATATTTGCCAAGCTATCCCCGTAAATTCCAACGGTTCTATGATTATTTAGGCTAAAGCCAATGCTCGTAAGCCTTCAGCTAGGATATTTTTACTGGCATTTAGATCTTGATCGTGATGTTGATGGCAAATTGGACAGGTCCATTCCCTGTTCGCAAGAGATTTCTTGCAGTCTTGGTGCCCACAATCAGAACCTATTTGGCTGGATGGAAACCATTTACTTACTTTCATGATTGTTTTACCATACCATGTAGCTTTGTATTCTAATTTTGATACAAATGCAGACCATGATACATCAGAAATCGATTTGGCTAATTTGTGATTGCGTAACATTCCTTTTGTATTCAGGTTTTCGATACAGATTTTATCGTGGTTTTTGATTATTTCTGTACTCAACTTGTTAAGGAAATCATCCGTTGATTCATAACTCTTTCGTGTAATCTAGCGACTTTTCGTTTTTGTTTCTGATAGTTTTTTGCATCTAAAAGGTTAATCCCATTCTGTTTAGCATGTAACGCACGTCTTGAAAGTTTTCGCTGTTCACGTTTTTAGTTTCTTTTCCATTTTGGCAGTACACATATTGTTGTCAATCTTGCGACCATCAGAAAAAATGGCAAAATCAGTGATGCCTAGGTCGATACCAATTGATAATTCAGCTTTCTCCATTGGTTGTACTTCTAGTTCTGTAAGAATGGATACAAAGTATTTTCCACTCGGATTTCTTCTAACGGTCGCATTTAAAACATGACCATGTAATTCGCGACTTTTAGCAAAGCGAACAAGACCAAGTTTAGGTAGTTTTATTTTGTTTCCGACAATGGCAATATTTCCATTCGTTTCTTTTGTTGTATAGGATTGAACTTGATTCTTTTTAGACTTAAAGCGTGGTGCTTTATTCTGCATTTTGAAGAATCGTGAATACGAATCTGCGAGGTTTTTCAGTGAGGATTGAAGAGCAATACTGTCAACTTCTTTGAGCCATACTAATTCTTTTTTCAACTTTGTTAATTCAGCAGAACAAGAATTGTACGTTAATCCTTTGCCAGTTTCTTTGTATGTGTCGATCCATTGTTCTAAAAAGTGATTGAATACAAAACGACTACATCCAATCGTTTTGGCGATTAGTGTTTCCTGTTCTTTAGTTGGATAGAGACGGAATTTATATGCTTTATTGACTAGCATTGTTTTCACCTCACTTCATTCCTTGAATTTTAATCTATTTCTTAACTACAATGATGGGAGACCACCAGTAGTTAGAAAGCAAAAGCTTCTTGACTAAAACATTTCCCATAGCTTCTTTCTAATTTGTGGAAAGGCACGTTTGATCATGATTATCGCTATCTAATATTTTACTTTAATATCAGCCTTTCTTTTACTTAAGACTGAGCATTCATTGAGTTATGAAGCAGACAACAAAAAAGCCTTTAGACATACGCACGCCTAACCGACATTCATCTCTCACCTATTACTGGTGTTATCACACCTTCACGTAATTGAGGAAGAAGTCTTCTGTCGAATAATGATAAATCATTGCCATTGCCATTTAAAAATTCATCAAATTAGAGTTTACAAAGCTCCTAAATATTATTTTTACTTAAAAGATTCCTTAATTTATAAATAGATTTAGCATGGATCTGAGAAACCCGAGAAGTCGATAAATTAATAATTGTTCCAATTTCAGTAAATGTTAATTCTTCATGATAATACAAACTTATTACTAGCTGCTCTTTCTCATTTAATTCCGTTACAATTGTCTTGGCAAGTAGCCTTATTTGTTCATCTTTCAGTAGCATTTCTTCTGGTGTTAATGATTCATGATCTTTTATTGTATGGATAAAATTAACTTGTCCATCTCCAGCATCTTTGGTTTGTTCATCTACAGACAACATATTAGCGAAAAACACATCATTTATGACATTAACAACTTCCATCGAAGAAAAACCTGTATACAGTGCTATTTCTTCAGGTGTAGCTTTTCGTTCAAGAGCCGGTTCTAACTTTTCAATTGCACATTCAATTTTTTTTGCTTTATCTCTAATAGATCTAGGTAGCCAGTCTTCTTTACGAAGACCATCCAATATATTACCACTTATTCTAATTGAAGCATATGTTTCAAATTTTAAATCCCTTTTTGGGTCAAATTTCTCTAGTGCGTCATATAAGCCCATCATCGCTAAACTGTGTAAATCATCTCTGCTGACACTTGAAGGTAATCTTTGAGCTATTCGATTTACTTGAAAGTGAACTAGTGGCATATATATCTGCATTAACGCATCTCCAGCATCTAAATCACGATCTTCAATCCATATTTTCCAATAACTTTGTGAAACATTTTTTTGAACTTGCAACACGTCTTTCACCTCAGCGAATTACCATATTATGTTTAATACTTGATTGACAATTTTTTTAAATAGTGATTTTTGGTGAAACTTAGATAACATTTTATAAAAGGAATTTAAACTTTACTCAAGTTTTATTCATGCTATTGAATATGCAGTTCCCAATTATATATGGTAATATCATGTCGATTTCCCTAGGAGTCGAGTGAGCTACCTTTTCGTTCCAATCAAATATTCATGAAGGAGATTACAATAAATATAGAATCGATTCATCAAATTCTTCTTTTATTACTATTTAGCCTTTCAATTCTCCTATTATTAAACGGCTAAATAGTAATAAATATGAATCTATTAATTTTTATTCAATATTCGTTATGATTCAATCCATTTCGCATACATAAGCATTACGTATTTGTATAATTACTAAGACTAAAAATGCTTTTTCAATGTAAGTTTTGATAAAAACTCAGTTGTTCATTTTTTTATCCTTTTAAAAATTATATTATTAATATACTTTAATGTATTCACTCATTCTTTAAAATAATGTGAAATTTTATTTAGCATAATAAAAAATGATTAATTTTTCATTTTTTTAAAATAATTGTACATATATTCCAGAATTCTATTTTTAATAGAATAGACTAATCATTAGGATGGCCTTTTTTAGTTATACTTAATAAAGAACAAATTTAAAGTGTACAAAATATTTTATTTTATACTATTAAAAAAGTAGACTTTTTTTGAATAATTGTTATTTAGTAATTAACTGTTTATGACAAAAATTTA